>ERZ887849.1220-NODE-1220-length-25052-cov-10.032404_pt1 | contig 25052 bp, 27 predicted proteins | sample MGYA00521267_ERZ887849 | MGnify/ENA primary metagenome ERZ887849 (study PRJEB32303, sample SAMEA104408601) | aquatic metagenome | biome: Brackish water; feature: Pelagic; material: water | place: Baltic Sea | collected 2014-06-06T16:11:00 | depth 2,863 m ... | reverse complement strand
ATATATATATTAATGAAAATAATCTCAGGTAATAGTAATCATGACTTATCTAAAGAAATTTCGGATTATACAAAAATAAAATTATCTGAGGCTACTATTACAAAGTTTTCAGATAAGGAAATTTTTGTCGAAATTCATGAAAATGTAAGAGGCGAAGATGTTTTTATAATTCAATCTACCTCATTTCCTGCAAACGATAACTTAATGGAACTTCTAGTTACAATTGATGCATTAAGAAGAGGATCTGCATCTAGAATAACTGCCGTTCTCCCATATTTTGGCTATGCTAGACAAGATAGAAAAACTGGTCCTAGAACTCCAATTTCAGCTAAAATGGTTGCAAATTTAATAACTACAGCTGGCGCAAATAGAGTATTAACGATGGATCTTCATGCAGGACAAATACAGGGGTTTTTTGATATCCCTCTTGATAATTTATATGCTCAACCCTTATTTACAAAAGATATCATTGATAATAATAGATCTGAGAATTTAGTTTTTGTCTCTCCTGATGTAGGTGGAGTAATGAGAGCTAGATCGTTTGCTAAAAAATTAGATGCTGATTTAGCTATTATAGATAAACGAAGAGACGCGCCAGGCGTATCTGCTGCAATGAATGTTATCGGAAATGTAGATGGAAAAAAATGTATTATTATTGATGATTTGGTCGACTCTGGTGGAACCATCTGTAATGCTGCAAAAGCCCTTAAAGATAAAGGTGCTACTGAGGTTTACGGTTATTGTTCCCACGGCGTTTATTCGGGAAAAGCTCTTGAAAATATCCAAAGTTCTATGTTAGAAGAAATGGTTTGCACTAATTCTATTAAACCTACATTTGAAATACCTAAGAATATGAAATTTTTATCAGTTGCTCCTCTTTTTGGTGAGGCAATAATGCGTATAAATAATGAAACTTCTATCTCATCATTATTTGATTAAATCTTTAAATTACTATATAAACTGCATGAATGAAAATTAGTGGAAGCATACCTGCAAAATTAAGAGTTAAAGGTAATACAAACCCGGTATTTAAAGACGGAATGGTACCTTCAATTATTTATGGTGGAAAAACGGAGCCAAAATTGGTTTCAGTTCATAATATTACTCTTAAAAAAAAATTTGAAGAAGGTCAGTTCTATTCTAAAGTCTTCGAATTAGATATTGATGGAACAAAAGAAGCTGTTGTTGTGAAAAGTATACAAAGACATAAAGTTAAAAATTTCCCAATACACATTGATTTTCAAAGAGTTGACGATAAAACAAGGATCACTGTTTCAATTCCAGTTGAGTTTACAAATCAAGAATTATGCCCCGGCTTAAAACAAGGTGGAGTTTTAAATGTTGTTAGAAGAGAAATAGAACTAAGTTGTTTAGCAAATAATATACCTGAAAAATTTGAAATTAACTTAGAAGGTAAGCAAATTGGAGATGATATTCGTCTAAGTTCAGTTGAACTTGGTGAAGGTATGAAGCCAACAATTATAGGAAGAGACTTCATGTTATCTACTATTCAGGCACCAAAAGTAGAAGAGGTAGAAACTACTACTGAAGCAGAAGCATCAGAAGAAGGCTCTGCAGATGACAGTAAAGATGAAAAGAAAGAAGAGAAGGCAGCAGAGTAATAAAATTACTATTTTGTATGCACACTCTTTATTGTATCGGTAACCCTACCCTCAAACATAAATTAAATCGTCATAGTGTTGGACTTATGCTGGGTCATTATCTGATTGAGAAATTAGAGTTAAAAACAAAAAAATTTAAAAATTTTCAATTATCAAATAAATTCTCTATCGATGGTGAATATTTCCAAATAGCAATTTCCGAAACTTATATGAATGAATCAGGTAAAGGAGCGCTCAGTTTAAAGAGTTCTAATAAATTTGATTTAGAAGAATTGATAGTTTTGTATGATGAATTAGATTTAGAGTTGGGCTTTGTTAAACTCAAACAAGGTGGTGGAAATGCAGGTCACAATGGGTTAAAAAGTATTTCTCAAAATATCGGAACTAATTATTGGAAATTTAGAATTGGCATAGATCATCCTGGTGATAAAAATAAAGTAACAAAACATGTATTGGGTAATTTTAAACAAAAAGAACTTAAAATAATTTATGGCATTTTCGAAATAATTTATCTAAACTTCTCTCAAATATTTTTAAACAAACACTTATCAAATTTAGGAATTTAATTAAATGAAATGCGGTATCATAGGATTGCCCAATGTTGGGAAATCGACACTATTTAATGCTTTATGTGAAAATGAGCAAGCACTGGCAGCAAACTATCCTTTCGCAACAATAGATCCAAATAGCGCTCTGGTTAAAGTGCCTGATGATAGGTTAAAAGAAATTACTCAGATTGCTAATCCAGAAAAAGTAATACCTGCAGTTTTTGAAATCGTTGACATTGCTGGATTGGTAAAGGGAGCTTCTAAAGGAGAAGGTTTAGGGAATGCCTTCCTCACACATATAAGATCTGTAAATGCTCTTTTTCATATTGTTAGGTGTTTTGACGATGATGACATTCAGCATGTGGAAAATAGAATAGATCCTATTCAAGACATTGGTATTATTGATACAGAATTAGCTCTTTCAGATATTGAAATTTTAGATCGCAATTATCAAAAAATAAAAAAATTTCCTAAAAATGATTTAGAAAAAAAGAAGGTAGAAATTTTAAAAAAATCTATTGACGATCTTTCTGAAGGAAAAAATCTTTTAAATACTTTAACAAGTGAAGAATTATTACTTCTTGAAGAATATAAATTAATTTCTACTAAACCAATTGTTTATATTTGTAATGTGGATGAATCTTCAGCACAAAGTGGAAATCAATACACTAAAGTGGTAGAAGATTACGCAAAAGAAAAAAAATCTGAAGTATTAGTCGTAAGTGCAAAAATTGAATCAGAAATTTCTCAAATCCAAGAAGAATCTGAAAAACAAGAATTTTTAGAAAGCCTGGGTTTGAAAGAAACAGGGTTAAAGAGAGTTATTCGAAAAGGATACGAAATTTTAAATTATATTAATTTTTTTACTGCTGGAGAAAAAGAAGTTAGAGCATGGACTATTATTAAAAATGATACCGCCCCACTAGCTGCTGGAGCAATTCATTCCGATATGGAAAAGGGTTTTATTAGAGCAGAAACTATTTCTTATGAAGATTTTATTACTTATAAGGGGGAACATGGGGCTAAAGAAAAAGGTAAGCTAAGGCTTGAAGGTAAAGATTATGTTGTTAAAGATGGTGATGTAATGCACTTTTTGTTTAATGTTTAATATCTCTCCAGATTTTCTCTTTAGAAATATAAGTTAGAATAAATAAAGCAATTAAAAACAATAATACTTTAATACCTAATCTCTTTCTATGTTCAAGACTGGGCTCAGCAGCCCAAGCTAGAAAAGTTGTAACGTCAGAAGATAGTTGTTCTAAAGTTGGCTCAGTTCCATCATCATACTCAATTGCTCCGTCCATAAGAGGAGCAGGCATTGCTATTAAATGACCTTCCATGTACTTGTTGTACCACATGCCCTCTGGAACTTTAAAATCAGTCGGGGTATCTTTGTAGCCAAGTAAAAGGGAGTGAATGTAATCGGCACCTTTTGGTCTAGCCTTTACTATAAGTGATAAATCGGGAGGATATGCACCATTATTAGCAGCTCTTGCAGCGTTATCATTTGGGTAAGGGTTTGCAAATCTATCAGACGGAATAGCTTCTCTCTCAAACATATCTCCATCTTCATTGGGTCCATCCTCTACAAGAGAGTCTGAAGCTATAGCTTTAATTTGTTGTTCACTAAAACCAAGATCAGCTAAATTTCTATAAGCTATTAAGTTCATGGAATGACAGCCAGAACATACTTCTTTATAAACCTTTAGACCTCTTTGTGCCGCTGATCTATCATAAGTTCCAAAAAAGCCTTTCCAAGACCAGTCGTACTTTGGAATATCAATTTTTGAACCAGCCGCTCCAGCAAAATTCAGATTAAGTAATATAGTTAAAATGAAGAGTGAAAATATTCTCATTTTTAAGTGAGGGCTTTTTTATCTCTAAGAAAATTGGAAATAGTGAGGGGCTGTCTGGGGGTTTCTAAATATCCAACTAACGGAGCAAGAACTAAAAAGAATAAGAACCAGTACGCGGTACCTATTCTTGATATTAATACATAGATATCTGAAGCTGGTTTTGCACCCATGTACATTAAAATAAAAAAGTCTAGGGCGAAGAGTAATACACATATTCTCCAAATAGGTCTGTATAAACAAGATCTTACTTTTGATGTATCAAGCCATGGTAATATAAAAAGCACAGCTATACTTCCAAACATAGCCAAAACTCCACCTAATTTATCAGGAATAGCTCTTAAGATCGCATAGAAAGGTAAAAAATACCATTCAGGCACAATATGAGCTGGAGTTACCATTGAATTAGCTCTTATATAGTTATCACTATGACCCATAATATTTGGATAAAAGAAAAGAACAAAGGCAACCACGATAAAAAATAAAACCATAGCTTTTGTATCTTTGATTGTCATATAAGGATGAAAGCTAAGTGTTTCATCCCAGTTCTGAGGCTCCATACCACTAGGATTATTTGATCCTGTCATGTGAAGTGTTATGACATGAAAGACAACTAGACCAACAATTGCAAAAGCTAACAGCCAATGAAGTACATAAAATCGGTTGACAGTAGCGTCGCTTACAGTGAAATCGCCCAACAATGTAAGTAAAATTGCATCACCTACAACAGGTATTGCAGAGAATAGATTAGTTATAACGGTTGCGCCCCAATAAGACATTTGCCCCCAAGGTAATGTATAACCTAAAAATGCTGTGCCCATCATTAAAAGAAACATAAGCATTCCAAAGATAAAAACTAATTCTCTTGGAGCTTTGTATGAGCCAAAATATAAAGCTCTAAAAATATGAATATAGACGGCGATAAAGAAAAATGAAGCCAAGTTCATGTGTAGATACCTGACTAACCAACCAAACTGAACATCTCTCATAATTCTTTCAACAGAATTAAAAGCATCCTCAGCTGAGGGCTTATAATGCATACCTAAAAAAATTCCTGATAAGATAAGACCTATAAGACAAAACATAGCTATTCCACCAAAAGACCAAAAATAGTTCAAAGATTTTGGAACAGGAAATTTTAAATATTCTGCCTCCATCATTCTAATTAGAGGTAATCTTGAATCAATCCAACCCTTAACACCAGAGTATGGAGAACTTAATGTTTTTTTATATCCGTGCAGATCATTTGAACTCATAATTTTATCACCCTATCTTAATTCTATTGTCAGTTAAAAAAACGTAAGGAGGAACTTCTAAATTTTTAGGAGCCGGTCCTTTTCTAATTCTTCCTGAAGTATCATAATGCGAACCATGACAAGGACAGAACCACCCTCCAAAATCTCCTTTGTTATCTGTAGTCTTCTGACCGAGAGGAACGCATCCTAAGTGTGTGCAAACTCCTAATACTACTAACCACTTATCTTGAAGAACTCTTGCGGAGTCATCTTGGATATCAATTAAATCGTCAAGATTTATCTCTTTGGCACTTTGAATTTCGTCCGTCATTCTATGTTTGATAAAAACTGGCTTACCTCTCCATATGACTGTAAGACTTTGTCCTTCTGGTATTGGAGATAGGTCTATTTCAGTAGAAGCTAGAGCTAACGCATCTTTGCCTGGCTGCATCGTGCTAATAAAAGGCACCACAAGACTAGCGGCACCAACACCACCCAAGGTCATTGACGCTAATTTGATAAAATCTCTTCTTGGTTTATTATTTTCTGACATAGTTTTATTATTAATATGATTAGAATATTTTATTCGGAAGATATATCATAAGTAGTAGTCATCATGACGCATAAATTTGAGATTTGCCTCTATCAGCCTGATATGCCACAAAATGTTGCAGTAGCAATAAGAACGTCGGCCTGTATAGGTTTTCCACTCCATATCATTGACCCCCTCAGTTTTTCCTTCACGGATAAGCGATTTCGGGGAGCAGTTATGGATTATATGGGGCATTGTAATCTTGTTAGGCATAAAAGTTGGGAGAATTTTATTGATTATAGTCAGGATAAAAAATCTCGTGTGATTGTAGCCACAACCAAAACTAATAGGAGTTTTTATGATTTTCAATTTATAGAAAAAGATATTGTGATTTTTGGAAAGGAAACAGCCGGCCTCCCTCAAAGTATACATGATGAAATTAAACTCCATATCACTATTCCTATGAATAAAAGTGTGAGATCTCTAAATTTAGCTACTTCAGTAGCTATGATTTCAACTGAAGTATCAAGACAACTAATTTAGAAAATCTTTTAAAAATAATAATTCCCTATTCTCTTTAATAAAATTATAGGAATTTTTAGGGTGACTCATTAGAGTTATTTTTGATATTTCTTGTCTTATTTTATCTGGCTTTACAAAGTCAGTAATATTTTTTGATAACATTTTAATAGCGTCAATATCTTCTTGCAATGAAGTGGGATTCTCAAATAAAGATAAAAATCTTATGTACCTGATGGCTCTTAAATAATCTTCTTGAATTTGTTCAATAGGATTTCCGAGAAATCTTAGTGTAGAATTTAATAAATCCATTTCGCCTGAATAAAAATCTGATATTTCACCCAAAGGGTTAATATAAATTGAATTAAAAGTTAAATCTCTTCTAGTGGCATCTATTTCAATTGTCTCAGCTAATTCAACCTTAGCTTGTCTTCCATAATGATTAATATCTTTTCTAAAAGAGCTAATTTGTATATCTAAATTATTATATTTAAATGAGAGACTCTTATAATGACTATTTAAGGATATGCTGAAGTCATTTTTTAAAAGTTCAATAGTATCATTAGTAATTTTAGGTACCACAATATCAATGTCATGGCTTTTAAAATCTTGTAATATAATTGATCTGCTTGATCCACCTATAAAATAGATTTGATTTTTAGTATTTTGGATTTTATTAAATATAAAATTTAGATCAAAATTAACAATATACTCGTTGGCTGATATCTTGTAGTTATTCTTCACTTTTTAAACTCATTAATTCAATCCATCTGTCTTCAGAATATTCTAACTTATTGTTATAATCCTGAAGTTTTTTTGTTAAATCAATAAATAAATCTTTATCTTTTTCATAGAGATCTGGTTTACTTAATATGTCTTCCGTTTTTTTAATATCAAAATTTAATTGATCAATTATTGAAGGAATTTTTTCTAACTCATATTCTAATTTATAAGTAAGTTTTTTAGAGGTATTGCTTGAGGGTTTATTTTTTGAATTGCTTTTATCATTAAAGGAATTCTTAAGATTTAATTTTTTTTCTTCTTCTAAAACTGATTGGTATTGAAGAAAATCACTATAGCCACCATTAAAAAATATTACTTTTCCATCCCCCTCAAAAAATAAAATTTTATTAACAGTTTGATCTAAAAAATCTCTATCATGTGATACAACAAGCAAAGTGCCTTTGTACTGTATCAACATTTCTTCAAGTAAATCTAATGTTTCTATATCCAAATCATTTGTTGGTTCATCTAAAATTAATCCTGTTTTAGGGTTAGCTAAAACTTTTGAAAGTAAAAGTTTATTCTTCTGACCACCAGATAAAGTTCCAACCGTTTCATTAACTTTTGATGGATCAAACATAAAATCTTTAAGATAACTACAGACATGTCTTTCTTTGCCATAAACTTTTATGTAATCGCCTCCGTTAGGGACTAGTATTTTTTTGATAGGTAGATCGTCTTTAAGATCATTCCTCATTTGATCGAAATATGAGAATTCTAAATCTTTTTTTACTTTAACTGTTCCCTTGTCTACCTCTAACTCTCCAACTAAGATTTTTAAAAAACTGGATTTACCCGTTCCATTATTTCCAAGCACTCCGATACGATCATCTTTTGCAATTTTAAAACTAAAATCTTTTAGAATAATTTTCTCTGAAGGAGATTTGTAGGATAGGAATGTATTGTAAAATTCTATAATTGATTTAGCTTCATTGTCAGAAGCGACAATTGCTTTTGTCTTAATTTTAGCGATTGCTCTTTTATAAGACGATACATCGTTTTCTAATTGCTGTTTTAATTCTTTTGCTCTTTGAACTCTTTTAATATTCCTTTTAACTCTTGCTTTAACGCCTCTACTGGCCCATTCAGTTTCGATATTTACGAATTGCTTTCTATTCCTTAATTCTCTAGCCTCTTGTTCCAATAAGTCTGCCGACCATTGATCAAAATTGTTAAATCCTTTAGGACTAACTTTTAAATTACCTCTATCTAACCAGAAAACTTTATTGGTAAAATTGTTTAAAAACTGCCTATCATGGCTCACGCAAAGAATTGCACCATTATAGTTTTTGAGATAATTTTCTAACCACACAATCGATTCCAGATCTAAGTGATTTGTCGGTTCATCCAATAAAAGAATATCAGACTCTATGATAAGAGATTTAATTAAGCCTACCCTTCTTTTTTGTCCGCCTGATAAGGTTTTAATTTTTTTATTTTTATCTAAAAAAAGATTTTCACAAAAAATGTCTATTTTATAATGTTCATTTTCATCCTGAAATAATTTACTTAATTCATCTTCAATAGTTTGATCTTCATTTATAAAATGAAAATCTTGATTGAAGTACGACAATTGCAGTCCTTCAGGCGACCACACCTCTCCTTGATCTATGTCTTGCTTACCTGTTATTACATTCATGAGCGTAGATTTACCTACTCCATTTTTACCTACTAACGCTATTAGTTCTCCACGATGTAAATTAAATGTTAAATCTTTGAAAATTTCCTTTTTACTATAACTAATATAGGCTTCTCTTAAGGAATAAATTAATGTGCTGCTCATTTGTGATTTAAATATTTTTTTTTGGCTGGGGCGGTAGGATTCGAACCTACGCATGCCGAGATCAAAACCCGGTGCCTTACCGCTTGGCTACGCCCCATCAAGTTACATGAACTTAACTGAAATATTCTGATTTTTCAATTGATGCAAGTGGAAAAAGACTTTTAAATTCATTAAAAAAAGATCTTTGATGAAAATTAGTCCTAAAAATAATGAAAACTCCTGACCCACTACCTGTCATTCCGTACTTAAGGAATAATTTATAATTTTTTTTTAAAAATATGATTATTTCTTTCATCTCGTTATTATAATACATAGCAGGTAATAATAGGTCATTTACACTCATATTTTCAGAAGGTAAAAAGGTATTTTTAGGAATACTTTTTAAAAGGGAAAAAATTTTATTTGTAGGGTTTTTTTTTGAGGGCAATAATAAATAAATATTTCTCCATCTGTAAGAAGTTTTAATCAGGGGTTCATAAGACTTTATTCCATCAATTTTTTTTGGCATCAAGTCTTTAAATAAACAAACATCAGAACCGATCACATGAGAATCGAAATCAAAATTACTGTCAGAAATAGAGTGAAGTTCATACAAGTATTTTAATACGGCTGAAGCATTAGATGACCCTCCTCCCAGGCCATAACCAATAGGAATAAATTTCATAATTTTTATTAATAATGAAGTCTTTGTCGAGTATTTCTTATCAAAAAATTTTATAGTTTTCTGAATAATATCATTTTGAATTATCAGTTTTTTCTTGGAACGACCATCAAAATATAAAATATTATTTTTAATACTTTTCTGAATATAAATGTCATCAGATAATTTTAGTATAACTACATTAGAGTTTAATTTATGTTTTTTAATTTTTCTTAAATAACTCATCACTTTGAGATCAGTATTCACTTTTGAATAACTTTTAAATTTAGTTTTCATAATTTCTATTCAGCACTTCTTCAAATTTAAAATAATCTTTATGAAAATTTAATATCTTAGCATCCAAATATTGAGCTTCTTTATTTCTACCTTGCTCTTTATAGACTTGAGACAAGTGATCAATAATTTCCGGTTCAGCGGGCTCTAATAAGTACGCGCTATGAATCCATTTTTCAGCAATATCAAAATTATTTTTTTTAAAATATAACCAACCTAAACTATCAAGTATTGCACCATTATTAGCCTCGGTTTCTGATATAGCTTTTACTAACATATTTTCTGCGGTTTCAAAATTTTTATTCATTTCAATCCACAGATACGCTAAATAATTTAGTATTATAGGACTAGGATTGTCCCCTGAATACTCGATACTTTTGAGAATAAATTCTTCAGCTTCAGGGGTTCTTTTCGATTCCTCTAAAAGAGCGCCATATCTAAATATATATTCAATAGATTGCGTTTGATGAATCATTGTAAAACAACAATTTTCCAAAAATGAAATGGACTGCTCTAAACCCTCAGTTGTATAAAGAAAACTGGATACCTCAAAAGCCAAATTTAGTTGTAAGTCAGGATCCAATATATTATTTAGGGAATAATAATAATTAATCACATCTTTTTTTTTCATATTAAAAGAACTGGCATATTCTAGAAAAAGTTTGTGTTTCATAAAATTTAAAATTTCTAAATTTGAATTAAATGTATTTAGAAGATTGAATACTTTTCGATTTTGGTTTAGGGAAAGCAATATTTGATATTTATCGATTAAATAATGGTCTTTATTATCAGGATCTAGCTCACTGAGCACGGATAAAATAGCTAGAGAATTCTCATATTGTTCTAATGTCTTATAATAACTAGAAAGCTGATAAGCTTGCTCGAAAACTAGTTGTTTATAACTTAAGATTTTATAATAATTATCCACTCTCTGATCGCCTAGAAGAGCATAGTATTTGTTAATGAATAATTCTAAACTTGAACTATCTATATTGTATTCTTTTAAAACTTTTTTTAAAAAAATAATTTTTCTGAAATTTATACTTATAAACTGAGAATTTTCAAAATTTATTTGTGAATAAAGATTGATAAATTCATCTCTTTTTTGGTTAAAGTAAAAGTAACTTAATTTATTAAAGTCAATAAAATTTGAAAAATTTGGGTCAATTGCCTGTAAATTACTATCAAAATTTAGTTGTGATTTTTTGGTAATTTTTTTATTCTTACATTGTATTTGCCAAGCATTAAAAGCTTGTAAAAATGCATTTTCAAAAGATTGAAGATTTTGATTATCAAAAGTAATTTTTCTACATTTTTGTTTATTTAAGTTAATGAGGCCATTAAGAGTTATATTGAGAAAATTTGATGATTTCAAATTTACTTTATTAAGGTCCCAATCTTTTACTATTATTTTTTTAATAATATAGCCGTCCATTAGACTATCTGAATTTTCATTTGGATCTAATTCATTCCAACTATAATAATCATGAGTTCTCTCTGCTTGGATTATGCTTAAAATATTATTGGTGATAGATGCATTTGAGCATAAAGGGATAGAAAATAAAAAAACATAGGCTATTAAGATTGCAATAAATTTGCTAGTTTTACGACTCATGACAGATCAAGACTATCAAAAAAATACTTTAATGGAATTAATGAATATTGAAGAATTCAAAATTCAAATAAATACAAATAAATCAACTGCCATAAATCATGAACCAAAAAAAATAAAAGCTAATAAAATCTCTCTGAATCCTTATGACTCTAAAAATATTAATGATTTAACATCTATAGTTCATAATTTTTTAGGTAAAAAATTCTTAAAACTATCGAATAATGAAATAAATCTAGTGGAAGGCAATAAAGACTCAAACATACTTTTTCTCTATGGTTATTGTAAAAAGTTAGATACTAGAATTATTGATGGAGAAGAAGGAGTACTTTTTGATAAAATGCTTAATGCAATCAATATATCAAGAAATGACGTATCACTTATTTCGTATATACCCCGCCAATTAGAGGATTTGAAGGATAATGAGGAATTTAATCTTTTTAACCAACTTATGAACTATAAATTAATAGAATTACTTAATCCAAAATATTTGGTATTGCTAGGTAACTTTCCAATTAAAATGCTATTAGGTTCAGATTTATCCTCGATGTCCTTGAGGGGAAAGTGGTTTGATTTTAATACACCCAATGACACTATTCCAAAAAAAACTAGAGTACTCTATGAACCTAAGATATTAATCAATAATCCCGATTTAAAAAAAGATGCCTGGCAAGATTTAAAAGATATTAGAGCACAAATTGGGGGGTGATGTTTAAATATTTTCTAATAATTATTTTATTTTTCGTGAGCTCTATTCAATCCCAAACGCTCACTAAAAAAGATAAAGACCTATACCTAAAAATATTTGATCAATTTAGAAATGGTAATTTTGCAGATGGAGAAATCAATATAGCTAAGTTGGATAATGATATTTTATTAGGCCATGTTGAGGCTTTAAAACTATTGCATCCCACAAAACACAGATCTTCTTTCTTAGAATTAAAAAATTGGCTCCAAAAATATAATGATCATTATGAATCAAAAAGAATATACAAACTTGGAGTTCGAAGAATGCCTGAAGGTGGAAAAAGTCCAAAAAAACCAATAGCACCTATTTTAGAGAAAAAATATCTTACCAAAACAAAAGATACAAGAGACACTTCAAACACTACTAGTAGGGTATTTACCAAAGAAAATTATTCTAAGAAAGTATCGATATATAATACTATAAGATCTAGAGTTGGTAGAGGATGGCCTACAGGAGCGCTAGAGTATTTTAACCAAAACAAAAGTATTTTCTCTGATTATGAAAAAAGTTTTTTACTTTCTAAGATATCTAACGGATATTATCTTGCCAACTTAGACAATAAGGCTATTAAAACATTAGATAATGAATCTTTCATTAAAGCTCCTTATTCAGAGGGTTTATGGATTAAAGGATTAGCTCATTATAGAAAAAATGAATTTGAAAAATCTTCTAAAAGTTTTTTAATTTTATCTAAAATTGCTAATAATTATTGGTTAGAGTCAGCTGGAGCCTACTGGTCATTTATTTCTTCTTCTAAGATGCAAGGAAAAAAAGATATTATGAAGGCATCTATAGAGGCTTTAGAGAAAACATGTCAAAAACCATACAATTTGTACTCTTTATTATCCTGTTTTGTGATAAATAAGCCTATCGATATTACTTTAGGAAAAAAGTTTAATGAGTTGAATAAAAATTATGATCAGTTTTCTCAAACCAAATTAGGACAGAGAATAGATGCATTATTAGAAATTAATGAAATTGGTATTGCTGAATTTGAAATTAATAGAGCTCAAAAAATATCAAATGAGTCTTTTAAAAAAATTATTTTAGGTTTTGCTATGAATAACGATTTAAGTTCCATGCAAATTAAAACTACAAAATCATTATTTGGAGAATTTGCAGATTTAAATTTATTGTACCCTTCACCTAAATGGCTAGATGATTTAAACATCAATGGTCTTGATAAAAATGTTGTTATGGGTGTCGTAAGACAGGAGTCACAATTTAGTACCTTTGCAAAAAGTGGCAAAAGTGCATACGGACTCATGCAAGTTCTGCCATCAACTGCTAAAATGATGGATAGAAAAAAAGACTTTATAGGGAATAGAAGACTTCTATTCGACCCCTCAATAAATGTGGATGTTGGTACTAAATATATCAAATCACTACTTTCAATTAAATATATACAGGGTGATTTATTAAAAACTTTAATATCTTATAACGCAGGGCCTGGCAATCTTTCCAAATGGTCAAAAAAAATAGATTATAATGATGATAGTTTTTTACTGATTGAGTCAATTCCTTCAAGAGAAACAAGACTATTTGTTGAGAGAGTTCTGACTAACATAATTATATATGAGTTTCTTAATAATCAATCTGAAAATTATGCTAAACAATTGGTAGAAACTAATACTATAATATTAAATTATGATAAATGAATCCATTGCATTTAAACGAATTGGTATAGCTGTAGTTACTATTTCAGATACTAGAAATAGTGAAAATGATAAATCTGGTAAATATTTAAAAAATTCTATTATCAATAAAGAACACAAAGTTACAAAGTATGAAATTATCAAAGATGATGTGAAGTTAATTCAAAATACGATTCAAAAAATTAGCCAAGATCAATATGTTGATGTCATCATAACAACTGGTGGTACTGGTTTAACAGGCAGAGATAATACTGTTGATGCGATAAAAGATATTTCAGAAATTGAGATTCCAGGATTTGGTGAATTATTTCGTTACTTAAGTTATAAAAAAATAGGAACCTCCACAATACAATCAAGATCGACTGCATTCTTAGTTAATAAAAAATATGTCTTTTGTCTGCCGGGCTCAGCCTCTGCTGTAAAAGATGCTTGGGAACAAATACTTTACTATCAATTAGATATAAGGCATAAGCCTTGTAATTTTATTGAATTAATTCCTAGATTAAATGAGTCGTAATATTATCGGTGTTGATGAGGTAGGAAGAGGATCTCTTGTTGGCAGCGCTATTATATGTGCCTTTAGATCCACTGATGAATTTCTTCAAAAATTTCCTTATGCACTTAGAGACTCAAAAAAATTATCAAAAAAAAAGAGGGAAATTATTTACAAGGAACTCAAGGATTTAAAACGTAAGAAATTAATAAATTATTCTATTATTTTTGGTAAAAAGAAAACCATTGAAAAACATAATATACATAAAACTGTGCTTTGGTGTATGAGTGCCGCGGTTAGAAAGATTCATCAAAATTCTGATAAAATAATAATAGATGGTGTATTTATTCCTGAGGATTTAAAAAAGTTAGATATTGAGGCAGTGGTAAAAGCTGATGATAAATTTCCACAAGTATCTGCAGCTTCAATTATAGCAAAATGTTTTAGAGATGAATTAATGGCACAGTTGCACGAATATGATAATCGTTTTTTTTGGGATAAAAATGCCGGCTATCCAACAAAAAATCATCTTAGCAGAATTAAAAATTTTGGTATTAGTCAATTTCACAGAATTACTTATCAACCTATTTCTCAATTTATCAATAAGTTATAACCAAAGATATCAACAGGTATCTTGAATAAATTAATTTTTGATTCAATTTAACTATAAGATTCTCATTCTTATGAATTTAAATAAAATATATTTAGGAAATTGTGAAGACTTGTTTAAAAAAATCAAAGATAAGTCAATTGATCTAATATTCTTAGACCCTCCATATTTTCTTCAACTAAATAAGCAACTCACTAGACCTAATCATACTCTCGTCAAGGGCGTTGAAGAACAATGGGATAAATTTGATGGTTATGAGGAATATGATAGTTTTACCTACAATTACCTGAAAGAATGTAAAAGAGTTTTAAAAGACGATGGCACGCTTTGGATAGTAGGCTCGTACCACAATATTTATAGGATTGGTGCAATTCTTCAAAATTTAGATTATTGGATATTAAATGATGTAATATGGTCCAAAACTAACCCTTTACCTAATTTTAGAGCGACCAGACTTACAAATGCTCACGAAACACTTCTGTGGTGCTCTAAATCAAAAAAATCGAAATATAAATTCAACTATCATGCATTAAAAACTGCCAATGAAGATAAGCAAGAAAGAAGTATATGGAGTTTTCCAATATGCTCTGGAAAAGAAAGAATAAAAAATAAAAATAACAAGACAGCACACCCTACTCAGAAACCCCTGGCATTAATGAAAAAAATTATCACTCAATGCTCTTCAGAGTCAGATATCCTTTTAGAACCATTTGCTGGTACAGGGAGTTTTTGTGCAGCAGCTAAATACTTGGGAAGAAACTTCATAGGATTTGAGCAAAATAAAGAATATTCGGACTTAGCAAATCAGAGAATTAAAGAAGTGAAGAAAATTAATAAAACTATTTTAGAGCCATTAGAGAAAGATGTACCTAAGAAAAAAATACCTTTTGGAAATTTGGTTCATGAAGGATATCTAGAGCCCGGTGAAACACTTTACAATAGCAAAGATACTAAAAGAGCTACAATCCAATCTGACGGATCAATTAAAATTGATGATAAAAGAGGATCAATTCATCAAATAGCAGCTTTAGTTAATAATACCTCTTCATTTAACGGATGGGATTATTGGCATTATAAAAATAAAAATCAAGAACTAGAGTCTATTGATATTTTAAGAAATAAACTAAGAGACTAAAACTAAGATTTTTTTATATAAAGTAGGTAAAGGTATACCTGCTATATCTTTTAAATCGAACCATTTAAATTTTTTATTTCTTGATTTAGTGAAAAACTCAAAAACTTTAATTTGAAAGTTGTGATTAGTGATTGTGTATTTTATATCTTTTATTTTTTTTGATTGGCTAATTATAAACAATTCACTTGAGAATTCATCTTGACTATTTGGTAAATGCTCAAAGCCATCAAAAAAACTTAAATTTGGTTTTTTTAAAAAAGCTATTTGTTCTTTATGTCTGACAATAAAAAAACTTATTTTAATTTTTTTGTTTGAAACTTTCTTAATCTTAATAGGCTGTATTTTTTTTTGGTTTTTAGAAAATAGATATTTTTTTAAATCTAAGCCATTTATGATTAGGTCATTATTTTTTTTAATAGCTGATGAAAAATCCATTAGCGCCTCTGTAAAATCCCTGCTGTGATTTTTAGGCCAAATAAATTTTAGAATAGTTTCTATTTGCTTATGACTTAGTTCAGAACCATATAATCCTGAGAAAACTCGTTGAATATTAATATCGACAGGGCTATCAGGTAGATTATAGCCAATAGCTCTAATTGCTGATGCTGTATAAACACCAATACCAGGTAAACTCAATAATAGTTTTTTTTCTTTTGGAATTTCAGACTTAAAAGAGGTATTTAAAATTTTAATAGTACTCCAAAGATTTCTAGCTCTTCTATAATAGCCTAATCCTGACCAATAGGTTAGAAGTTCCTTTTCTGAGGATTTCGTAAAAGATTTAAAATTAGGATACTTTTTCAAAAAAATAGGAAATTTTTTTTCAACTGCGCCAACTGTAGTTTGTTGTAGCATAATTTCAGAAATATAAGTGGTGTATGGAGTTCTTTCCTCTCTCCAAATTAACTTTCTATTATTTTTTTTAAACCATAGTAAGATACTTTTAGTAAAATGTCTTTTTTTAAGAAATTCAGAAAATTGGATGATGTTGCTTTCCATTTAGTGAATCACCTTAATAAAAAAAAATTAAAATTAAACCTACTTCTAAACAAAGATTGGGAAAAAGTAGTTGGAATAGATTTTTTTTCAAAGACAAAATTAAAGACATTATCATACCATCAAAAATCTGATTCTTGCTCAATTGAAATATTGTGCGATCCATCTATAGTTTTTGACTTAAGATCAAGACTTCCAGAAGTCACACTAAGGATTGAGCAGACTATTGGTATGAGAGTTAAAAAAATCCATTTTTTTCAGGATATTTTTAGTGGCCAATATGTAAATGAGATAACTATTGATAAAAAATACGAAGATTTATCAAATAAAGTTAATAAAACAGAATTAAATGGTATAAAAGATGTCGAAGCAAATTTAATTTTTGAAAGGATAAATAGGTCAATAAAAAATGAAAATAAATAGACTACTATTACTTATATTTCTTGTTTTTGGTTCATTAAACGCTGAAACTGTAGACTACAAAGATTTTATCAAAGATGAGATACCTTTAATAAAATCAAATAATCCAAATGCTGTCGATATAATTGAATTTTCATCTTTTACATGTTCCCACTGTAAAGATTTTCATACAATTACTCTTCCTGAAATTAAGCAATCAGAAATTATTGACGATATAAACTATTACATTATTGATTTTCCTTTGGACTATTTTGCGTTTTATTCCTCTAGGATTGGTAGTTGTATTGGAGATAATCGATCAACATTTACAGATATTGTTTATGATCAACAAGATACTTGGAAAAAATTATATAAAAGTTCAGAACCTGAAAGTCAATTTGAACTAGAAAATACTCTTATCAACTACGCTTTGCAATTGGGTCATTCTGAAAGTGAACTTCTTCAATGTATTGAAAACGAGGACATGCAAAAAAAGTTACTGGCTAAACAAATGGACGCTCAGAACAAATATAAAGTAGAATCTACTCCAACATTTTTGATTAATGATGAAAAAATAATAGGAAACCAACCTGCAGTAAAATTTATAGATATTATCAAGAAAAAATTAAAAGAGTAAATTGCTGAATTTAGAAAAGTTATCTATTAAAGGTTTTAAGTCGTTTGTCGAACCAACTGAAATTGAGATTAAATCTGGCTTAACTGGTATTGTGGGGCCTAATGGATGTGGTAAATCAAATATAGTTGAAGCTATTAGATTTGGATTGGGTGAAGTTTCAGCTAAACAATTACGTGGTAAAGAAATCGATGATTTAATATTTGCAGGTACCGATAATAGACCCTCTTGGAATCTAGCTGAAGTAAGTCTTCATTTGAATATAGAAGGGACAAGCTCTGAGAAGAAATATGAATCAAAAGAAGTTGAAATTAATAGAAAAATTTTTCGTGGTGAAGGATCCAACTCTTACATTAATGGCAAGGAGGTAAGACTCAAAGATATTCAATTATTATTCGCAGACGCATCAACTTCAGCCAGATCAACGTCAATTGTGAGCCAGGGTAGAATTGGTGCTATAACTCAAGCCAAACCTGAAGATAGAAGAATGGTTTTAGAAGAAGCTGCAGGAATTTTAGGCTTACAAGCAAGAAGACATGACGCAGAATTAAGAATTAAAGCAGCCCTGAATAATCTTTTGAGAGTAGAAGATGTAATTAAAACCTATGAAGAACAATTAGCAATTCTTAAAAAACAATCCAAAGAAGCAGAAAGATTCAAAAACATATCTACACTAATTAAAAACGCCGAGGCTTCTGTTTTTTATGTAAAAAGAGAATCTATTCTTAAGGCTATTGAGGCTTTTGAGACTGAAAAAAAAGCAATAGAATTCAGAGTAAATGATCAAAAAAATGAGGTTTTAAGGAATAATACATCCTATGAAGAACTTAAGATTAAAATACCTCCTATGAGAGAAAAATCTTATTCGCTAAATTCCGAATTAGAAAGACTTGATATGTCGATTGAAAATCTTAAACAAGAAGAATTAAGGTTTGAAGAGCATAAAAGTAATCTTGAGTACCGTCTAAGTCAGTTAGAAAAGGATCTCAATGCCGAAATAGCCCAAAAAAAGGACACAGATATGAAAATTGAGCAGATAAACAAAGAGTTTGATGAACTTAGTAATAAGGAATTCAAAGAAGGTGTCACTGAGGACTCAAAAAATCGTTCTGATAAAAGCTTATTAAACCAAATCGGTTTTAAAAAAGATTACGAAAAAATTGTTGCTGCTATATTTGGTAAAGAGTTGCTTGCAGCCTTAGAGAATGACGGAGCTTTTTATTGGTCTGAAAGTAGTGAATTGTTTCAATCTCCCTCCTTCAACTTTCCTTGCACACTAGCAAGCGAAGTAATTAAAGGTCCTAAGCAAATTTTGAATAAATTAAATTATATTGCTATCGTTGATACTAAAGATAAAGGAGAAGAGTTTTCTAATGCTCTTTTACCCGGTCAAGCGATTGTAGATTATTCTGGTAATTTCTGGAGATGGGATGGACTTTTTATCTCACACGATTATGAACAAAATATTTCATCTATAATTACAGAGTTAAAAGAAAAAAGATTAAATGATTTAAAAAAGCAAATAAATGAATGGAAAGGTATTTCAGATTTAACCAATCAAAAAATTAAAAATTTAAATGAGAGAATTCATACTACTCAGCAAGAAGTTGAACTCTCTGGAGCAAGTCCTGAAAATATTGAAGAAAAAAGACAATTTATTTTAAATAAAGTTCAGGAGCTTAGGTTGGAAAAAAATAATTTTGATAATGAACTTCAAAAAGAAGAGAGTCTTTTAGAATCCTTATCTAAAGATCTTCGTAACACGGAACAAAACTTTTCTATTATCAAAGAGAGTATGATCAGAAAAGAGTCAGAAATTCAAAATCAGCAAAATCTTTTAAGTCAATTGGCTTCTAATTGTTTAGATAAAATTGGAATTGATATAGTGAATTTAGAAAATGAAATACCTGACTTTAAAAAAGACACCAATTTAGAAACGTCAGAAAATAGAGTATCAAGACTTTATTCTGAAAGAGAAAGAATTGGTGCTGTAAACTTATTGGCCGAAGAAGAATATTCAAACTTAAGATCAAAAGTTGATGAAACAATTAAAGATAAAAATGACATTGAGGAATCTATTGAAAAATTAAATACGGGAATTAATAAGATTAATAAAGAAGGTATTGATCGTTTGAAAGATGCATTCAAAATTGTAAATGAAAATTTTGAAAGACTATTTACCAAGCTTTTTGGTGGTGGAAAAGCTTACCTAAAATTAGTTCAAAATGATGAAGATCCTTTGAACTCTGGTTTAGAGATATTTGCAAGCCCTCCGGGTAAAAAAATGCAAAATATCAATTTATTATCAGGTGGAGAACAGGCATTAACAGCGATTTCCCTATTATTTGCGGTCTTTATTGCCAACCCGTCTCCTTTCTGTATTTTAGATGAAGTAGATGCACCTTTAGATGATAACAATGTCGATAGATATTGCAGTATGGTTGAAGAGATTTCTGAAATGGTCAAGACTAAATTTATTATCATTACTCATAATAGAATGACAATGTCTAGAGTGGATAGACTATATGGAGTTACTATGCCAGAAGAAGGTGTATCACAATTAGTTTCTGTCCAACTCGAAGAAGCTGTTCAATATGCAGAATGATCAAAAGGACTTAAAAGGCCTAAGTTTTGCATATAGAATCTCTAGTGAATTGATTGCAGCCGTTATAGTGGGAGTTCTTTTAGGTTTATTCCTTGATAAATTACTGGACACAAAGCCAATTTTCTTAATATCGTTGATAATACTAGGTTTTTTAGCAGGATTATTAAATATTTACAGGCTTATAAGTCGCATAGAAAAAAAGCAATAAAATTGTTTATATAGCGCATGTCTAAAGGTGATAGCCCATTAAAACAATTTGAAATTAAGCCATTAGTTGACCTCGAACTTTTTGGTATAGACATATCTTTTACAAATTCTTCTTTGTGGATGGTTATAACAACTATTCTAATATTGGCTTTTTTCTCATTGCCTTTTTTAAAATCAAACAATAAAACAAATTCAATTGATGACCTTTACCCGTCTAGAATACAAGTTGCTGCAGAATTAGGATTTAATTTTATTACCAACTTAATTGAAGACACAGTAGGAAAGGAAGGTAAAAAGTTTTTTCCTTTAGTATTTTCTCTTTTCATGTTTATTTTGTTTGGAAATATCCTAGGTATGGTTCCTTACAGTTTCACTTTCACAAGCCATGTGATTGTTACTTTTGCTCTAGCCTTAGGTGTATTTATATTTGTTACCGTACTAGGATTTGTTAAGCACGGTATTAAATTTTTTAGCTTTTTTGTAATACCTGGATTACCTTGGTACATGCTACCACTATTGATCCCAATTGAAATCATCTCATACCTTTCTAGACCGATAAGTTTATCGGTACGACTATTTGCAAATATGTTAGCAGGCCACACACTTTTAAAAGTTTTTGCTGGCTTTGTATCCGCCCTAGGATTACTAGGCATATTACCATTAGTCTTTATTGTTGCCTTAACAGGTTTAGAAATATTAATAGCTTTTTTGCAGGCTTATGTTTTTGCTATATTAACATGCTTGTATATTAACGACGCGTTACACTTACACTAGATTTACTTTAAGGAGGTAAAAATGGAACTAGAAGGACTTAAATACTTAGGAGCAGGCCTAGCGGTTATCGGTGTTATCGGTGCTGGCATAGGAATTGGAAACGTTTTTGCAGCATTTATTACAGCTGTAGGAAGAAATCCAGCTGCCAGAAATGAAGTATTCACAATGACAATGTTGGGATTTGCTTTAGTTGAAGCTATTGCGCTTTTTGCGCTAGTTATCGCTCTAGTTATTTTATTTGCATAATAAATGCCACAACTAGAACAAACTGAATTTTTCTTATCTCAGCTTTTTTGGCTAGTAGTGTTATTTGTAGTACTGTTTGTTGTACTAACATATTTTACACTCCCAAAAATAAGAGCTTTTTTGAATAAAAGAGATACTTTTATAAATAACCATCTCTCTAAACAGGATGATCTAATCAAAAAAGCTGAGACACTAATTAACGAATATGAAAATAAGATCATTCAAGCAAAACAAGAAGCTGACTCAATAATAAATAATGCAAAATCCCGAGCCTTGGAAGAAAGTGGCAAATTGCTGAAAATAACTGAAGATAAGATTAAGCAACAAATTAAAGATACAGAGGACAGAATTAATAAAGAAAAAAAAATAGCATTAGAAAATTTAGATAAAGAGATTAACGCAAGCGCTTCATTATTTATTTCTAAAGTAACAAATCAATCTTCTGAGGAAATTAAATTGTCATGATGTATCTACTTGAGGATCCAAAATTTTGGTTATTGGTTTCTTTCATAACATTTGTCATTTTAATGATAAAGCCTTTCAAGAAATTTATGATTGGTAGTTTAGATTCAAAAATTGAAGAAATTAAAAAAAATATCAATCTCTCTCTTGAAAGTTTTACAATTGCTGAAAAAAAATTAAATGAAGCAACTCAATCAACAAAAGACTTAGATTCTAAAATTCAAGAAATATTAGAAGACGCTAAAATACAAGCAGAAGTAGTATCCAAGTCAATGATTGAAAAAAATCAAAATACTATAATTTCAAAAGAAAAAAATTCACTTGAAAGAATAAAGCAAATTGAACTTGCAACTATCCAAACAATCAAGTCACAAGCATCTATAAAGTTAGATGAAATATTAATGAATTATTTTAAAAATATGCCAAATAAAACAAAGACAAATATTCTAAAAAGCAAAATAGAAGAGCTCAGTAATTTTCAATAATATCTAATTAACAGCTGAAAAAAATCTTAGACCTTTTGAATAATCTGATAGTTTTAAAGTAAAGGATGTATAAGAATTAATTTCCACTCTATCTAAAAAAGGAGAATTGCTTTTTGTATTCCATTGAATATCATTATTAAAAAACACTTCCTCTGAAATTGTGTGTATTTTTAAATTTTCTTCTCTATCTGTAACAAAAAACAAAGAATTAAATTTTCCTTCAAATAGCTTGTCATTAGGTATATTTGAGAGCAAATAATTACTCGTGATTTCGAAATAAGCATTATTGGGATCATTGAGTTGTCTATAACAATTGATATTAGGTTTATTTGAGATAGACAAAATTGTATTATTTTCAAACAAAATTGTATCAGCCTCGGAAATAATAAAATGTTTTGGGCAATCTAACTGCTGAGTTATTTCCTTATCTTCTTTAAATGAACATGCTGAAAATAATTGAGAAAAAATAATAATTAAAATGATAATTTTGTACATTATGCTAAAACTAATTATTAAGTAATAAATGGAAAAATCAATCAATATTAATGTTTATGTAGCTGAATACAGAGGCTTCTGCGCAGGTGTTGATAGAGCAATTGAAATGGTTGAAAAAAGTCTTTTGAAATATGGTGCACCTGTATATGTAAGGCATGAAATAGTTCATAATAAATATGTAGTAGACGGACTAAAAGAAAAAGGCGCTATATTTGTTGAGTCTTTAATGGACATACCTAAAGACACTAAAGCACCTGTGATCTTTTCTGCTCATGGTGTCAGCAAGGATGTAATACAATCAGCTAAGGATTTAAATTTATTTCACTTGGATGCTACATGCCCTTTAGTAAGTAAGATACACCGTGAAGTTGAAATTTTAGAAAAAGATAATTTTAAAATAATAATGATAGGACATAAGTTTCATCCAGAAGTTATTGGAACCATTGGTCAAGCCAAAAATAAGGAAAATATTATTCTTGTAGAAAATGTAAAAGATGTTGAAGCATTAGATTTTAAGAAAAATCAAAAAATTGCATATGTTACCCAAACCACATTATCTGTTTATGATACCGCAAGTATTGTTAAGGCTATAAAAGAAAGATTCCCAGATATAACAGAACCGAAAAAATCAGATATATGCTATGCGACTTCAAATAGGCAATTATCTGTTCAAGAACTTGCAAAAAAAGTAGAGGCTTTTTATGTAATTGGTGCAAATAATTCCTCAAATTCTGTAAGGCTAGTAGAAACTGCCAAGCTATTTGGTTCACCACATGCCCTGCTTGTTCAAAATATTGATGATTTTGATTTTCAATCCTTAAAAAATTATAAAAATATAGGATTGACTGCAAGTGCGTCAGCTCCTGAAGAACTAATTAAAAAATTTGTACAGAAATTAGAAGAAAATTATTCCATTACAATCAATGATCAAAAAATACCAGAAAATGTAAAATTTAAAGTACCGAACTTTTTAAATTAATGGCTGTTTATACAAATATATCCCAATCTGAAGCTCAAGTATTATTTATTAATGTTGGTAAAATAACTCAATTTGAGGGTATACAAGAAGGCGTTGAAAATACCAATTATAAAGTAACATTAGAAGATAATAAAAAATATATTCTCACAATTTTTGAGAAAAGAACAAAAGAAGAAGATCTACCATTTTTTAATAATGCAATGTTAGAGTTTCAAAAAAATGGTATTTCTTGCCCCACAGCATTAGAACTAGATGGGAAAAATGTCTTTAAAGTAAAGAATAAAAATTGTTCTATTTATAGCTTTTTAAAAGGGAGACCAACAAAGATAGTCAACAAGGATATCTCTATTTCTTTGTCAGAATTGATGTCAAAGATGCATATAATTGGCAGAGAGTCAAAATTAAATAGGAATAATACAATGTTGATGCCCTCATGGTCATACATACTTAGGAAATTTCATAATTTTAAAGAGCATAATTTTAAGGAAGAACTAAAATTGGTTTCAGAAACTATTGAAAAAATACAGAATCAATTTCCTGATAATTTAAATAGTTCCTTAATTCATGCTGATCTATTTCCAGATAACATTTTTTTTGAAAATAACAAAATTTCAGGAGTTATTGATTTTTTCTTTACATGTAATGATACGATCATTTACGATTTATCAACATTAATAAATTCATGGTTTTTTATAGACAAGTTTAGTG
>ERZ887849.1215-NODE-1215-length-25114-cov-14.031965_pt1 | contig 25114 bp, 26 predicted proteins | sample MGYA00521267_ERZ887849 | MGnify/ENA primary metagenome ERZ887849 (study PRJEB32303, sample SAMEA104408601) | aquatic metagenome | biome: Brackish water; feature: Pelagic; material: water | place: Baltic Sea | collected 2014-06-06T16:11:00 | depth 2,863 m ... | reverse complement strand
GTAAACTGTTTCGCGGCTTACATCCGGATCTAAAAGCCATCCGCATGCTGGCGGGGCTCGATCGCAAAAATGCCGAGACTATTTTTGGAGCAATTGGCAACGAGATCGAAAAAGCCAATATCCATTTACTCGATGCAAGAGTCTTTATGGATGAGGACCTAGCAGAAGAAGGAGTCATAGCCTATGGAAAGGAACAGATTGATCCAGAGTACCTCACCCATGGCATTGAAATCGCCCGTGAAAACGCCCGCCTCGATGTGGGTCAGGGCGTAGTGGTAAGTCGGGGGACGGTGCTGGCGGTGGAAGCCTTTGAAGGAACCAACGCCATGCTCGAACGAGCTGGGAACTTTGGTGCAAAGAATTGCCTCTTCATAAAACTTGGAAAAACAAAACAAGACACACGATTTGATGTGCCCGTATTTGGGTTACAAACCCTGAAGGCAATGAAAGGTGCAGGCATTAAAAATGCCGCCATTGAGGCGGGAAAAGTACTCTTATTAAATCAAAAAGAAGTAATTAGGGAAGCCCAACGATTAGGAATTTCCCTTTTGGGCATTAAATAATGATTTAAAGTGGTGACTTCCACGTTCGCCGTTCATCGCATTCATAAGTTATATGACCTTCTAGGTCCAGGTGGGTACCCTCGCGTCGCTCTTAGTCTTCCGATTTACGGCCTGACTGCAAACGATTGTCGATAGGTTCCCTAATAATTAGGAGTAAGGAAAAGAACGAATGAAACTTCTCGAACGATGCAGAAGTCGAATATAACAAACTAATTGATTCCTGGATTTGGTCAAGTTGCGTTCTAACCCTGCATGGATTGGGATTTCAGGGAGTATCTTAACAAAGTCTGCGTGCGTGAATAAAGCACATCACAACCCAATTGAGTCGATCCACCGAGCATCCCCAACGCATTTTTAATCGCAGGATCGATCAATTTAACATCCCGCAAGAGCAAATATTTATCAGAATAATCTTCCAAGATACCAGATTCGTAAATTTCACCTGACTCTGACATTCTTTCAATAGCCACTAATTTACCTCGATATTTTTCGAGAATTGGCTCCCATGCATTGGGCACCATCCCGGTTAAATTCGACTGCATTTCATGGAATCGGCTATCAGCACCTTTTGCTTTTCCCAACCTCGTTTCTTTACTTACTGTCCCAATGATTGCCTTGAGAGCCTGCCCGAAAGAATCTCTTAACATATTGTAAGAGTTTAAGGTAAATCTTTTTAATCGTACTCTCAGGGGAGGGTTTAAAAGCATCTGCCTCTCTTTTTTCCACTCCAGGCCCGCCCGTGTGTCGGGATCGGGAGCTTGTCGGATCAATAAGCTAATTTCTGCCACTTCTTTTGAAGGAATAATTCGCGAATGTACAAAACCGCAGGGGATTTGGTTCTCCTCCGGGCTGGATATTTCCAGTCCCTGAGCAAAAACTTCCAATTTACCACATATCCAATCCTTCGTACCGATGGGCAACAGGACTTGATTGCCGTCAAATCTTTTCAGGCAATGATCGCAAGATCTTCTCTTAATTAAGGCACCAACTAGAGCAGAAAGAAAAAGTAAGAAAAGCGGCAACCAAAAGGCCAAAGTATTCATAACCAAAATTTAATATCCCAAAGTAGATCCACTCCTATTCGAACTTGCAATAAGAACATTACCTTGTTTGCATATATCTACCTTACCCTTTCTGCCCATGACCTCCCCTTTCCCCAATCGTCTATTCTTCCTTTCTTGGTTATTTCTTTTAGCCTTTAGTTGTTCAGATGATAAATCCGGACCCGAGGAAGCTGCATCCCTTCCCCCCACTGTCGAAAAGAAACCCGAGCTTGCGGCTCTACCCACCAAACCTTTGCCAGTGGTTTACATCGAGGAACTCGATCAGTATCAGGAATATTTTAAGGAACAACACGAGACAAGTTTCAGTCATGTTTCTAAAAAGAACTGGTCAAGTTACACCGCAGGAAAAGATGGGATACTCACAAAAATTCTTCTTTTTGGAAAACCAAACTATATGATCTCCGAACATTATGGCTCGAGCATGAGTGGATTTATCCGGGCAGATAATCCAGACTCTGGTCCGAAATACGGAGAATGGAGCCTAACCAGAGATGATATTATTAATCAATTAGCCGTGCAGGGATTAACCGAGACAAATCAAGGTTGGATCACTCTGCAAATGAGAGGAGAAATTCCTCAGCAAAAAGGCAAACTATATTTTATTGTTTGTGATCAAATCGGCAACAAACGTTCATGGTTTGGTGCCTTTGCATTTGCCGAAGGAAACACCTACAAAAAGGGTAGGTTTTGGTTGCACCCTGAACACGACCTTGTCTTTCGCACCTATGTGGGAAAGACTGCAGACCAGTTGGAAAAAGAACAAAAGGGAGAGCCTTTGTTTGATTCAGGCAGTGCAACTCTTGTGCCGACCAATGATGTTCCGGAGGCACCAAAGCCCATGATTGAACTGAGTAAGAACTTTCAACCTGCCCCACCATCTCTTCTCCAAGAAAAAATTAGCGAACAAAAGACTTCCATCAAAGAAGAAACTCTTTACCAACCGGCTACCCAAGCACCTGAACAGGAACAACCCATCACAGATGCTCCCAGCGGAGAAAACGTGGATCAGAGTATCGAAGAACCCAATATATTAGATTCCTCGGAAATAGAATCTGAGCCTATTCCTGCCGAAACAAGTGAACCGGTTGAGAATAAGGAAGTTCCTAAAGGGAGTTTGTTCGAGCGTTTTTTCAAAAACAAAACGGAATAATCTATTTACCTGTAATGTAGGTAATGGTACCAGGGGGCGGACTTGAACCGCCGACCTTCGGGTTATGAGTCCGACGCTCTAACCGCCTGAGCTACCCTGGCAAGAAAGAGGCAAACTATGAACTTCACTTAAGCCTCCGTCAACGCAAACAAATGATTCGTTAAAATTTTCGTTTTGAGCTTTACCCGCTTATCGATTGGTTAAAAGTTGATAATTAAACTTTTTATTTTGAAAACTGATAAATCAACCATTCTGATTATTGATGATGATGCGGAGATCCGCTACTCTTTAGACCGTGTACTTTCTCCGGACGGACACCATATTCTAACGGCTGATTCTGGTGAACACGGAGTAGAAGTTGCAGAAAAGGAAAACCCTCAACTCATCTTCCTCGATAATCGGATGGAGGGAATGTCAGGCATCGAAACGCTCCAACATTTACGCACTGCAGCTCCAACATCACTGGTTATACTAATGACTGCATACGGAACCACTCAGACCGCCATCCAAGCGATGAAGCACGGTGCTTTTGATTATGTACTTAAGCCATTTGACCTTTCTAAACTCAAGGACATGGTGGCGAAAGCTCTCAAGGCAAATGCAGACTCGGGCAGTGCAGAGAGTGTAGAAAAGCGTCTTTTAAATAAAGAGGATTTAGAGGAAGGCATCGTGGGTAGTGGCGAAAAGATGCAGCAAGTCCTGAAAAAAATTGGCCAAGTTGCTGCTTCAGAGGCCACCGTAATGGTAACAGGTGAAAGCGGAACCGGTAAGGAACTGGTTGCCCGTTGTATCCATCGTTACAGCCATCGTTCAGATGCCCCCTTTCATGCAGTAAACTGTGGTGCCATTCCGGAAAACCTCATAGAAAGTGAACTTTTTGGGCATGAGAAAGGGGCATTTACTGGTGCGACCGATGCTAAGGCTGGACAATTCGAAGTTTGCCACGGAGGAACCTTATTTTTGGACGAAATTGGAGATATGGGACTGCCCACCCAAACCAAAATCCTCAGAGCTATCCAAGAAGGAGAAATTCAAAGAGTCGGCAGTACAAAGGTCAAAAAAGTCGATGTCCGCCTAATTGCAGCAACCCATAAAAACCTCGAATCCATGGTTAAGGATAAATCCTTCCGTGAAGATTTGTACTACCGGTTAAATGTTGTTCGTATTGAAACTCCCCCTCTGCGCGACCGCATGGAAGATCTTCCCGAACTTGTCAATTTCATGCTCGCACGCTTGGACAAAAAGTTTTCCACCGGTACCAAGGAGATTTCCACCGAAGCAATGGAAATTCTCAAATCCTGCAAATGGCCGGGCAATGTGAGGGAATTGGAAAATGTGCTTCACTCGGCATCAGTGGTATCCAAAGGCAAAAGGATTTTAGCAAAGGATCTTCCCGAAAATATTTCTTCTGTATCCAATTCCCCCAACCTCTCAAAACCTTTGCAAGCCAGTCATCCTCCGTCACCTGACCACACAGATGATACAGTTCCTCGGGAAGTAACAGTCGGTATACCCCCACATGATAAATCCCTGTTTGGCCAAACCGCCCAAAGTGTAGAACCGGTTTCTCATCCAAATCAAAACGGTAATACCCAGCCTCCTTCATCCATATCCCTAGAAGAAAGTTTTAATATTTCCTATTCTCACCTTAGGGCAAAGAGTGATAAGAATTTACTCGAGAGTATGGAAAAAGAAATTATTCAACGAGCCTTGCAGGAATGTGGTGGCAATCAGGTAAAAGCATCTGCCTTACTTGGCATTACCAGGGCAACTCTGCGCAAGCGGATAGACAGCTACGAAATACGATATTAAAAATTTGCCTCTTTGGTAGCTTGCCAAATTTCGTTGCATGCTTCATTAATTTGACGACTGATTTTTAACAAATGAATCAACTTCCCAGAATAGTTCTCACCGGAATCGGACTAACTTGTCCGCTTGGTAATGATTTGCCCACCTACCGGGAGGCTCTTCTAGCTGGCAAGAGTGGGGTTTCTTTATTTCCTGTTCGCAACATGGGCGAACAACCAGCAGGAGTATGTGATTTTGACCAAAAAAAATATCAAAAACGTAAAGAAATCCGTGTAGGTACAAGGGCGGGAAGCATCGCAATCTATTGTGCCAATGAAGCCATCGCCCATGCTGATCTGGATCTCGAAAAAGTAGACCCTTCAAGAATCGGAATCTACCTCGGAATCACCGAGCACGGAAACGTCGAGACAGAAACTGAGGTTTGCCAATTATTTGATCATTACGATGAAGATATCAAGTATTGGACCCATCATCACAATCCTCGCACGGTTGCCAATAACCCTGCTGGGGAGATTACGGTTAACCTCGGTCTGACTGGTCCGCACTACACGATCGGAGCAGCCTGTGCTGCAGGAAATGCGGGTATTATCCAGGGAGTCCAACAATTGCGCCTAGGGGAGTGTGACTTTGCCCTGGCTGGCGGAGTTAGTGAAAGTATCCGTGCATACGGTATCTTTGCTGGCTTTAAAAGCCAAGGAGCTCTTGCCTCTCACGAAGACCCAACTCGGGCAAGCCGTCCATTTGATAAGGGGCGTAATGGAATCGTGGTTAGCGAGGGTGGATGTATTTATGTCTTGGAACGCTTAGATGACGCAGTCCAGAGAGGCGCAAACATCATCGCTGAGGTTGCAGGCTACCGGATCAATTCCGATGGCACCGATTATGTACTGCCCAATCCTGTAAGGCAGGAGGAGTGCATGAGGCAGGCCTTAAGTAATGCTAATATGCAACCGGAAGACATCGATTTAGTAAGCACCCATGCCACCTCAACTCCTCAAGGGGATGAGCAGGAATGCAAAGCAATTCGCAATCTTTTTGGAGAAAGTATTGGTACAAAGGTCAATAATACGAAAAGTTTTATCGGTCACTCTATGGGAGCGGCAGGAGCTATTGAACTAGCGGGTAACATTCCCTCACTTGAGGACGGAATGGTTCATGCCACCTTAAATGTTGATGAGATTGACCCAACTTGTGCCCTTCCAGGCTTAGTAACTGGTCAGGCAATTAAAAAAGAGGGTGGAGTTAAGGTAATTCTCAACAATTCTTTTGGTATGCTTGGAATCAATTCAGTTCTTATCTTGAAAAAGTTTGAAGCGTAGGGTATGATTTCTTTCTTGCTCTGATGGATAAAGATAAAGTCAAACAAATCGTACTCGACATAATTGCGGAAATTGCTCCGGATGAAGACCTTAACGACGTCAAGTCTGACATTCGGCTGAGAGATCAGCTTGATCTAGATTCAATGGATTTTCTAGACATTGTCATGGAACTTCGCAAGCAACATGGTATCGATGTACCCGAACCAGAGTATCGTGAACTCGAGTCTCTGGATAGTTGTGCCAATTACTTGCTTCCCAAGTTCGAAGCGGGCGCCGCGGCCTGATTGAGTGGGGTCGGTTTCCCTGCCCCACCCTTCTTTGTCTCCTGTCAAATCCATAAGTTCGCAGATTACCTCAACTGAGGTTGTGGTCATTGGTGCCGGGTTAGCTGGTCTGGCCGCTGCAGTTCGTTTAGCTATGTTTGGCAAAAAAGTTATTCTGCTCGAAAAACATTATGTAGTCGGAGGCTTGAACAGTTTTTATGCCCGCAAGGGCAGGAAGTTTGATGTTGGGCTACATGCCCTCACCAATTACCCCTCGCCTTCTTCGGGAAAATCTTCTCCTTTGCTTAAGCTTTGCCGACAATTACGCATTCCCATTGATGAATTAAAACTTCTCCCACAAAGCCATTCCCGTATCACCTTTGGCGAGCAGTCCCTTCGATTCAATAATGACTTTCAATATTTCCTTAGCCAAGTGGAGGAAGCTTTTCCATCTTCCATGGACGCTTTTTTGAAGCTCCTAAAAATGATGGAGCAATTCCCCGCCTATTCTGTCGATGCGGAAGAGCTTTCCACCCGCTCGATCCTTAGAGACTCAGGCATCGATCCATTGCTTAGAGAAATGCTGCTCTGTCCGACCTGTTACTATGGATCTGCACGGCCAGACGATATTGATTTCCCTACCTTTATCATGTTGTTCGATGCCATCTTTAAACAAGGTTTATCCAGGCCTGAGGATGGTATCCGAGCAATTCTCAATCCCCTCACAGCTAAGCTCAAGGAATTGGGGGTAGATCGAAGAATGAACAGCGCTGTTCGCTCAATCCAAACCAAGGGAGATAAAGCGAAGGAAGTTATTTTAGAGTCGGGTGAAACGATAAAGGCGGAAAAAATAATTTCAACCTGTGGTATTCGTGAGACTGAATCTTTGCTGCAAGAAAATTGTATCGAACCAGATGAAGCCCAAACTGGACAGTTTAGCATCATTGAATCGATACGAGTGTTTAAGGGACACCCAAAAGATTTGAGCTGGGACGAAACCGTAATCTTTTTCAACCGTTCAAACCGTTTTGTATATGATTGCCCTAAAGGTTTAGTGGATTTGGAATCAGGAGTAATTTGCATGCCAGACAATTACGGAACGAACCATCAGACCGAAGAATCCAAACTGCGTGTCACCCACCCGGCAAATTTTCACCGATGGTCTCAATTATCCGAGGCTCAATACTTGAAGGAAAAAAACTATTGGGAAAAAACTATGCTTGATAATGCCCTGAGTTACTTACCAGGTGGCCTTGAAAAGCGAGAACTACTACACCAACGCACCGAACTACTGGATACATTTACCCCCAAAACAATCAAGCGGTTCACCAGTCATATAAACGGTACCCTTTATGGATCTCCGACCAAGAAAAGGGATGGATCGACCAAGTACAAAAACCTATACCTCGCAGGGACAGACCAAGGCTATGTTGGAATTGTCGGTGCTATGTTAGGAGGAATTGCCGTGGCCAATAACCAAATCCTTCGAGCTGGTTAAGACTGTATTCTTTTCAGCTTATGCGGCTTGGGCAATTAAGCCCTCCTGCACTTCAGCTAAGACCAAGTAGGCAAGGTAATAAGACTGAGCAAGTTGTGGTTTCTGGGGTAAAACAAACTCCCCTGTTTCCAATTCTTCATCGCTAAAAGCTTCCAAGTTGGCTTTACGAATAAATAAACGAATTTCCGTTAGCGCTCGCAAAACTAGTTCCATATCCTCGTCGGGAATCTCGACATAGCCATGAGCAAATTTTGTATCGTTCAACAGACGGGCAAGCCTTTGACGGTCCTGGGCAAGGTCCTCTCGTAAACTTTTGGCCCATGTATCCATTAATTCTTGATCAGATTCTTCCGGATAGGGGAAAACTGGTTCTGCCGTTTTGCCACATTCTGAAAAAGATTTAACAATCAAAGGAACCACCGCCCGGGTAATTCTTGAATCGATTTGCAAACGAAATTCAATCATCCCGTTCCAACAAGGTTTGCAGACGCCAATGCTGTAATTGATACGCATAATTTTCTGCTCTTTCCCGATTACCAGACCAAACAACAGAACGACCGTTTTCGTGGACTTCGCGCATGTGTCTGGTTGCCTTATTCTCATCAAAACCCAAAACCTTGCGAAAAACCATCACCACATAATTCATCAGGTTTACGGGATCATTAAGGACAATCACACGCCAAGGTAAGTCCAAGGAAGTATCTTCTTTAGTTTCAGTTTTAATTATGGTTTCTAAGGTCATAAAAGTAAAAACCTATATCCTATTCGAAAAACTCGGAGAAACGAGAGGATTTTTAAACTTTACGAGCTTGCCTGTTTCCTGAAAGCAGTTTTCCTAAAAGGATGCTTAAAATACCATCCTTTATCCTCGGAGGAATCCTTATCTTAACTGGTCTTATCAGTTACATTGTTCAAGACCCAAGCCTATCCATTAAACTGACAGGTCCTTGGGCCAGCGACGCCGAGTTTGTTCTTTCAGACGGTAATCAGAGCGTAATGCTAGACTTCATGCCATGTGATGATTCTGCAGGAGAAAATGTGTGGTGGATAGTTCATAAGTTGAACGAAAGTCACGCCAAAGATATTAATCAAAAGAATTACGCCCGCAAAGCAGGTCGAATGGAGGGTAAAGAAGAGTCTTTTTGGTATGCCAGTTCATCTGGAGATACTCGTCGTGGTCTTCTTCAGGAGTCCGAAAATTACAGCAATGCGGGCACGGAAAATTATGAACCAATCGATTGGCCCAAAATTGATGTGGATAAGGCAAAGATTCGCTTTATTTATAACAATATGGGTGACTCCGAAGGTCCTGTTACCCTGAGCTCCAACAACTGGGAAAATGTACTCAATGCTCCTGAAAATAATAAATCTCTTGAATTCGGTAAGAGTTGGACAGCTTTTATCCCAGGTATTATCGGTTTGATTTTAATTCTCTTGGCAGTGGCTGCCGATAAGGCACCCAATGCCAAAAAACATATCATGCATGTTGCCGTGCTCATTGCTTTGCTAGGTTTTCTGTCCATAGCCAAAATGGTAGTAGGCGCTTTTGCTGAAATGAGTTGGTGGCGAAGCGAGCCATACCTTATTTATGAAGCATCGAGCTTAAAGCCTACCAGTATGCTTCTTTCTGCGGGTCTTTTGCTCATTTATGTAGTTTTATGCGTTGTGTCATTCATCTCTGCACGTAAAGAAATGGCCGCCCAAGCGGCTCGGGATAATGCCAAAAAAGCAGCTGTGTTGAAAAAGGCTTCCAATCGTAAGTCTATAGATGATGAGGTTAAGCCTAAGGAAGGAAAGTCCTCCGGTTCCAAAGAGTCCCCTATAGCTACCGAAGCCAAAAAGGATAAAACTACACCCCAAAAGGATGTAGATACTAAAGCTGCCTCTAGCTCAGAAACTAAGCTTTCTGACAGCTCGCCTAACGAGTCTAGCCAATCTTCGAAAGCATCCTCATCAGCCGAGCCCGCCAAACCTTCTAAAAAACCCTCCACTGAGGATAAGAAAGGTCAATCTCCAGCCTCTCCCACTGAAAAGACAGAACCAACGAAGAAAGTGGCCGAGGAACCTAAGAGTCCCCCAGTGAAAAAGGAAGATGCTGATAAGTCTACAAGTTCCCCGGACAAAGATTCGCAGGATTCATAATCCTAAATTGTCTGCCCTGGCTCCAAACGGGAGATAAGGAAAAATGATTGCTCGTTTTATTGGTTAGTTTTCGCTCGATGCCCCTGTATTCTTGCCCTTTTCGATAAAGTTGTTGTCAGCAAATTCACCAATTTAAAATTAGTAGTTTCCTGATTTGACAATTCCTCGTTGATTGAAGATTTGTTTGCGTACAATTTTGTACGCACGATGGTAGGTTCTCAGTTGCTTACTTTTCCCCGCTACCTTCCTTGCCGAGCAAGTAGTAGCTTAATTGATAAAAGTGCAGATATATTCGCATGTACCATCGTTCACTTCAATGGTGAACCCACTATTTGCCGGAACATCAAATGATTGATTCTCTTCGTAGGAAATCGAACCGTCCTTGCCATCTAAGGTTACCTTGCAGTGACCCGCAATGATCTCCATTTTCTCGGCAAGTTCGGTATTGAAATGATATCTTCCCGGGTAAATGAGTCCCAGCGTTTTCTTTGCACCACCTTCCATAACAATCGAGTGACTTACTACTTTTCCATCAAAGTAGATGTTCGCCTTGGCCTGAACGGTTACGTTTTTAAAATTTATTTTACTCATAAAATTTGGAGTTTAATTAATATCTTAAACTATCCAAGTATTCCTTTAGCCATAAGTTCCTCGCCATATGAATTAGGGTTTTCTTCCCAAACGGATTCAGTTTCCTTGACCTCACTTATCCATGATGTCTTAGCCTCCATAGTTAATACAAAAAACTCTTTTCTACCTTTCCATCAAACTCTACACCCACGACTCAGGTTGTAGATCAACGAACAGTCCGCTTTTAAAATACTTCTCTCATGTGTTGCCAAGAGTGGTACCAAAATAACCATGAAGTTGTGGGTATTCGTGAAGTCTTGTGAAGCAAACAATAAGAGCCCGTCATACTCGAGAGTCTATAATATATAACAGCTTTTATCTTAATTAAAGTGGCACACCCGGAGAGAGTCGAACTCCCAACCTCCTGATCCGTAGTCAGGCGCTCTATCCAATTGAGCTACGGGTGCAAATTGCCAAAGATTCTAAGATACCCGACCTATCGTGTGGAGCAAGCGAATTTAGGTATCAACCGGGAAAAAAAACAGATTAATTAAAGTTACGAAAAATAAGTGAGGCGTTGTGCCCTCCAAAACCAGAATTGTTACTCATCGCCACATTCACTGTCGCATCGCGTGCTTCATTGGGTACATAGTCCAAGTCGCAGTCTGGATCGGGTTCTTCGTAATTAATAGTGGGAGGAATCACGCCCTCCTCGATTGCCTTGCAACAGGCTGCTGCCTCAATGGCACCGGCTGCTCCAAGTAGATGCCCGGTCATGGATTTTGTGGAACTAACCATCAATCCATTCTTGGCGTAATCGGAGTAAACATTCTTTAAAGCAGTGGTCTCTGATCGGTCGTTGTATGGTGTGGATGTACCGTGTGCATTCACATAATTTACTGAGTTCCTTTCCAATTTCGCCTGATCAAGGGCCAAGTTCATACATTCTGTAAGAGACTCACTGGAAGTATCCGGGGTGGTTACATGGAAGGCATCGCAGGTTGCGGCATAACCAATAAGTTCTGCATAGATGCGGGCACCACGCTTTTGTGCATTCTCTAAAGTTTCAAGAACCAGAACTCCAGAACCCTCTCCCATCACAAAACCATCCCGGTTTTTATCGAAGGGACGAGATGCACGGCTTGGGTCATCGTTAAATTTGGTACTCATTGCCTTCATCGATGAAAAACCGGCAAAACCGATTCGGGTAACCGCAGCTTCGCTACCACCGGCAAAAATAACATCAGCTGCTCCCCGGCGAATCATTTCAAAAGCCTCACCAATCGCATGAGATCCAGATGCACAAGCACTGACCACCGAAAAATTCGGTCCTTTGGCTCCTAGATCAATCGCAATAATTCCACCGGCAATGTTGGCAATTAAAGAAGGAATCATGAACGGAGAAACCCGGCGAGGTCCCCGCTCAATCAAGGTTGTCATTTGTTTCTCGATAGTATCCATTCCACCGATTCCTGAACCCACAAGTACGCCAGTGCGTTTGGGCACCAATTGCTCACGAGTTAGGTTGGCATCTTTAAGTGCACCATGTGTTGCGGCAAGTGCAAGTTGAGCGTAACGGTCATTCCTTCTTGCTTCTTTGGGATCCATGAAATCTTCAGGATTAAAATCCTTGATTTCGGAAGCAACCTTGCTGGCAATATCAGAACAGTCGAAACTCGTTGGTGTGGTGATTCCAGACTTTCCTGCCTTCAGGCTGGTCCAGTAACTGTTTATATCGTTACCGATGGAGGAAACTACCCCCATTCCTGTTATAACTACACGGGTCATGTGGAAAAAAAGATTAATAAAGTCGGCTCGAGATAACCGAACTTCATCATAAAGTTAAAGGAATATTAGGAAGAAAGATTTTTCTCAACATATTCGATAACTGATCCCACGGTCTGAAGCTTTTCGGCATCATCCTCAGGTATCTCGTTACCAAATTCTTCTTCCAAAGCCATGACCAATTCGACTTGGTCAAGTGAGTCGGCTCCAAGGTCATCAATAAAACTGGCCTCCGGAGTAACTTGCTCTTCGCTGACGTTGAGCTGGCTAACAATGATTTTCTTTACGCGATCGGCGCTTTTGTCGGACATAATGAATTAAGTTTGGTTAGTTATTAATAGAAAGTTTTTCCTCACATCACCATCCCGCCGTCAACCGTAAAAACTTGTCCGGTGATGTAGGAGGCTTTGTCAGAACATAAAAAAGCTGCCATTTCGGCGATATCGGAAACCTTGCCGAATCGTTTAAGAGGAATGGTAGCTAAAGCACCTTCCTTCACGCGTTCGTCCAATTCAGAAGTCATATCAGTATCAATAAACCCGGGAGCGATTGCATTTACCGTTACCGAACGGGCGGCAAATTCACGAGCTAGGCTTTTCGTCAAACCGACCATACCTGCCTTGGCTGCTGAGTAGTTGGCCTGTCCCGCGTTGCCAGTCAAACCGACCACCGATGCAACATTTACAATACGTCCCCAGCGTTTCCGAGTCATCGGACGTCCGAGGGCTTTAATCCAATGGAAACAGCTGGATAAATTGGTATTAACTACTGAGTTCCAGTCATCCTCTTCCATACGAAAGAGCAAATTATCGCGGGTAATCCCTGCGTTATTTACCAAAACCTCGACATGTCCATGTTCCTCAAGAAGTTTTTCACTAGCTTGGCGGATTTGCTCGCCTGAAGATACATCCACGGCTAATGCATCAGCCAGTCCGCCTGATTCCCTGATTGATTCCGCTGCTGCACCACAGGAGGCTTCTGACTTACTTACGCAAATGACTCTCATCCCGTCGCGGGCCAATGCCTCGGCAATTCCGCGACCGATTCCCCGACCTGCACCGGTAACAACCGCAACCTTGATTCTATCTGTTTCTTCGTTCATGAAAAATATTCAGGTTCCCATCCCTGTTATTGACTGTTTCCGATAAATGATGGATTCGTAGTGATTAGGCAACATCAAGTTTTGCATATGTCCAAGAATACAAACCAATCTTCCAAGACCACACCTCCTCTTCCAAAGCTTCAAAAGTTTCTTGCCGATTCTGGTATTTGCTCGCGACGGGCGGGGGAACAACTGATTAAAGACGGCCAAGTTTCCATAAATGGAGAGTTGGCCAAAGTGGGTGAACGGGTAAATCCTGAACGCGATGTTGTAAAAGTGGGTCAGAAAAGAATTCAGGCAAAATTCATCAAGCCAACCATTTTTATGGTCAACAAGCCCAAGGGGTTTACCTGCTCGAATGACGACCCCCATGCCGAACGCCTAATTTTTGAACTGCTTGAAACTCGGCACCGCAACATCCGCTTGTTTTGTGCGGGGCGATTGGATTTAGATAGCGAAGGATTGGTTATCTTAACCAATGATGGTAAACTAGCTCATCGGCTTACCCACCCATCCCAAAAAGTCCAAAAGAAATATAAAGTCGAAATTAACCAGCCTCTCGAAAAGGATGCCTTTCAAGCCATGCTTGCAGGATTTGAGGATGATGGAGATTTTTTACAGCTCGACGAAATCCGTGCCAAAGCAGGAAACCCTGTAGGCTCGACCAAACTAGAAATTACAATGGGGCACGGCAAGAAACGCGAAATTAGAAGGTGCATGGGCCGTTATCGCTATAAAGTAAAAAAATTACGGCGAACCAGCATCGGAGGCTTGAGGCTTGGTAAGTTACCTCTTGGGACTTACAGAGATTTAAAAGATTCAGAAATTGATTTGCTCTTTCCCAAGCAAATTTCCTAAATTCAAAACCATGGGATTTTTTAATTTATACATCACCAAATTCATCGGGGGAATGGCGGTTTCCCTGCTCTCTTTTTCTTCTGCATTTGGACAACCCGCTCAAGGTGATTCCCCCAGCCTAGGTAAGGCTTTCAATGCTGGTGCGCCTGAGGTTGAGCCCGTGGTAGTAGGAAGAGAAAAGTGGAATGCGAAACCGATTCAAGAATCCGTTGACAGCTCGAGTGGACCCGCTCAGCAAACTGAATCATCAAGCAATTCAAATGATTCCGGGAGTTCAAAAATTGACGAACTTGATCCCTTGGAGACCGAACAGGTTAAACCCGACCCGAGCACCCTTCCCCTGGATCCCCCCAAAAACAAACCAGCTACACGGATTGTTCGAAATTTTGAAGGCACTCTTGTTTTTAAACCTCGTAAACTTGGCTTTGCTTACGACTTTCCTTACCAGTTGGAAAACTCAAAGGGTAAAAGACTGGCATTTATTGATGTTGATCAATTAAAAGCCGTCGACCCCCAGCAATTTACTGACCAGCAGATCAATGTGCTCGGCATGCTAGAACCGATTGAGGCAGGGTCTGACAAATTGGTCATACGGGCACGAGTGCTGCGTCTCTCGAATTGATCCAACCTGCTAGACCTTTCACGAATTTTACCGGGTCATGGAATTGATCGACGGCAACCATATTGCCCAGGAAGTCTTGGATGAATTAAAAGGCAAAGTTTCTGCCTTTGAATGTGGGAAGCCCTGCGTTACCTTTGTGCGTGTAGGGGATGACCCAGCGTCCATTTCTTATGTTAGAAAAAAGGAGAAAACGGCAGCTTCCTTAGGCATAGATGCTAGGTTACTCGTATTCCCCTCCACCATATCTGAAAATCAATTGCTTGAGGAAATTGATCGTTTAAACGGGGATATTTCTGTACACGGCATCTTGGTGCAAGCCCCCCTGCCCCCTCACATTAATGATGTTCAAATATTCAACCGGGTATCCCCCGCCAAGGATGTGGATGGATTTAATGCAGTAAACCTGGGAAAACTTTGCCAGGAACAACCCGATGCTTTCCGATCCTGTACACCCGCTGGAATTATTGAACTAATCAAGCGTACAGGCATTGAAACAGCTGGTAAACGGGTGGTTGTATTGGGTCGCAGTTTAATTGTGGGAAAACCGATTGGTATGTTGCTGCTTAACCGTTCGATACCTGGCAATGCAACAGTCACTTTTTGCCATTCCAGAACACACAATCTGCCAGCCCTTACCCGGGAGGCGGATCTACTTATCGCTGCAATAGGAAAGCCACACTTTGTAACTTCAGATATGATCAAGCCTGGATGTGCCGTAATTGATGTGGGAATCAATCGAGTACCTGATAGCTCCCGTAAATCCGGTTACCGGTTGGTGGGAGATGTTGATTTTGAACAAGTGGCCCCCAAAACCTCTCATATTACTCCTGTACCTGGAGGGGTTGGCCCGATGACCGTCGCCATGCTCATGGCTAATACGGTCCAAGCCTTTGAACAAAGCTTGAAGCAGCCTTAATGAACGAATCCCCCACCCGCACCCTCAATGACGAGGAACAAGAGACAATTCAATCCGCCAATCTCGAGCCAGCTCCATTGCTCAAACGAACGATCGCTTTTGCGATGGATTTTGTTTTGATCATCCTGCTTCTTCAATTAATGGCTCATTTTCTACCCAATTTCTGGGACAACAATACTCAGGATGAATTTAAAAGCCTGCTCCAACAAGCCACTCTACTTGCCCAGGAAAATCAGATGGATTCAGAAGAAATGTCTCGATTCATTGATCAATCCGGACTTTCTCCTGAAACTTATGAGATGCTCATGGCCATGGTTGTATGGGCCTGCTTTTTGCCCATCTTATATTTTTTTATCGGAGAGCGCTTCTTTTTTGGGAAAAGCCTGGGCAAAGCAACCTTTGGCTTGCGCACGGTAAGAATGGATGGAACAGACCTCTCACCTTCTCCTTTTAGGCAATTCTTTCGGGCCGCAGGCAAAGGATTAAGTGCACTCACTCTCATTACCCCATTCCTTCTTCCCGGATTAATGAATTTTCTTTTTTGCTTTCTCAACCGACAACGGCGTTGCCTGCACGACATGATTGGTGGGACGATTACCATTCAAGAAATCAACAAAAAGGAGGTGTCGTAGTGAGCCAGTCTCTTGGCTTTATTGGAGCGGGCAAAATGGTATCCGCCATCGTACATAGTTTATTGCGTACCAATTCCTTTGCCCCCGAGCAAATTTCCTGCTGTTCGGCAAATGATGGAACCTCAGAAAAACTCTCCAATGACACTGGAATTTCCCGTTTTGACTCAGTCGAGGAAATGTTAGAAAGTTCCCCTTCCGTACTTATTCTCGGTTGTAAGCCTCAACAAATTAACGAACTCCCCCCCTCCGTCTCAGAAAAAAGTGCTGGCTGCCTAATTCTTTCAATTATGGCAGGTATTCCCATTGCCAAACTTGCCAAGGCTTTCCCGAAAGCACGAAATGTGGTCCGTTCCATGCCTAACACTCCCGGGCAGATTGGGCACGGGGTAACTGGTTATTTGTTTGCACAGTCTCCATCCCGCCCCGACCAAAAAATGATTGAACAAATTCTGTCATCTCTTGGAAAAGCGTACAAACTCAGTGAAGAGGCGGACTTAGACCGAATTACTGCGATAAGCGGAAGCGGCCCGGCATATGTTTTTGAATTCACCTGTGCCCTGGAGGAGGCTGCCAGAGCAATTGGACTATCCGGAAAGCTTGCCAAAGAACTTGCCCTGCGCACGGTTACTGGAGCTGCCAGGCTCATGGAATCTTCCGATTTAGCACCCAAGGAATTGCGCGACCAGGTAACTTCTCCCAATGGGACCACCCAGGCAGCACTGGAAAGTTTTTCAGCTGACGAATTAAGAACCATTGTTCGTCATGCCGTGGAAGCTGCCCGGGCACGCTCGGTGGAACTTTCTCATGAGTAACCTTGCCCGTGGCACCATCGTGGTCACCGGGGGTGCCGGTCTTATTGGTAGTGCAATTATTTGGGGATTAAATAATCGAAACATAGAAAACCTATGGTTGGTCGACTGGGCAGAACCGAACAATTTGAAGGAGCGCAACCTCAAGGATCTTTCCTATTCCCGCCGGCTCACACCTGAAGATTTCCGCAAAATGATTGCGGACAAAAGCGGAGAACTCTCTGAAATCTCCACGATTTTCCACCTCGGTGCCTGTTCAAGCACCACCGAGACCAACGAGGCATATTTAAACGACAATAACCTCGGCTACACCAAAGAACTTTGCGAATGGTCACTCGGAAATGGTGTTCGTTTTGTTTACGCCTCCTCGGCATCGACTTATGGAGATGGTTCCTTGGGTATGGATGATCAGGATTTGGATTTAAAAAAGTTCACCCCTTTGAACTTGTATGGTTGGTCGAAGCACAAATTTGATCTGCTTGCCCAGGAGAATGGTTGGCTCGATCAAATTGTGGGACTCAAATATTTTAATGTCTATGGGCCAAATGAAGAGCACAAGGGAGGAATGCGCTCCGTAGTGAGTAAAGCCTACGAACAAATTGCGAGCACCGAAGAGATGACCCTATTTAAGAGCCATCATCCAAATTACCGGGATGGCGAGCAAATGCGTGATTTTCTCTATGTCAAGGATGCTGTATTGATGTCCTTGTGGTTAGGAGAAAAACCCGATGCTAACGGACTATTTAACCTCGGAAGTGGAAAAGCACGAACCTGGCTTGATCTGGGACGGGCAATCTTTTCCGCCCTAGGTATGGAACCGAATATTCGTTTTGTCGAAATGCCAGAAGTCCTCCGTGATAAGTACCAATATTTTACTGAGGCTAAAATTGAAAAGCTTCGTGAGGTAGGCTATGGCAATGAATTATTCTCACTCGAGGAAGCGGTTCACGATTATGTTGTGCAATACCTCAAACCTGACCATCGACTTGGTGCCTGATTACATATTAGGCCTACGATATTTTTGCTTCTGATATCCGATCAATACAGGGAGTCGGACTGGCCCGATTTTTTTTCTTTGACGGGACCTAAAAATTAGAGAGAAACAACCTTGTGGAAGTTATGGTGGTGGACGAACGCAAAGAATTTCTTTGTGAATGGATAAATCAATCCACCCCTTATGGTGGTTGCAAATTGGAACCCGCCTCGGCAGATGCCAGTTTTCGTCGTTACTTTCGTATTCACACTCCAGATGGCTCACGGGTGGTAATGGATGCCCCACCAGAATTGGAACCCTGTGCTCCCTTCGTCCAACTTGCCAAAAAGCTAAAAGATTCTGGAATCCAGGTTCCCCAAGTTTATTTTCAGGACTTGGAACAGGGATTTCTTATCCTTTCAGATTTCGGAGATTTACACTACCAGGAAGCCCTGGCAAGTGAGCGTAGGAATAATCTCTATGAGCTTGCCGTTGAAGAAATTATCAAATTTCAAAAAGGCTTGGGCGAATGGGCTACACAGCTCCCTGTTTTTGATCGTGCCTGGCAATCAAAGGAACTTGAGATCTTTAGGGAATGGTGCCTGCCTGATGTATCCAGCCAGGAGTTCGAAAAATATACCAAACCTCTGACTGATGGGGTCGATACGATTCCCAAATCCTTCATGCACCGGGACTTTCATTGCCGTAATCTATTGGTCACCGATGATGGAACTCCCGGAATTATTGATTTCCAAGGGGCTATGCTTGGGCCAATTACTTACGATTTGGTATCCTTACTGCGCGATTGCTATGTCGATAACTCCGAGGACTGGATAGTCCGGCAGGTCAGGAGTTTCCGTACCCAACTTGTTCAGTGTGGCTTGATCGGACCGGAAATCGATGAGGGCACTATAAACAAATGGTTTGATTGGGCGGGTTTACAAAGACACTTGAAATGTGTTGGTATTTTTCATCGCCTAAAAATCCGTGATGGAAAACCAGAATACTTAGCGGATGTTCCCCGTGTACTTGGCTATGTAAAACAGGTCCTTAAGAACTACCCGGAGCTTTGCGATCTCCAATCCTTGGTGGAACAGGCATCCCTACTTTCTCCCGACTCCTAAAAACCGGTGAAGGCAATAGTATTAGCTGCAGGCTATGGCAATCGCCTGCGCCCCCTAACTGACCATACACCCAAACCACTTGTGCCTGTAGGTGGAAAGCCATTAATCGTCCATCACCTCGAAAAATTGGCCGCAGCGGGATTTAGCGACGTGGTGATCAATCTCGGACACTTAGGCACTAAAATTCCTGAAGCCTTGGGCAACGGCTCAACCTGGGGGCTTTCAATCTCTTATTCTGATGAAGGCCCGGAACCCCTTGAAACCGGGGGCGGATTGGCCAAGGCCCTGCCCTTGTTAGGAAACGAAACCTTTTTGGTGGTTAATGGCGATGTCTGGTGCGATCTGGATTTTTCCACTATTCCGAAAACTTTACCTCTTGGTGATCAGGCAATGCTCTTCCTCGTGCCCAAGCCTGACTGGCGGGAACGGGGAGATTTCTCTCTTTCCCAAGACCGTGTAATTGAACATCAGTCTCCAGAATACCTCTATGCCGGTATCGCTCTCTACCATCCGAGCATTCTTGACGGTGCAACGGTTGAAAAATTTTCCATTGTTCCGCGCCTCAAACAAGCAATATCCAGCAACCTGGTAGGTGGACGGCTACATCGAGGAGAATGGGATGATGTGGGCACTCCGGAACGACTGGGGTCTCTCCACGCCCAGTACGGGGCTTAAAAAGGCTTCACAGATTTCCCCGGTACCATGCGGTCGCGCATCGAAGGAGCATCAGCTGGGCCATGTGCACTGACAACATAGGCAACCAAATCACGCAAAGTGCTATCAGTTATTCCTGTTGATGCAGCCGCCATCACCCTTCCGGACTCATCCAACGGGTGGTACCCCCGGTCGCCTGAACGGAACTTGCGCATCTGTTCGAGAAAGTACCAGCCTTCCAAACGGTTGAGAGCGGGTCCGGCAAGCAAACGGTTTCCTTCCGCCTGCTCACCATGGCATGATGCACAACGAGCGGTGTAAAAAAGTTTACCACGATCCAAGTCTCCCACCACCGTACGAACCGCGGGTTTGGGTTCCTGCCGTGCAAACCAGTCGGCCAAATAAGCAGATTCCAAGTCATTCTTTACTTTCTTAATTCCTATGCCCATTAAGTGCTCAGAACGATTATCGGGGTTCTGTCCGCGTATGCCTGAACGGAATTTTTGCAACTGGTCATAGAGGTACCCATATTCCATTCCGTCCAGAATGGGCCCCCGTTGGGCCTCTTCCACACCATGACATACCCGACACTCGCGGACCAATCCATCCATCCGTGCAAGGGATTCCTTTTCCATCGTCTTGGTAATCCTTTTGACCTGAGGAACTTCCTTCTGACAGCCAGTGAAGCCAGCACCAAGGAACCAAAGGAGTAATCCTCCAAGTGTATGCCTGCAAATATGTGAACACTTCACGGTTAACATCCTATGTTTTCGGACCTCTATGCTCAAGCGACAAAGCTTTACCCTAAGCCATCCATGCTTAGAATAGGAATATTTTAATGAGCAGTGCAATTTCATTTAATCAGGTAAGCAAGACCTTCCCCCCGAATGTTCATGCCCTACAATCAATCAACCTTGAGGTTGCCGAGGGCGAATTCCTTGTGGTGGTTGGTCCGTCAGGTTGTGGGAAAAGTACATTGCTTCGCTTAGTTGCCGGATTGGAAAACCAGACCCATGGATCGATTGATATATTTGGAAAAGATTCCGGGCAACTCGCACCTCAGGAGCGGGACCTTGGCATGGTCTTTCAAAACTATGCCCTCTTTCCCCACCTCTCTGTATTTGACAATATGGCATACGGTTTGAAGGTCCGTCGGGAATCAGCCCCTGAAATCCGGAAAAAAGTGGAAGGGATCGCCCAAAAGTTGGAAATCCTGGAATTCCTCAAACGCAAACCTAGTCAATTAAGTGGCGGACAACGACAACGGGTTGCACTTGGACGCCTTCTTGCCCGCGATCCAAAAATTCATTTATTTGATGAACCCCTCGGTAATCTTGATCCTCAATTCCGTGCAGGCATGCGCTCAGAACTTGCTCGCTTGCACCAAGAAAGGCCAAGGACCACAATTTATGTTACTCATGATCAAGCCGAGGCTATGACCTTAGGTCAAAGAATCTGTGTATTGCGCAAGGGAGAGGTTTTACAGGTGGGCACACCAGAGGAAATTTATGATCTTCCCGCCCATCGATTTGTGGCTGAATTCTTCGGCTCTCCGGGAGTGAATTGTATTGATGGAAAAATCGAAAAAAAAGAGGGAAGTCCGCCGAAATTCAGGTCAGGTTCCATCCAATTTCCACTCCCTAATCATGATATGCCCACAGGGTCGATCACGCTGGGAATACGTCCGGAAAACTGGACCCTTTCAGCTCCAGAAAACGGAGCTATAACTGGGGTGATTGAAAGAGTCGAAAACCTGGGAGATCATCGATTGATTGGAGTATTAATTGACGACCTTAATATTTTCATAAAAACCACGAGGTCAGATATTAAAGAAAAAGATACTGTGAGTATATCTCCCCAGTGGGAACAGGCTCACTGGTTCGAACGCTATACCGGTAAACGGATCTAAATCCTTCAGGAAACCACCCAGTCTGCCAAGGCCGTGCGTACCCGCCTAAAAAAGTAGCCAAAAAGCAAGAAAAGAGGAATCATGGCTAGTACTCCAGCCGCTAATCCCACCGCTTCGGGTGTATGGTAACTGGAATCTCCCAATTTGGCCAAGGCAAGGGGCAAGGTAAGTTGATCCGTTCCTAGGGTCAGTAAGGGCAGTAAATGTTCCTGCCAGCAAAGAAAAAAGTGGAGGATTCCATAGGTGCACAAGGCTGGAAAAATTAAGGGGAGCAGGGTGAAAAAGCAAAAAAACGGGCTTTGGCCTTCCACTTTGGCAAGATCGATCAATTCGTCGGGCACTTTTCGAAAGACTTGGGTAAAAAAGATAACCCCCAAACCGCTGGCCACACCCGAAAGCATGAGTCCATAAAGATTCCCGGTAATTTCCAACCGTGCCATCCATTCAAACAAAGCAAGGCTCATGGCTTGTTTGGGATATAAAATAATCAATAAAGCCGCCCAAAAGAGAAGGGATTTCCCCCGGAATCTTCCCTTGGCCAGAGCAAACCCAGTCGCTGCCGTAACCAGGCAGGCAAAAATCGCCTGCCCGCCCGCGAGCAAAAGGGATCGTACTAATACGGCCGTAAAATCAAATAACTCTCCAGAAAACAAGAGTTTGTAAGCAAAAGGATCAAAGGATTCCGGAAGCATTTTGCCCGGTTGGTATATCTCGCGGTTCGTTTTAAAAGAGGATAAAAACATCCAGGCAAAGGGATAAGCGGTTATCAGAAGGACCAACCCAGTGAGAATAGGTGAAAACAAACGGTTCATATTCTAATTCCCCATGCGTTTTCTTACCCGTAGTAATAACCATGCAAAACATGCAGTAGTGCCAGCCACCAGAACACAGGCAGCAGATGCCAAGGGCAGATCAAACCTACCACTTCCTCCAGGGAATGCCACTTGGTAGGCATAGGTCACAAAGAGCAGTCCAGCATCGAGCACTCCGCCCGAACCACCGAGTAAATTATACGCTCCAGAAAATGCAGCCACACCATCAACCAAAAGAAAAATACCAGAAAACAAGAGCAAATGGCGGGTGCCTGGAAAAAGAATGGTTCGCACCTTGGTCCAGGCAGAAGCCCCTTCTATCCGGGCAACTTCAAATTGCCAGTGAGGAATTGCCCGTATTCCACAGTAAAGGACCAAAGTAATCACGCCGGTCCATCTCCAAACTGCCTGTAGCACCAGGCAGGGTAAAATCCAGGAAGGGTCCATCATCCAGTTAATTGGATCAAACCCTAGGGGAATGACCAGAAATTGATTCAATGCACCGAACTTTCCGTGAAAAAATAAATAAAACAAAGTGGCCAGGCTACCAGGCAGAGCAAAACTTGGAATGAGGAGCAAAAATAAACAAATTCCCTGAAATTTTTTGTTTAGTTCATAGACGGATATGGCCAGAAAAAAGCTCAGCCCCAAAGTAATGAGGATGGATCCACCCACAAATAACGAGGTATTTTCCAGGGAATGTATAAATTTAGGATCCTTGACTGCCCGTTCAAAATTGGAAAACGGTGAATGGGTATAACCAGTGCCAGGTAGCGACCCGCTAAACTGCTGGCTCTCCTGCATCGCCAAGTCCACACCAGTAAACAAAGGAACCACCCAGAAAAAGGCCCAAGCTAAAAGAAATGGGCTGGTTAAAAAGAGAAAGGAACCAGAATTATTCCATAAATGCCCTGCCCTCTTATTTGGCATCAAAATACGAAGGCAAAAATCGATCAAGGCTGTTCGCCTGAAGGTTGATCCCCGAATCCACCCTGCATTGCTTGACGCATTCTTACAATTGTATCCTCGGGAGTCAGAGTACCATACATTACAGAGGAAAAGAAATTTTCCTTCATTAGAAAAATTGCCTGAGGACGACTGGGATTTACTGTAACAGGGGGGATTTCATCGGCTAATTCAATCAATAACTCACCCATTGATTGCTCGAAGTATGGCTGTTCACTTACTAAGCGGGGATCTTTCCATGCCGGTTTGTATGCGGGAAAACTATTGCCCTGTAGGAAGCGTTCGGCATTGGCATCGGCATCCGTCATCACAAATTCGATAAAGTCCCAAGCTTCTTCCTGTTTTTTGCTTGAATTCATGATCATTAGTCCCTGCCCGGCAAAGGTGGCGGTGCGTGGACCCAGAGAACCATCCGCCTTTTTCCAGGTCGGTAAAGGAAGCATTCCCCACATCCCTTCCATCCCCGGGGCAAATTGTTGAAAAAGATCGAGTCCATACCAATCGGCTCCGATCACACATAATACCTCTCCCATTTCCAAATCCCCACTAAAAAAAACGGGGTCAAAAATGGATCCACGGTCTGGAAGCACTGCGATCTGTTTTTCTGCCATCTTGGCAAATTCAGATAAGATAGATACGGCAATATCTTCATCAGGTATAAAATTTCCCTTGGCATCAAATAAATCACTCCCCTTTTGGCGGAGCAGGGAATCAAACAGTGTGCCATCCAAGGCAAGAAACCTTTGCCCGTTCTCGCTCATCAATCTTTCACCAACATTTGCAAAGTCTTTCCATGTGGTAATGTCCTCGGGTTGGATATTAAAATCCTCAAACATATCCTTGCGATAATAGAGCACCAAGGCACTGAGAGACTGAGGTACACCATATGTCTTTCCATTGTAGGTAAAAACCTCCAATCTTTGTTTGTGCAAAGTTTTGTTTAGCTGAGCTTTACGAATTTTTTTAGTTAAATCAACAAAAGGGGGTGGGCCGTTGAGAAAGACCCCAAAAAAGGTCTCATCCAACTGCACCAAATCGGGTGCCCCTTCCCCTGTTCTCATCACAGCACCCAGCTTGTCTGGCATTTCCCGAAACCCATAAGCCTCGACCTGCAAATTAATCTTACTGCCTGACTTTTCGGCATACAACTCAGCCATCTGTTCGTAATAGGACTGGTCCTGAAAGGAACTAATCCACAGGGACATGTTCTTATCTTCACCAAAACTTTGAAATATGGTGCCAAAATACATGAACAGTAGGGACAAAGAAAAACGAAAATAACAAATATCCATAAGGCTAATTGTTATTTCCAAAGTAGTTTATTCGCAAGCGGATAGACAGATAATACAGATTTTTTTCGGTGAACTATTTCCGAAAATAAATATTAGGTATTAAATTAGCCCTCAGTGCTAATTACATAAAGTATAAACATTTAAATATTAGACTTGGGTATTAAGTTTTTTTTTAAATAAAGATTTTAATGAAAGTAACATCAAAGTCAGCGCATCACAGATTTTATGATTATATTTACAGAGAACAATTCACTCTTTCCACCTACTAATATTCATTGACCC
>ERZ887849.1212-NODE-1212-length-25155-cov-12.149243_pt1 | contig 25155 bp, 18 predicted proteins | sample MGYA00521267_ERZ887849 | MGnify/ENA primary metagenome ERZ887849 (study PRJEB32303, sample SAMEA104408601) | aquatic metagenome | biome: Brackish water; feature: Pelagic; material: water | place: Baltic Sea | collected 2014-06-06T16:11:00 | depth 2,863 m ... | reverse complement strand
ACAACAAAATAAGGGTGGGAAAGAGTTGTTTTTATTTGAAATAAAACGGATTTACTTGATTATTTCAGTTTTAATATAAATATTTCTGATGGGCATTTCTCTTTTATCAACCTCTAAACGATTGATCTGATCCACTACTTCCATTCCACTGATCACCTCCCCAAAGGCAGTATAGTTGCCGTCTAAGTGGTAGGCACCTGGAGATTGTTGAACAATAAAAAACTCGTAGGGAGAGGCCAATTTGTGTGGGTTGTCAATTTCACTACTTGGCATGGAAATGACTCCGCGGTGGTGAGAATTCCCTTTTTTGGTGTCTGGAGGAAGGAGGTATCGTCCGATCTCCTGTCTTTTGCGCATACTTTTTGGGCTGTCCGAATTCCCTCCCTGTATGATGAAATTTGGAACGACTCTATGAAATAGGGTACCGTCGAAATATTTCTTTCGGGTGAGGTATATGAAATTAGCCCTATGGTAGGGAGTGTTTTCGTATAATTTTACATCAATGTTTCCAAAAGAGGTCAAGATCCTTACTTTGTTTTCTTTGTTTTTCTGGGCGTATTCATAAAAGAAAGGAATGGCATTTTTGTCGTTCAAATAAATTCCTGCCTCTTCTATCGGTTCTGCTTTTTTTACTTGTTTTTTTTCAAGAACTTTGGGATGGGTCTTTTTATTCACGATTTTTTCTTGACATCCTATTGGGACAAGAATTAAAATGCTCAGCATTATTTTGATAAATCTCATGGAATTCAATGCATTTTTAGATTCAATCACAAAGTTAAAAGAAAATGATTTAGCCGCCGCAACCGCCCATTCCCTGTTGGCGCCTCCCCATCGTATGGATCAGTTACAGTCTATAGACTTCTCCAAAGTGGCCAGTCGAAAAGCAGCCGTTTTATTGCATTTTTATCCCAGCGCAGCTGGAAAGGTGAATTTTGTTTTGATTCAACGTCAAGTGTATGAGGGAGTACATTCAGGACAAGTCAGTTTTCCAGGGGGGAAGCCTGAGGTTCAAGACAATCATCTTTGGGCCACGGCCTTAAGGGAAGCTTTTGAGGAGGTTGGCCTTCCGTCGGATCAAGTAAAATTCGTGAGATCCTTAAGCCCGCTGTATGTGCCTCCCAGCAATTTTTTTATCACCCCTTTTGTGGGTTACTCCGAATGTTTATGTGAATTTATTCCAGAACCCAATGAGGTAGATGCCATAATAGAAATTTCTTTGGAGGACTTGCTTGACAAAAGGCCTGTGATGACCCGACAGCCCCTCTCATCATCCGATTTTATTGAAGTACCCGCTTATGTTTTGAATGGCTATAAAGTGTGGGGAGCCACAGCCATGATTTTATCTGAATTTAAAATGTTAATCACTGGTGGGCTTTACAAATAGTTTATATTTGTTTATCAAACTTGTCAGGGTACATGTTCAAAAAAACTCCGTTCGGGCATTATTTATTTTTAAAAAAATGGTTGATCCGTATCATGGGGGCGATGACCCACAGGCGTTATAGAGGATTCAATCAATTACAAGTCGAAGGTTCGGATGTCATCCGTCAATTGCCTGAAACCAACGTGTTATTTGTGTCCAATCATCAAACGTATTTTGCCGATGTGGTGGCCATGTTTCATGTTTTCAACGCTAGTTTAAGCGGACGAATGGATTCCATCAAAAATATTGGTTACCTATGGAACCCCAAACTTAATATTTATTTTGTTGCAGCCAAAGAAACCATGAAGTCTGGTTTTTTACCCAGAATTCTGGCGTATGCGGGTTCCGTCTCAATCGAGCGCACTTGGCGTGAAAAAGGGGAAGATATTCAACGACAAGTAAAAATGAGTGACATCTCCAATATTGGATTGGGCTTGAAAGATGGTTGGGTGATTACCTTTCCGCAAGGCACAACAACTCCTTTTAAACCCTTGCGAAAGGGGACAGCTCATATCATTAAGCGATACAAACCTATCGTTGTTCCTATTGTAATAGACGGGTTCAGAAGGTCTTTCGACAAAAAAGGGATCAGAATCAAAAAAAGAGGGATACTTCAATCTATGGAAATCAAAGCGCCCTTAGAAATCGATTATGAAAACGAGTCTGTAGAATCTATTATAGAAAAGATAGAATACGCGATCGAACAACATCCGTCTTTTCTAAAGGTCATTTCTGAAGAAGAATTAAAGAAAGAGGAGCAACTCAATAAAAGACGAGAGTGGTAGTTTGAAACTACTGAATAATCTCAGCACAACTCACCCTTGCCCCTGCGGCACCCGATGGTTGCGAAACCAAATCATCTGTTCCTTGATGAACAATTACCGCCTTTTCTAATATGTTTTTGACAGGATCATCACAGCCTATACACCATAAATCTGTAGAAAATTTTACCATTCCATGACCCTTTTCATCGGCCTCAAAGTTACCGATATCCCCGCGGTGAAATCCGGCACCATTCTGCCATGCCCCATGGGGTTCAAAAGTGGGATTCCAGTGCCCTCCTGTTGATTTTCCATCAGTTGAAGAACAATCTGCTTTTTCGTGTAGGTGAATGGCGTGTGTTCCGGGTTCTAATCCAAAAATATGGGCTTCTAAGGTTACCACTCCATTCTTTTCGGTGAAAGTAACTTCACCAGAGGTATTGCTGTTGCTTTTGGGGTTGAGACTGATTTTAATTTTTTCCACATGAGCTTCATCACATCCCAACAGTAAAAGGGATAACAAAAAAGGGTAAAATATTTTTTTCATATTCAAAGGGATAAACGTTTAAAATCTAAAATTTTAGTAAATATAGTAACTTTGCGATTCCATCTACTAAAAAATTTCAATTGGTATCAATGAATTCAACTCCTTTTAAAAACTTGCTTCTGTTGCTGTTGATTACGATCACGGCGAGTTGTAATCCTTTATATCATACGGTGAATAATGTTAAAAAAAGTACTCCACTACAACCCGATTATTCTTCATCGGAAAGCTGGGCGGTGTTTCCGGGAAATTATCCAGCATTACTCAATGAATTTGAACAAGTAGAAAATGATCAAAAAGCAGATGTTTTTTATATCTATCCAACCCTATTTTCGGATAAGAAAATCAAAGATTGGAATGCTGATATTTGGGATGCCTCTATAAGGAAAGACATATTTCAAAAAGCGGTTAAGTATCAGGTTTCTGCGTGGCTCAATGCGGGGGATTTGTATGTACCCTTTTACCGACAGGCTCATTATAGGGTTTTTTTAGAAGAACCGAGCGATGAAAGTAAACGCGCATGGGAATTGGCATACGAAGATGTTAAGAACGCTTTTGAATATTATCTCGAAAACCACAACCAGGGGAAGCCCATAATTATAGCTTGTCACAGTCAAGGGAGTATGCATGCCAAAAGATTAATCAAAGATTTTTTTGATCGGCAAGCCTTGCAAAGTCAATTGGTGGCTGCTTACCTTATTGGAACCCGCATCTTTCCTGATGAATTTGAATCCATTAAACCCATGGAAAAACCCAATGCAGTAGGAGGATTTGTCAGTTGGAATGCCTACAAAATGAAAAAATTTCCCAAAAATTACGGGGAGTGGTTCAAAGGGGGGGTAACCACCAACCCTATCAGTTGGGACTCACAAAAGAGTTCCCAAATGAACCACCACAAAGGGATCCTTAATGAGGATTTAGAGATTTATCCTATGAGTCTTAGAGTTGAAGTAAAAGATGGGGTATTGTGGACCTCTGTCCCAAAGATTCCAGGACGATTCTATTTGTCATTGATCCGCAATTATCATTTTGCCGACATCAATTTGTTTTGGAGAGATATCGAAGAAAATGCAAAAGTAAGAGTTAAAGCATGGTATCAAAAAAACAGCGGATGAGCCATACCGTTATCTGGATTACAGGTGCATCCTCTGGTATCGGTGCAGCATTGGCCAAAATTTATGCGCAGAGAGGGGTGAAACTCATTTTATCTGCAAGGAGAATATCGGCCTTAGAAAAGATTAAATCCGAATGTCTTACTCCAGAAAATATTAAAATCCTCGCTTTTGATTTAAACGATTTTGATGCCGCAGCATCACAAGTTCAAAAAGCAATTGATTTTTTTGGACGGGTAGATGTATTAATAAACAATGCTGGAGTGAGTCAACGGTCACTCATCGCCGAAACACAATTTGATGTTTTTAAAAAATTGATTGATATTGATTATTTGGGGACGGTGGCGCTCAGTAGAGCCCTTTTGCCTTTTTTCATCAAACAAGGCAGGGGTCATTATGTGGTGGTAAGTAGTGTTATGGGAAAATTTGGATCTCCCTATCGATCGGGTTATGCTGCTGCAAAACACGCTTTACATGGATTTTTTGACGTAATGAGAATGGAGCATCAAAAGGACAACATATCAGTAACCATGATCTGCCCTGGTTTTGTCCGGACCCCAATAGCGATGAATTCATTGAGTGGTGATGGAACAGTAAGTGGGGTCGACGATCTGGCGACCCGAAAAGGAATGAAAGTCGATGATTTTGCCTTGAAGATGATTGCAGCCATAGAGGAAAAAAAATGGGAGGTTTATTTTGGAGGAAAAGAGAGATTGGGAGTATCTTTAAAAAGATTATCCAATAAACTACTGCATTTTATTATCATCAGAAGTAAGGTAAGATAAACCCATGAAAGAACCATCCAAAACTCCGCGCAGATCGGTATTAAAACAAATCACACTTTCATCCTTGGGCTTCCCTCTCATGGATCAATTTCAATTACAGGATCAAGAAAATTTTAACGACTTAAATCCAATCGATATGAAAGGAAACATCAATCACTCGGTATGCAAGTGGTGCTATTCTCAAATTCCATTGGAGGAATTTGCAGTCAAAGTTAAATCAATGGGGATCACGGGCATTGATTTAATTGGCCCAAAAGAATGGCCTATTTTGAAAAAACACAATTTGACCTCTTCTATGTGTAATGGGGCAGAGATCAGTCTCACAGAGGGGTGGAATGACAAACAATATCACAAGGTGTTAGTGGACAATTATCTCAAACATATTGATATGGTTTCTGCGGCTGGATACAAGAATTTGATCTGTTTTTCAGGGAACAGAAGAGCCCTTGACGATCAGACCGGGATGGACAATTGTGTAGAAGGACTCAAGAAAATATTAGGACATGCCGAAAAAAAAGGGGTAATCATTCAAATGGAGCTCTTGAACTCTAAAGTAGATCATGAAGATTATATGTGCGATAATTCGCTATGGGGATTTGAGCTTTGTAGGAAATTACAGTCAAGTCATTTCAAATTACTTTATGATATTTATCATATGCAAATCAGTGAAGGAGATGTCATAAGGACCATAAAAGACAATCACCAGTATATCGGACACTATCACACAGCAGGGGTTCCCGGAAGAAACGAAATAGACCAAACGCAAGAGTTGTTTTATCCCGCCATAATGAAATCAATAGTTTCCACAGGATTTAAAGGATTTGTAGCGCAGGAGTTCATTCCCAAAAGCACTTCCCCGTTGGATTCCCTTCAGAAGGCCATCGATATTTGTGATGTTTAGTTGAGGCTGGAATCAAAAATTATATTACAACCCAATTGATTTTTATTTATTAAATTTGCTTAAAATATTCGGAAATGAAAAAGTTATATTCATCAATCGTTTTGTTATTCGTTACTTTGACCATAACAAATGCTCAAACATCAGAGAGCCCTTGGGCTGTAAACATTGGGGCTAACCTTGTAAGTATACAAGATGACTCAGTTGATTCAAAAACAGGTATTGGTGTCCCAATCCTAAGCTTATCCAGGTATATTGCTGCGGGTTTTTCAATTGGTGCTCAGTATAGTATCAATTCAGTTGACGTGAACAGTATCGATCTGAATTACACTTCAATTGAAGCCATTTTAAAATATAATATTTCTGAAGGTAAAGTTTACCCTTATCTTTTTACGGGTTATGGGCTTACCAATTTTGCCAAAAACACGGAATCTGGAGCTCTTTTTCCTTCTACCGTTTCAGGTAGGACTTACCTTGGAGGAGTTGGTTTGAATTTTCAGATTTCAGACCACTGGAACATTAATGCCAGTAGTGCCTATAAATCTTCCTCCGAAAGAGGCAGCTACAATCACTTACAACACGTGGTGGGTTTTAGTTATGTTTTTGGAGCTCAAGACACGGATAAAGATGGTGTTTCCGACAAAAAAGATGTTTGCCCAGAAATTCCTGGTTTGAAAGAATTTGATGGTTGTCCAGATACCGATGGGGATGGAATTCCCGATAATAAAGACGCTTGTCCCGAAGAAGCCGGTAGTGCCGAATTGAATGGCTGTCCTGATGCCGATGGTGATGGTATTGCCGATAAAGACGATGCATGTCCAAATGCGGCAGGTTCTGAAGCCATGAATGGTTGCCCTGATTCGGACGGAGATGGTGTAGCCGATAATATAGATAAATGTCCAAATGAAGCGGGTGATCCCGCAAACAATGGTTGCCCATGGGCCGATCGTGATGGAGATGGCGTTGCGGACAAAGACGATACTTGTCCCGATGAAAAAGGTGATGCCGCCAACAATGGTTGTCCCGCTGTTCCCGAAAAATTAGTTGCTTTCCTTCAGGGCGAAAACTCTATCTTATTGTTCTCTGCCGACAGCGCTGATATTACTGAAATTTCTGAGGCCAAGCTGAAAGAGCTTAACGACTTGTTAAATTCTTATCCCAATGCTGCCGTAATTATTGAAGGTCATGCATCCAGTGATGGTAGTATGGAACACAACCAGAAACTTTCTGAAAAAAGAGCAGACAGCGTAAAAGCGGCATTGATCGCAAAAGGTATTGATGCAGCTCGATTGGATACTGCAGCCTATGGTGAAACCAAACCTGTAGAAGATAACAATACTTCTAAAGGAAGAGCGGCCAACAGAAGAGTTAAATTCGAAAGAAGAGTTGAAATAAGAGTGGCTGAATAAACCCTTAATTCCCCTAATAAAAACTCCCATTTTATGGGAGTTTTTTTTTGCTCAAATGTTTCATGAATGACATGGCAGCTGTGAGGTAATATCAATGATGTGGACTTCGGACATCCACTACTTTTTGAAGACAAATACAAACCCTTACCACATGATTACACCCGCAAATGAAGTTAAGTTCAAAGGGCACTCTTTATCGGGTGAATTACCAAAAGAAGGAGTAAATCACAGTCAATAAAATCAAGGTGGTAAATGCACCAATATTAAATAAGGGTGAGGTGTTGAATATACCTTTATGCAGATTGATGGCTTTAGGATCTTCTGCGCCTTTATTTTGTTGTAAACTAACCATTATGATCACTGCCATAGTCAAAAGCGCTGTAAGTCCCATTTGATCCATCCACGGTAGATTGGGAAAAAATGCCTCGATAGAGGATCCTTCGACCCATCCTTTGGAGCCTACTTTTAAAATCATGGCTATGGGAATAGAACTCAGAGCTCCCCAAATGGCAGCCTTATTGGTCGTTTTTTTCCAAAACAGTCCAAGAATAAATACAGCTAAAATACCTGGACTTACAATACCTGTGTATTCCTGTATGAATTGAAATGCTTGGTCGATCCCTCCCAGTAGAGGGGCCATTGTAGCTCCAATGATTAAAGCCACTGTTGCAGAGATTCTTCCTACCCTCACTGTGGTTTTGTCGTCTGCATTTTTATTGATCAACTGTTTGTAAATATCCATCGTAAAAATGGTTGAGGTAGAATTCAGCATGGAAGCCAGAGAGGATACAATGGCCGCTGCCAAGGCAGCAAATGCTACTCCTTTAAACCCGACTGGTAAAAATTGCATCAACCAGGGGTAGGCCTTGTCTGCCTGTCCCTGTTGAGGGAGATTCAACATTCCCTTTTCACCGAGACTGGCTAAAATTTCAGGATCATTTACAATTACATAAGCTGCAATTCCAGGAATCACTACAATGAAAGGAATAATTAGTTTTAATCCTGCCGCAAATAAAATTCCCTTTTGAGATTCTTTGAGCGATTTCGCGGCCAAAGTTCGTTGAATGATGTATTGGTTGAACCCCCAATAGTAGAGATTGGCTACCCACAGACCTCCTACCAATACTCCAATCCCTGGAAGATTGTTATACTCTAGGTTGCTTTTATCCAGAATCATTTCAAACCGGTCTGGAGCAGCATGGTATATCGATTTTAACCCTTCCATCATTCCTTGTCCTTGAGAGACAGTATCTAAGGCCAAATAGGTAGTAACCAATCCTCCCAGTACCAAAAAAACGACCTGAATAATATCTGTCCAAGCCACAGCTGTTAGTCCACCGTATAATGAGTAGGCTGCTGCAAAAAGGGCCAAACCTATTACCGCATAAACCAAGTCGATGCCAATAATAGTTTCCAATGCAAGTCCACCCAAATACATTACTGAGGCCAGATTGACAAATACATAAAGTGAAATCCAAAAAACTGCCAATATTGTCTTGAGCTGAGAAGAGAAACGCTTTTCCACAAACTCCGGTATGGTGTATAATTTTTTTTCAATAAAAATGGGAAGGAAATATTTTCCCACTATGATCAATGTGATTGCCGCCATCCACTCGTAGGAGGCGATGGCCAAGCCCAGAGCGAATCCAGAACCCGACATTCCAATGAATTGCTCGGCAGAAATATTGGCTGCGATCAAAGATGCTCCAATGGCCCACCAAGGCAGTGATTTACCCGCCAAAAAATAATCTTCGGCACTTTTTTCTTTTCCTTCTTTATTTCTGGATACCCACAAACCTAAGCCCAAAATGGTCAAAGCATAAACAATAAAAACCAGGTAGTCTAAAAACTCAAAACTTGAATTCATAATCAATTTTTTTAAATTTTACGTATTTTTTTTTCCCAATCCCAAGCGGATTTAAGCGCGGTTTCAAGGTCATTTATGGCTTTCCAACCCAATATTTGATTGGCTTTGGTGGTGTCCGCATAAGCTTCAACAACATCACCCTGTCTTCTGGATACAATATCGTAATTCAAGGCAATGCCACTCACTTTTTCAAAGGTTTTGATCACTTCTAATACACTATTTCCTTTTCCAGTTCCCAGATTGAATACCTCAAAAGGATCGGTTTGCTCATCGGCTATCATTCTTTTAAGACCGACAACATGTGCTTTTGCCAGATCTACTACGTGAATATAGTCCCGAATACAGGTGCCGTCTGGGGTAGGGTAGTCATTCCCAAACACATTTAGTTTTTGGTGAATCCCTGCAGCCGTTTGAGTAATAAAAGGTACTAAATTTTGGGGTTTTCCAATGGGGAGTTCTCCAATTTCAATACTGGAGTGGTTCCCAATGGGATTGAAATAGCGGAGGGTCATTACCTTTAAAAATTCGTTGGAACGACTGTTGTCGTATAATATGTCTTCTCCAATTTGTTTGGTATTTCCGTAGGGAGATTCTGCTTTTTTAATGGGGGTTTCCTCGGTGATCGGAAGAAGATCTGATTGACCATAAACAGTACATGAGGAACTGAATATAAAAGAGAAAGGTTGAGGTTTTTTTTCGATGGCTTGAAGCAAATGAATTAAAGACCCTAAATTGTTTTCATAATAGTCCAAAGGTTTGTTGACACTTTCACCGACCGCTTTAAAGGCAGCAAAATGAATGGCACCGCTAAGCGCAGGTTGGTCTGCAAACAATTGATTGACCTTTTTTTTGTCTCTTAAATCCAGTTGTACAAACTCAGGAGTTACTCCTGTAATATTTTTGATCCCTTCCAGAACCTCTATAGAACTGTTGGAAAGATCATCAACAATCAGAATTTCAAATCCCTGTTGAATCAATTCTACACTCGTATGAGAGCCTATGTAGCCCAATCCTCCAGTAACTAAAATTTTTGATGGCAAGATGAAATTTATATTTGGTTACAAACAAATTTAACGTATTTTTTAATTCCTTCACCTGCACAAATTACAATACTCATTTCATTTTATTTATGATCTCAATTTATGGTCAGAATTAGTAAAGTTAATAAAGCCATTACTGAGGATATAAAACTATCTTTGCGCTCGTTAAATTTAATTCATGTCTGAAATAAAAAATATTGCCATCATAGCCCACGTTGATCACGGAAAGACAACACTTGTAGACAAAATTATGTTCCACTGCCAACTATTTCGTGACAATGAAAATAAAGGAGATCTAATTTTAGACAGTAATGACTTAGAACGCGAAAGAGGCATCACCATTTTGTCCAAAAATGTGTCTGTACATTACAAGGGTACCAAAATCAATATTATCGATACTCCAGGTCACGCCGATTTTGGTGGAGAGGTAGAAAGGGTGCTCAATATGGCAGACGCTGCCATTCTTTTGGTCGATGCTTTCGAAGGGCCAATGCCCCAAACCCGATTTGTATTAAAAAAGGCATTGGATTTAAAATTGAAACCCCTTGTGGTGATCAATAAAGTAGATAAAGAAAATTGTAGGCCTGAGGAAGTTCATGAATCTGTATTCGATTTGATGTTCGATTTGGGGGCAGAGGAATGGCAGTTGGATTTTCCAACCGTTTATGGATCGGCAAAAAACAATTGGATGAGTCTGGATTGGAAAAATCCTACAGACTCTATCATTCCCCTATTGGATATGGTTTTGGAACATGTTCCCTCTCCCGAAATAAAACCAGGAAATACCCAGATGCTGATTACTTCGCTCGATTTTTCACCATACACGGGTAGAGTAGCCATTGGAAGGCTCAATCGCGGTGTTTTAAAAGCCAATATGAATGTCAGTTTGGTTGATAGAGATGGAAAAATCAGCAAGTCCAAAATTAAAGAACTGAATGTTTTTGACGGTTTGGGTCGTCGAAAGGTAGAGCAAGTCGAAGCAGGAGATATATGTGCCATTATCGGACTGGAGTCCTTCAATATTGGAGATACAATTGCCGATGCTCTTGAACCGGAGGCATTGCCCACCATTGCTATCGATGAGCCTACTATGAGTATGCTTTTTACCATCAACGACTCTCCATTTTTCGGTAAAGATGGAAAATTCGTAACCTCTCGCCATATCAAGGAACGATTGGAAAAAGAGTTGGAGCGTAATTTAGCCTTACGGTTGGAAGCCACTGACTCTGCAGATAAATTCTTGGTCTTTGGACGAGGAGTGATGCACTTGTCGGTATTGATTGAGACCATGCGAAGAGAGGGCTATGAACTTCAAATTGGGCAACCTCAGGTCATCATTAAACAAATCGATGGGGTGAAATGCGAACCCATAGAAACCTTGACCATTGATTTGCCCGAAAATTTGTCTGGAAAAGCCATTGAGATGGTTACCCTTAGAAAGGGAGAAATGGTTAGCCTTGTCAACAAAGGCGACCGAATGATTTGTGAGTTTATCATTCCCTCAAGGGGAATCATTGGTTTGAGAAATCAGCTTTTGACCAATACCGCAGGTCAAGCTATAATGAATCACCGTTTTGTGGAATTCCAACCGTTTAAAGGTGAGATTCCCAGCAGGATCAACGGTTCCTTAATTTCCATGGAAAAGGGAAGTGCCATTCCCTATGCTTTGGACAAACTTCAAGAAAGAGGAAAGTTTTTCGTTTTTCCCAATGAAGAGGTTTATACAGGACAAGTCATTGGCGAAAACTCTCGAATGGATGACTTGGTGGTTAATGTTACCAAAACCAAAAAACTATCTAATGTGAGAGCTTCTGGTACTGACGAAAAAGTGAGCTTGGCTCCGCCTATAAAGTTTTCTTTGGAAGAAGCATTGGAATACATCCAATCGGATGAGTACGTAGAAGCTACTCCTGGTCATTTGAGGTTGCGTAAAATTTATTTGGATGAAAACGAAAGAAAACGAAATGCCTCCAAATAGATTCCCTTTACTTTTGGGAAAGGTGAACTGATTCTTTAGAAAGATTGACTGCACCGACTTGTTGGATGGTTTGATCAAGAATTGATATAATTTCTTTAAATTGTTGATCTTATAATGATACATCAAACCATAAAATTCATATGTTGTGAAAGCAGCCTATTCTTTTCTTTTCAGTTTGTTTTTATTTTCGCTCTTTGGCTGTATTACCCGGTCCAATCGATCTTTGCCACGAGTTGCCATCGCAGGCTTGGGCATAGAGTCGAGTACCTTTTCGCCCGCACAAACTACTGAGGAAGCTTTTCATGCCCAAATCGGTATGGAGATCCTTGAGAATTATCCTTTTTTGAGACCAGAGAGTCAAAATAGAGAGAGAGCGAATTGGTTTCCTGCATTGAGAGGGAAATCCTTACCTGGAGGAAGGGTTACCCGAGAGGCCTATGAATCGTTGATGAATAAAATGTTAGAGCAACTCCAAAAAAATCTTCCCTATGATGGACTCTTTTTTGATATCCATGGAGCCATGAGTGTTGAAGGACTGGATGATCCTGAAGGAGACATGATGGTTAGAATTCGGGAAGTAGTTGGGCAAAAAACCTTGATCTCCACTTCAATGGATTTACACGGCAATGTTTCAGAGAGATTGGCGCATCAATCCGACCTGATCACCTGTTATCGAATGGCACCTCACGAGGATGCTTTGATTTCAAAACAAAGGGCTTTGGAAAATCTTTTGGATCGAATTGAAAATGGAAAAGGTAAACCAAAATACAAGGCATGGATACCCATTCCTATCTTGTTACCCGGAGAAAAAACCAGTACCCGTATAGAACCCGGTAAGAGTTTGTATGCCAAAGTGCCAGAAGCCGAAGCCCAAGAAGGTGTTTTAGATGCTGCAATTTGGATGGGTTATCCGTGGGCCGACGAACCCAGAAATCATGGGGTGGTCATGGTAGTAGGCGATGATCAAGAAGCTGTGGTTGATAGTGCCGAAAAACTCGCAACATATTATTGGGAGGTAAGAAATGAATTTGAATTTGTGGCGCCCACAACGAGTTTTGAAGAAAGTATGGCCTTGGCCATAAACAGTAATGATAAGCCGTATATCGTTAGCGATATGGGAGATAATCCCACCGCGGGTGGTGCTGGAGATGTCACCTGGACATTAAGAGAATTACTGGCCCTTACGGTTTTTCAAAATGATAAGGGACCCGAATTGATTTATGCTTCGATCCCAGGGCCTGACCTTGTTGCCAAAGCCCTGCAAGCTGGGGTAGGTTCCATGGTTTCTGGATCGGTAGGGGCGATGGTTGACGATCGTTATGCCGGTCCAATAACATTAGAGGGAAGGGTTTTGGCCATCCACAAGGGAGACGTGCACGCCCAAGTTGAGGTGGTGGTTCAAGTAGGAAGTATTAAAGTCATCGTTACTCAAAAAAGAAAACCTTACCACTATGAAAAAGATTTTACTCAGTTGGGATTGAATCCCAGAGAAACCGATATTTTGGTCGTCAAAATAGGTTATTTGGTTCCAGAACTCTACAACATTAGGGGGGGCTGGACGATGGCTTTGACTCCTGGGGGAGTAGATCAAAACTTAGAGCGGCTGGATTATCAAAGAATTAGGCGCCCTATGTTTCCCTTGGATAAAGAATTCCCCCTACTTGATTTGAGTGCAAAATTGATTCCAACCTCCGAAAACCCACTATTTTGAATTACAATACCTTATTAAAGCTGAGTTTACTGTTCATTTTTTCCCAATCCACACTATGGCCTCAAAGCGCCATAATGCAAAAACCCTTAAAGGTGATGGATTATAAAATTGTTGATAATGACACTTTAAAAGTACATTGGTATGCAGCAGATACGAAATTCAACAATCCCACTGGAGCGATTGCTTTCTTTTTTGGAGGAGGCTGGCGCGGCGGATCTTATACCCATTTCAAAAGACAAGCTTTATACTTTTCTCAAAGAGGCTTGGCAACTTTTCTTTTTGATTATCGGGTGGAAACCCGACAAAATACCAGTCCTGTAGCCTGTATAAAAGATGCGAGAAGTGCATTGCGTTTTTTGAAAAAAAACCACCTTAAATTCAATATTGACCCTGAAAAAATCATTTCATCCGGAGGTTCTGCTGGAGGACATATCGCTGCGGGAACGGGTACGCTTCAATTGATCAATGAATCCACCGACGACCTATCCATTGACCCTACTCCCTTTGCTATGGTGCTTTTTAATCCTGTATTTGACAATGGGCCCAATGGTTATCACGGCTCGGGCTCCAAAGAATTAATTGAAGAGGATTTTCATTGCTATTGTAAATCCTATACCCTTCCCAACGGAAAGTGGGCTACTCTGTTTAAATCGCGTTATCTAGAGCTTTCACCTTTTCATAATATTACCGCTTTAACTCCCCCGACACTGATTATGTTTGGAGATGATGATCATTTAGTGCCAGTAGAAACAGCGTATGAATTTCAAACAAAAATGAAGGATAAGGGTAACCGATGTCAAGTGTTGATTTATAATGGGGCTAAACACGGTTTTTTCAATGGAGTCGAGTCGAAAGTTAACGAGGAAAATGCAAGTCAAGCAAAATATTTTTTTGACACCCTCCAAGCCTCCGACGATTTTTTAGTGGATCTGAAACTTTTGGAATCTTCTGCCAATGTTAAGGATTATTTTGAATAGGGCTAAATTTTGTCAATATCCATATCAATCATTTCAGTGGATTGAAAAAACAAGAATCGAGGGGATACAGCCCTATTGAATGATTTATCAGAGGGGAGTAACCCTACTGTTGGGATGACTTAGTTTAGGTTGAAATGCTATTTATTTTCCTCCGATATTAAATTAAATGAATGTAATGGCATTTCCTTCTTTTCCAGCCCTTCCCGTTCGGCCAATTCGGTGTATATAGCTTTCTTTTGAGCTGGGAATTCTATAGTTGATCACATGGGTAATATTATCAATGTCAATTCCTCTGGAGGCAACATCGGTTGCAACCATGACTTGTATGCTTCCCGATTTGAATTTTTGAATCGCTTTTGACCGGTATTGCTGGGATTTATCCCCATGAATCTCATCTACCCTTACATCAAACTTTTTTAGCACATTACAAAGTTTTGAAACTTGTCTTTTGGTTTCGGAGAAGATTAAAACCTTTTTAAATTCATTTTTTCTCAAAAGATCAATCAGCATTTGGTTTTTTTCCTCGTCGTCTTTGGTTTTGATCACATCCTGATAGATATTGTTGGTATTGGCTTTACCTTCAGAGACCCTTACTTTTTCATAATCTTGAATGAGGTCGTCAATGATATTTTGTTGTTTTGGGTTTTCTGTAGCCGAGAAAAGAATGGTGTGATTTCTTTTGTGCATTTGATCGATGATCTTTTTTACATCTTGAAGAAATCCCATATCCAACATGGTGTCAAATTCATCCAACACTACTTTGTCAAAGTCATGCAATTTTAAAGCTCTACGGTTGATCATGTCATTGATTCGTCCAGGAGTCCCAATGATCACGTGGTTGGGTCTTCTGAGTTTGTCAATATCCTTACTGATACTTGTCCCTCCAATGAAACAGCTGCTGTAGATTTTGAGCCCTTTGCTCAAGCTTTTGAGTTCTTGTTCAACTTGTTGGGCCAATTCTCTGGTGGGGACCAACACGATGGACTTGTTCCTGCTCTGATTGATGAGGAGCTGGTTGATGATGGGGATCAAAAACGCACCCGTCTTCCCAGTTCCTGTATTGGCAATACCAATTACATTTTTTCCTTGGGAGATGATTTCGAAGGTCTTATCTTGAATTTCTGTAGTTCGATCAAACCCTTTGTTTTTGATTCTCGACTGAAGTTGTGGATCAATGTCTAATTCGACGAATGCTCTGGTTTGAATTGTCTTTTTTTCCGATTCAAGATTGATGGTTTTGTTGACCATCATTGCGGGATCAATATCCGACTTTTTAAAAGAACTTTTGGATCTGCCTCTTGGATTCGAATTTCTACTTTTGGGTCTGTCGCCAAACTTTTTTCTTCCTCCAGGTCTTGAATTTTTGTTACCCTCGCGATCGGAGTCACTGTAGCTTCTGGTCGTTGAATTGTCTTTGTCTTTCGAACGGGATTCAGTAGCTCTTTCCCTAGGAGCTTTATTTTTGTCTCTTGGGGAATAATCTTTTCTATTTTTTCCTCTCATAATATGTGGAGGTTCGAGCCACTGTTTTATGGCTTTTTTGAACGCTAAGTGTTTTTAGATATTGGTCTTTTTTGAACCAAAAAAGGAAAGATGATTTTAACTGATACTCCCTCTCAATTTTAAGGACGTGCAAATTTAGTGTTTTAAAACGGATTCGTGGGCTGTGAGTTCAGTATTTGAATAAGATTTGATGGGTTTGGGATCAAAACATTTCAATAAAAGCCATAAAACTTTACAGATTTGTTTTGTTTGCTCTTTGATCTGTTTGTTTTTTTAATATATTTCATAAAAAACAATTTCCATGATAGCCATGAAAAATTTAATTTTCTTGATCTTTTTAGGGTTGATTTTCTCCTTTATGTCCTGTGAAGAATCTCATATCGAACAACATTGGCAAAAGGGTAATCTTCATACGCATTCTCTTTGGAGTGACGGAGATGATTTCCCTGAAATGATTATTCAATGGTATAAAGACCATGGATATCAATTTATCGCACTCTCTGATCACAATACAGTTGGGAATTCGATTTTTTGGTATGAATTGAAAGAGCGAGAGTTTAGCAATAATACATTGGAAAAATACCAAGATCGCTTTGGAGATTGGGTGGAAACCCAAATAGACTCTAATAAAACATACGTAAGACTCAAAACGTTTGATGAGTTTAAGTCCAAATTGGAAGTACCCGATTCGTTTAGGATCATTAAATCTGAGGAGGTTACTTCCTCTTTCGAAAGAAAACCCATTCATATTAACGTTACCAATATTCAGGAAGAAATAATACCCATACGGGGGACCTCTGTAATTGACGTAATGCAAAAAACCTTAGACGTGGTTCATGAACAGAGAGCGCGGTTGAACATTCCCATGTTTGCTCACATCAATCATCCTAATTTTGGATATGGAATTGATATCGAAGACCTTAAAAAACTAAATGGAGAGCGTTTTTTTGAGCTTTACAACGGTCATCCATCTGTGAACAACGAAGGAGATGATACGCATATTGATATAGAGACCATGTGGGATTTAATCAATATTCATTATCATAAAGAAGGAAAACCTCTTATGTTCGGTATTGCGACTGACGACAGTCATAACTATCACACCTTATCCCCTGAGATGAGTAATACGGGCCGCGGATGGGTAATGGTTAATTCCAAAAGTTTGGAGCCTTCTTCATTGATTTTGGCGATGGAAAATGGAGATTTTTATGCCTCGACAGGCATCAGCCTAAAAAGAGTACTGTTGGATAAACAAAAAATCTCAATTGAAGTAGATCCCGAGTTGGGAGTCAATTATGAAATCATTTTTTTAGGTCTTCAAAAAGGATCGGATGAGGTGGTGGAACTGAAAAAAGTTGAAGGAACTAGCGCCTACTATAATATAGGAGATAAGGATGTTTTTGTAAGGGTAAAAATAAATTCGGACGCTAGAAAAGACAGTCCTCCTATGACCAGTGAAACCAAAAAAGCATGGACACAACCTTTTTTGGTTCAATGAGAAACTTTAGGGAGATTTTATAAAAAATATCGATATTTTACTGTTTCAATTTCAGCAGTTTATTTTTAGATCATAGAGTATTCAAACCAAAAATAAAATCCCTTTCACAGGAAGGAAATTGCAAACAGGCACAGCATGCCTTTATCCTTATCATTGCCGAAATCTTAAAAACATGAATTATTGAAAACAGAATGCTTTAACTTTTTCAATAGTTCAAGGGGAACAACTTCGTCCTGTGTAGAACTCTATATCGTCAACCCTTATAATGAGTTTAAGCTATTGATTTCCAACAGATAAAATCGAAAAAAAGGCTAAACCTATTGCAAAAAAGAAAAGTTGTTTTTACATCCAGAAGGATGTAAACCAAATCCCTCCTTTTCTCAGGGTTGACTAATATCTGTATTCTTAATTCAAATCGACCTTGGTGGCGTCTTCAAAAGGCAATACAAGTTTCTTGTTTTTACCATTTCTTGTGAATTCTAGAGTAAGATGATCTCCATGGTAATCAACCTTATCTATTGCTAATGGAGCAGAATTATCTGATTCAGGAACCATCAGCCATAAGAAATATTGATCTGTATCTATATGGGTAGAAAATTGGGTCATGCTATTGGGCGAATAAAGATTGTATTCGGGACTATACCAACCTTGAACGCTGGGTTCTAATTGTCCTTTTATTTCTGAAATTTCAAAATTTTGATCACTCAAACTAATCAAGGAAAGCTTTCCTTTTTTATGAGTTCCTATAATGCTTTTTTCCTCTTTCTTAATTGTTACCTCTGGATGCCAATGCCATAAAAATTTTACATTTCTGGGACGATCGGTTTTGATTTTGTCTGCTACCAACCAAAACCCATTTCTGAGATAAAAAACAGCTCTGGTATGCTGGGCATTACCTGATAAATTTTCAAAATCATCAAACTTACCAAAGGCATAATCATAGTCGGGTTGAATCGTGTAGTGGGTTTTGTCCAATGCAGCTTTCACTTCGGTGGGGCCAGGATTTTGGTTTTTGACATCTATTAAAACCAGGTTGTGTGCGGCACTACTCTTGGCGTACGTTCTGAATTGATCAGCGACCGAACCCTGGTAAGCAAAACGGCCGGAGTCTACTAAGAAGTCGGTTCCAAAGGCTGTGATTGAGAGGTGGAGCTTATCCTGATGTTGGTGCCCAGTTCCCCATGGACCTACATCAAAAAACGACCAATGCGCTTGGGTATCAAAATCACTTCTGGATACGAGCTGTCCCGCCCAGGGGAAAAAGAATGAGGATTGACTGGGTTTTGTTCCTGATTTTCCGTTGGTTGCAATGTATTCCCAAGTCGGGTTATCAAATTTTTTGAGGGCGTTTAAAATAATATTTCGGTTATTGTCTATTTCATTTCCCCTATCCGAATCGTTATTGAGTACTCTACTGCCATCGGGGCGCATATTTTTTGCAGTATAATCGAACATTTTGATAAGCGTTTCCTCATATTCTAGGGGAAGTTTTTTTCCGACTTCCCGACAAAGGTCATGAAAGAGTTCAAAATTTTGAAGCGAAACGTTGTGGTAATGAGAGGCCAACTCCGTTTGAATTCCATCGGGATAAATCTGTTTTTTCATACTGTCAAACATCTGATCAATAGCGTAATTCATCCACTGCGCTGATTTTTTGTACTCAGGAAAATAAGCGGCAACAGTGGCCAGAGCAGAGATTTCCATGGTCAGCCAATTTCCCTTTTTGGAATGGAAATGGCGGTTGTAATGTGCGTGTTCGGCAAGACTGGTGAGGATCATCAGTTGGGTGGCAGGATTAAAATAGTTTATCCCCAGAGAGGTGTAAAAAATTTCGCTCCACTTCTTGGCCCTAAAGGAAACTTCCAGCCCCCTCCAAACCAATACGCTATTATTAGTTTTGGTAGCCGGATAAGGCCAACTCTTGAGAATAAAGTCACGTAGAAATTCGTCTGCATATTCAGCATATTCGGGATTTCCGGTCTCCATATAGGCATTAAAAACTGCATATAACTGACTGTGCCGATTGGAGAGCCATGCCCATTCAAGGTCATTATTTGGGCCTTTGTAATTCCAGTCGCGATGCCCATTTTTGAGGAGGGGAATTTTACCTTTTACATTTTGGATTTCAAAAATATTGTTCAGAATGGTATCTGCAACAGCCTTTCTTATACTGCGCTTTGGTGGCTGAGGCTTTCTGTATTTTTGAACAGCCCCATTTTTTTTATAGTAATCCAACAAAGCGGAAGAGGCTGCAACATAGTTTTGCTGGTCGTGAAGTTTCTTTACCAATTCTAATCCTTTTCTGTCGAGATTAATTTGATCGAACATAAACTTTAAACGTTCTGGATAGGCTTGGTAAAAGTCTTCTGCCGATTTGACCTCTTTCCAATGAATTTGCGCCGATACTGGAGAAAGGCTTCCAGCGATCCACAAAAGAGCAGTTAAAAGTTGGATACATCTCATAGATTAAAAATTAGTGTTGTAATGATGGCTGTTCACAATGTCTAAAATACAATAATTTCAAAGCCCTGATCATCTTTTTCGATAACACCATCCTTATACTGTGGACATTTACAGGAATCATAGTCCATTCTTTGTGTTTTTTACTACCACATTTATCATCGTTTTCATTTCATTTCTCTCCAATTGGTGATTGTATAATCTGGCGGAGATCTCTTTGCTAATCATCAATAATTGTTCTTAGACTGGTATAAAAAAGAAAACCCACTTGAAAGCGGGTTTTCTTTTTGGAATAAAATTATTATTTGGGGTTTTGATCAGAAATATTAGGGTTGTTTCTAATCTCAATTTCTGGTATTTCAAAGGTTAACTTTTCGTCATTGTAATCGAAAGATTCACCTGGATAATCCAACCAATTGGGACCACGAGTAATAGTTTTCCTCAGTCTTTTCATTGCAAGATATGATTTACCTTCACCCCACAATTCGATTCGGGTCTGAAGGTAAATTTCATCCTGAAGGTCTGTTCCGCTTAACGCATCTAGGTATGAGCTGTCAGGAATTCTATGATCCAAAATTGCTTTTAGAGATTGTCTTGCAGCAGCATCATTTCCAAGTGCAGCTTCTGCTTCGGCGTGTAACAAATATAACTCCTCAATACGATTATAAATATAGTCAGCAGTAACATTTCTTTGCCCACCTATTATACGATCCTCATGAAAAAACTTGTAATGAGGAGCAAGAGTATAACCCCCACTAGTTCTAAACCATGTTTTTCTAACATCATCTTCGGCAATCTGATTATAAAGAGAAACATCTGCTACTTTTGGATCACCTGCCCAAGCATAGCTATAAGTAAAAATATCACACTGTCCCCACCAAGATCTTAAATCTAGTCCATTGTCAACAGTTAAATCAGTACCCCAAAGAACATTACCTGAAAGGCGATTTACATCGTTCATGCCACTTACTATTTCTGTAATGGATTGAACACTTTTTCCACTATTATCTATAACAAACTTAGCAGCTGATGAAGCATTAGCATAGTCACCTTTTAATGCATAGGCATACGCCAAATAAGTGCTGGCAACATACTCATCAATTATATTGGGAGCGCTTCTTGAAAATCCAGTAAGAAGTGCTTTAGATTTTGTAAGGTCACTGATGATAAAATCAATCACATCTTTAACACTGCTTTTAGGCTGATTTTCGCTTGTTGAATTAGAATAAATAGGAAGCACTAAATCCGCATTATCAAAATCATTGGCAAACAAATTCAGTAAATAGAAATAGGCATATGCTCTTGTGCCAAGTGATTGACCAAGACCCTGTTGGGCTTCAGTAGTTTCTGGATTTGCATCTGAGCCACCAAAAGCATCAATAGTACTGTTAGCTAATAATACTATATAATAGTAATAACGCCACATCGTATAATTATTACTATTGGTATAATCTTCTGTGGCCGTTAGTTCAGAAATATCAGATAACCAACCATAGTTCTTACCACCAAGAACCATATCACCAGACAACATATCACTCAATACATCATAACCACGATGTCCAAAGTCATAGTCATTTCTTCCACTTGGGAAGTCATTTTCATATCCTGTCCCAACAGCGAACATAGATTCATAGATCCCAAGCAAACCTGAACTTCCCACTCCTGGGTTTAGTTCAAGTGCCTCACCTAATTTTTCAGGTGTAGTATATGATGTGGGAAATTCTTCAAGAAAGTCCTCATTACATCCGAATGAGAAAATCAATACAAATAAGGAATAAAATATTTTTTTCATCGCATTAAAAGTTTAAAGTTAATCCTGCAGTAAATGTTGTCATGGGCTCATAAGTATACCTTCCAGTATTTCCACTTAATGAATATCCAGGATTAAACCCATCACGTTTGGATAATATCATAAGGTTATCCCCAGTAAAATATACCCTTATGTTGGAGGCATTTATTTTCTGAATTAAACTATCAGGAAGTGTATAACCCACTTGAATATTGGAGAAATTGAAGTAATCAGCTTCTATCAAAAATCGGGTAGAGGTACTTGCTTGGTTGACTTGAAGATTGGAATTTAAAATAGGTACATCTGTGACATCTCCAGCTTGCCTCCATCTGTTTTCAATATCGGTGTGAAATTGTTGAGCGTTACTAGCAGTCTCATTATCCATAAAATCAGCATAAGCGGAATCATAGGCATATCCTCCTAAGCCGTAGCTGAAAATAGCTCTCATGTCAAAAGCTTTGTAACTTGCTGAAAGTGTTATAGATCCATACATGTCAGGTATGGCAGTTTTTCCTGTAAATCTCTTGGTCGCATCAACATATTTCTCAACCTTGTCTTCTAAGATATTAGCCTTTGGATTTTCAATTTTGTATTCGAATAAATCTTCAATTTCTTCGCCATCATCTAATGAGCCATTACTGTTCTTGTCATCATAGTTTCTGAACCACTGTGCATATCCATTATCAGGGTTAACACCCGCATATTCTCTCATGTAAAACTCATACGTACTTTTGCCTTTACCGAGTCCATAAAAGCCATTACTCTGAAAGTACTTTCTTCTGCCTGCAGCTGGATCATAAGGCAATTCAGTGAGTTCATTTTTTTCAATTGAGCCCAAAACTCTGACATTTAAATTAAAATCATCAGTTTTAATGATGTCTTTATCCACAGTAAATTCGATACCCCAGTTTTTGAGACTACCATCATTGACTAATATACTTCTATATCCTAATGAAGTTCCTACATTACGTGTAAAGAACATATCATCTCTATTTTTAGAATAAAAATCAATCGTAGCATTAACATAATTAGATTCCAAATCAATTCCCAAATTAAATTGTTTACCTGCTTCCCATGTTAATTCCGCATTTCCCTTAGAGATAAAAACTGTTGCAACTTCGTCGTTGAGGTTTTTAACATCAATTCTGTCATATCCAGGATAAAAACCTTGGCCTAAAGCCTCTCCTATAATACCATAACTTGTTCTTAATTTAAAGAAACTTATGTTAGGTGCATTGAAAAAATCTTCCTCTGAGAGAATCCAGCCTAAACTTACAGATCCAAAATTTCCCCACTTGTCGTTTGGAAAAATTGAAGTAGAATCTCTTCTGAAATCAATGGCTATATTATATGCCTCATCAACCTTTAAATTGAAATAAGCCACATATGCCTCCCTTGAAACAGCCGAGGTGGATGATGATGAGTTGTTGTTTTTTACAGCATTATCCAGTTCTACAGAAATTGGGCCTCTGGGTTGCAGAAGAGTATATTTGTTAGCGTTCATGGTGCTAGACTCGTATCTTTCTGATTCATGAGCAATGAAACCCATCATGAAAAATCTGTCTGAAAGTTGTCTTTCAAATCTTAGCGCATTTCTGAGTGTCCAATTGGTATTCTGATTCTTGGTTTTTGAAACGTATCCTCCCTGACCTCTCGAAGATCCATAAGTTGGATCAGAGACCAAATCAGTGTTGTCCATCAAATAATTGATAGAAAAAAGAGATTCAAACGTAACTCCCTCCATCAGTGAAAGAGCAAATTGTTGATTAATATTTAGGTTGTGAATTAAGTCTTTGTCGGTGTCGTAATATGCATCACCAATTGAATTTGTTAAACCAGCAAATCCTCTCCCTTCACCATAATCATATTTGAAACCGCCATAAACATCTTTAATTTTGTTACCGTCTGCATCTCTTTCAAAAAGCGGGTAAATTCTAGGCATATTAGCAGTGGTCCAAAAAATACTTCCAGAATCACTTGACTGCCCGTTAAAGTTAGATGCTGCATAAGAATATCCGAAATTTGTTTTAGCAGTTAACCACTCGTAGGGAGTGAAATCTAAGTTAAGACGAGTAGAATATCTTCTGAAATCAGAATTTATACCATATCCGACATCTTCTAATGCTCCCGCCGAATAGTAGTACTTTGAAGTTTTACTCCCTCCACTGATGCTGAAATTAACTTCATTTCTTCTGGCATCATTAAACGCATAATCTCTCCATACTTCTGGATCATATTTTCTCCCTACTGATGAATTAAATTTGCCCGTAGATGGGTCAATTAATGCATTTCCATTAGCATTCCACATGTTGTATTTTGGATTAATCCCTGCACTACTAAATAATCTTAATTGTGCATAATCTGCTCCATTTTGACCAATACCTATACCTCTGTTTTTTAGAGATTCCCATACAATTTCTGTCCATCTTTCAGGAGATTCAATGACGGAGTATCTGGGTAGGTAATCAGTGTTTGTTCCAGATTTAATATCAACGGATATTCTCGCTTTATCAGCATCCCCTCTTTTAGTAGTAATTAAGATTACACCGTTGGCTCCCCTATTACCATAGATGGCGGTAGCCGCAGCATCTTTTAGAATGGTAGTTGTTTCAATATCATTTGGATTAATAGCATTTAAATTTCCATTGTAGGGTACACCATCCAATACATAAAGCGGTGCAGAATTACCATTTACAGAACCAGCTTTACCTCTAATCCTAATGGTTGCACTAGTTCCAGGTTGTCCAGAGTTGCTGACAACTGTTAGCCCAGACGCTTCCCCGACTAAACCTCTAGAAATGTTAGAAATGTTTTTACGACTTATCGGTTCAGTATCAATTGTGACTGCACTACCTGTATACCTCTTTTTGTCATATACACCGTATCCAGTAACAATAACCTCTTCTAATTCAGTTGATAAACTTAAAGTTGCTAATACACTGTTACCATCAACCAAAATCTCAGCCACTTTATATCCAACATAACTGATTAACAGTTTATCTCCATTGTCAGCAGAAATTGAGAAGTTCCCATCAAAATCAGAAGTAGTTGCAGTTGAAGTTCCTTCAACTACAATTGTTGCACCCGGAAGATCAAGTCCATCATGGTCTTGAACTTTTCCTGTTATGGTTTGCTGCGCATTGACCATATAAACACCTAAAAATAAGGTAAGTGAGTAAATAAATTGTTTCATAAAATTTAATTATTTGTTTTCAGTACAAGAGTTATTATGCATGCATAATAACTTGTTAAAATTAATTTTGTAAACCATTAATAATTATAGTTAATAAATTAATGTTTTAAGTTCGTGCAAAAATTCTTGGTAAAATAGCGTTAAAATATAAATAAATAAATAAACAAATAATAAATGTTAAAATATTTCACAAAAAATTGATTCCAC
>ERZ887849.1211-NODE-1211-length-25196-cov-16.781313_pt1 | contig 25196 bp, 15 predicted proteins | sample MGYA00521267_ERZ887849 | MGnify/ENA primary metagenome ERZ887849 (study PRJEB32303, sample SAMEA104408601) | aquatic metagenome | biome: Brackish water; feature: Pelagic; material: water | place: Baltic Sea | collected 2014-06-06T16:11:00 | depth 2,863 m ... | reverse complement strand
CATGTGTAATCTTTCCCCGCTTCGTAAACAAATGAGTCTCCTGCCCGGGTTAGGCCAGGCATGGAGGTTGGGGTGAAGATGAGGCGGCCACTGCGGTTGCCTTCCTCTCCAATAAAAAGAACGGGCTCATCCACCATCTTCTTCGATAGCCAAAAGGGAGTGTGGTTAGCTCCGGTATCCGCAACTGCCAAACAGTTCAAAAGAAAGGCGATGCAGAAAAAAACCTTCATTAATTAGGAGTCTCCCAACGAATGAATGGTATTTTGTATTTCACCGGCAATTTTTCTTCCGTTTTCTCCAAGGAATTCATAGCGGATGGACATTTGCCAACAGGGTGCAATATCCGGTATTTCAATCCTCAGTGTCTTGCCATCTTCTGATATTGAGGTGTTCGAGACTGCGAGCTCTTTTTCATCAAACTTGGGAGAACCATAGTTTTTTGTTCTTTTGAGAGCCCATGTGCTTACTTTTGCTTGAGGATTGTTGTTACTGGAGATTGGGTCTGAAAAAGTAATTTCCACTCCCTTTTTCAAGGCCCGCATAGATACAGGCATGTGCATGGGCTCACCCGTTGCCCGCAATCGATAGAACCCGCCGGGAAGAGGTTGCGAGGACGCCCAGGCTGACATCCCGCACAGGTAGAGATGGCTGTTTTGGGGGTGAAAACGACCACGCATGATTCCGGTGGGGAAATCGGCGATAGGTAGACGGACCATCCCTCCCTGTAATTGTCCGTTGAGATTCTCATGAGGAACCACCTCCACCCGGCCTTGTCCGTAGGAAAGGTGGATCAGTTTACCCTGAAGGGCCCCCCATTTTGGGCTATCCACCCAAAGGAGTTCGGCCGGGGAACGGTCAAATTTTTTGTGAGCCCAGCAGAGGGGCTGTTCCATGGCTGAGTCCGAGGAGTCATTCGGAGCTCCATACCCGTACATATTTCCATAAAACTTTCCTTTCCCGGGAATCACATGGTTGATCCGGTTTTGTGGATTCCAGTGGCCTTCCTGATCGGTTACGAAAAAGGTGCCGTCCGGGTTGCGGCATACTCCGTTAGCAGCTCGAAAGCCATGGGCGAGTACTTCACTGCTTTTGCCATCAGCCGTTACCTTGATCAGAGTGCCATGATGAGGGATAAGCTGAGGGCGGGCATGCCTCGCACTCTTGGCGTAATAGAAATTACCCTGTTCATCTGTCTGCAGCCCCATCGCAAATTCATGGAAATGCTCGGTTACCTGATGGTCCGAATTAAATGCTTCGTAAAAATCAGTTTCTTCATCCCCGTTTAAATCAACCAGGCGAACAATTTGATCCCGGCAGGAAACAAAGACTTCTCCATTCCTGATTTTGATGCCCAATGGTTGAAATAATCCGGCAGCAATTCTTTTCCACTCCACCGACTTGCGGGATTCATCGGCTATGCCCTCGACTTTCCACACATCGCCGTCCCAAAAACAAAGGTATGCACTTTTACCATCGGGAGAGAAGTCCAGTCCGCTAGCCCGCAGTCGTGCGTTCCATGGATTGTCAACCGGTAGGGTGAACTCGTCAGACTGGAAAGCCCCATCCTGTTTTCCCCTTACAATGGGGGTCTTCAAAATGTCGGGCCATTGCGTAACTATACCACCATGGGCAGGGCTGTGACTTAGTTTATCTTTGAGAATATTATAAAATTTAAGCTTCGCGGGGATGGGTTCGCTCTCAGTTCCATCAGCAAGCAGAACTAATTGGAGAGGAGTTTGTTCCGGCAATAAGCGAATCACTTGTTCCCCAGGTCTTCCTTGCTCAGTGAGAATTTTTACATTTGCACGGATGGATTTACCCGGGGTGCGAAACACAAGTGCCTTCTCGCTTTTCCCAATATTCAAGTGGCGAATAAAGGTTCCGGCATCCGATAAAGCATGCATCTCACTAACTCTCACCTCCCCGACTTGATAATAAAGCACCGCCTGATTGTTAAACTTAAATAGCCCATGGTATTGGCACCAACTTTTGGGCAGGGGACCGTAATAATTTCCGTCGGATGCCTGAAAGCGAAGGTCTTCAAATTTACCGGTTTCCGGATTGGCCCAACCTGGGCCGTCGGCACATTCGAGGAAGGGTTCGCCAATGGTACGCGGACGGATCGCATGTTGCCCGTCAAAGTTGATTCCCCGCCAGTCAATAAATCCATTTCCTCTCCAGACTCCGGCTACCCGCAAGGTGTCGTGTTCGAAGGCTGACCAGGTATGGCCCTTGGCAATGCCACCTGGGCCGGGGTCGAGGCGCTGGGCAATTCCCTTGTAGGCGAGGTTGTTTGTCGCTCCAACCCCGTAGTTTCTGACTTTTTGTTCCTGGGTGTCAGCAATCTCAAAGGTACCCATTAAAAAATTTCCGTAGTCCATTTCCTCCCAGAGTTTTCTTTTCTCCGGAGCGGGTCCGAGATCTCGTCCTTTGGGAAGTTGGCTTAAGTATTCCTGGTTCACCTTAAAGTATTCCGCAGGGTTTTGTTTTTTTAAGTATGTCTCCTGAATGTAGTGGATCACTGCGTATTTTTCCCGGGGCTTGAGCATGGCTTGCGGGGCCATCATCCGCCATCCACGAGTCAGGGTGAGGTACATGGTATATGGATCTTTTCCGTGCTGAAATTTCCCGTCCCAAAAACCCAAGGCATTGGGCACAGAACCCGGGGTGTTCGGGGTGCCGTGGCAACTCGCACAGTTTTGTTGGTAGACGGACTTACCCAGTTTTAATACGCTTTTGGATGTATCTCGAATCAGTCTGGCGTGATCGATTTTGGCCTCGTATTCAGGCAAGGCCTCTTCCGGTAAGAGCATTTGGCCCGGCGGGAGGTCCTGGGCGTAAATAAATAGAGGTACAAGTAATAGAGCGAGTATGATCTGCATGAAGGATTAGATCAGACCTAAAGAGAAATCTTCAGGCAATCGAAAAGACTGACTTGCCGATAGCTTATCTATGGAAGCACGAGTTTATTTTGCTGGAATGCGGATTAAATTTTTTGAAAGATTTTTTATCTGTCCAAATTTTTCAGACGGATGTCTTTGTACTCCACATGCATATCCTGCCCACCGTGGAGTTGCAGGCCAAAAAAACCCTTGGTCCGACCAGGGTCTTTTTTTAATTCTGTGCTCAGAATACCATTGATAAGAACGGATACATTTTTGCCGCCTGCATGAATTTCCAGATCTGACCATTCTCCTGGTAGATATTTTCGTTCCTTAATTACTTGCTGATCAGGCCTGGCAACCCATGCCCGTCCCCCTGTTTCATACAAACCACCAGTATTCTGTGTGCGGTCGATTTCCGCCTGAAATCCATAGGCTCTGATTGGGGTATTACGGTTCTCGGCACGGAAGTAAAATCCACTGTTTCCCTGTAATATTCGGAACTTTGCCCGAAGAATGAAATCGGAATATTCTTTCTCGGAAAACAGGATGCCATGCCGTTTGTCCACTTTCTGGCAGGTTCCTAATAATACTCCATCTTTTACTTCCCACTTTCCGCCAGGAGATGCCCTCCAGCCTTTGAGGGTTTTGCCATCAAATAAGGAGATGAAACCACGGTGTAATTTCCCCTCGGGTCGAAATTTCAGTAACTCGCGATAATTTACTCTCGAATCAGCCATGAAAGGTCCCGGGCGCTGAGATGGCGGCACGAAAATCGTCAGAACTTCAAGTTCAAGCTCGTCGGCGTCACGATTAAAAATATATCGTTTTGTTGCCCAGTTGAAATCCTCTTGAGCATATCCATACTTCGATGAATTGGGGTCACTTATAGAATCACCCAGCAATTTCAGTCTTATGGGGGCTTGTCGCTTAGGCTTTTCATCTACTGTCTTCCATAAAACAAGTTCGTGCCCTTCGGCGCATTTTGTTATCTGAAGCTTTGAAACGGACCGACTGTTAGGGGCCATATTAAGCCAGGTTTCTCCCAGAGGACTTCCTATGAGGTGAATCGGAATAAGTAGTAGTGACGCTATGATTAGAATATTTGCTTTCATTCTTTTGCCTGAACTATGCATTCGTTAATGCATTAAAAAGTTTTCCGATGGTGAAATACATGCCCTCATTTATCCCTGAGGGAGTCTCAGAATTTGACAAGCTGCAAGCAACCGTTTTTCAAGAGATGGATAAGATATTTTACGGAGCCGCTTTTACGGTGAGAATTCCCTTCATCATTCGCCAGTGCCCGGGGAAGGTGCAGAGGTAGGGATAGTCACCTGGCTGATCCGGTGCCTCAAATTCTATTTCTTGTGATTCATTGGGAGATAACAGCTTGGATGATACCAGAATTTTGTCACTTTCGGGAATGTAGCCCTTTTGAAAGCCATCCGCGGTGGAGGCCATTTTATCCGCAAGTTCTCCAATTTCCTGGGCACTACCTGGTGTGCCCAAAAGCCAGTTGTGGAGCATGACATCCGGATTAGAAAAAATAAGTGTTACTTTGGTGCCTGCCTGAACTTGCAATCTTTTGGGAGCAAACTGAAGTTCGGGAGCCGCCTGAACCCGGAGGATGTTACCTGCCTTGGCCATTTCCTGTTGGTGTTCTTTATCGGCTTTTCTTAATTGATCTAGGTTTGTTAAATATTGTGCATCAGGCAAAGGGTTGCCCAAGGGGTCATAGACATAGACAGCAGGCATGAATCTAGCTGCCCTCCTACCTTTGAGGAAAACGAACTCAAAGACATTTAAACCGCTGCGTAATTCCACATTGATTTGCTGATCTCCACTCCAAAGTGAGTTCTGGCTAAATTTTAATATGCCATTCAGGTATACTTCCAAGTTCTTGTGGTTGACCCCGATGGTAGCGGATTGGGCCTTATCTGAATAAATAAAGGAACGAAAGAATCCAGTACCGGGTAACTTTGATTTACCAATCTGATATTCAACTGGATTGGTTTTGTTTTTATCCTCGTATCCAATCCATTGAGTTAGTTGTGAGCTTTTAGAAACCTCCAGTACTGGCACACTACTGCCCTTCAACGGTTCCGTACCTAAATCCAGATAGGCAATCGAGTTTTTTACATCTGGATTTTTTGTATTGATGCCCGTTATAGAACTCTCAACTTCAGGCATGTGCGGGCGCAAGTGAGCCACCGCATTAATTACTTCCATGAGCACGCGTGGGTGTGCATCTTTGGCAAAGGTAGTGAGCATCTCTTTTGTGTTACTAATTCGGTCTGCCTGTAAGCGTAGGGTGCGAACTGCTGCTCCGCGAAAAAGGTAGGACTTAGATTTAGCTAGTTGTTCAATCAAGTCGGAACGTGCCTGCCCCAGTCCTTCGCATACAAAAATGCTTTCGAGCATAGCCTGTTCGAAATTATCCGCTTTGGGATCAAATGCTTTGATCCATTGATCAATAGCCGAAATGGCCTTCTTGCCATGTTTCCTCAGTTCAATCCGGGTATGGTGGCGGATAAGATTTTGCGGGTGTACCAAGAGTTTGCATAACTCGTTTAGAGTCGCACCTTCTATTTTTGGCCACTCTTTAACGATGGGCTTACCGGTATGTACGACCCGCCAGATACGTCCATAATCATGATCCCAGTGAGGATCTCTCATCGGGTGCTGGGCATGCCCAATGATTGGACTGGAAAAGTCAGAAATATAGAGTGCCCCATCCATCCCAAACTCGAGATCAGCTGGTCGGAAGGCAGCATTGGGTGAGCTTAAAATTGTTTGGTAACTCTTTTGCTTAAACATGCCACGGTCGGTGTTAAGAATAGTAAGATTAACCGCATATCGACCAAGCAGTGAGGCAGAGGCGATGCCATTCTGGTATTCGTCTGGGAAGTTTGTGCTAGAAATAGATGAGGTTCCGCAACCTTTGCCATAGCTAGTGATTCGAGCATAGGCATAGGGCATGTATCCTCCCAACGGAGTCCAGATCAAGGAAGTGCCATCATAGACATCGCCATCTCCATACATTTGAAAAGTATTTCCCCATCGATCAAAGGTGATATTCCAGGGGTTGGGTGTTGTATGCTGCCACTCTGTATTGATTCTTCCTGTAGCGGGATCTAGGCGGTAGGTAGTTGAGTCTATTCCACGGTGGACTCCAAAGGGGGTTTCCAGTTGGGAGCGGTGAAAGACTCCGTCACAAAACAAAATATCTCCATGAGGATCAGTTGCGATCATCCCGCCATGGTGGGAGTCAGTTACATCAATTCCCCGAAGGAGCTCGTGCTGCCAGTCCGCACGGTCGTTCCCATCTTCATCCCGCATTAACAGCAGGCGTGGTTGTTCCGATACAATCACTCCCTGATGATGAAAGGCGATCCCGTCCAGTGCATCGAGGTTTTCCGCAAAAGTTGTGCACTTATCGGCTTTGCCGTCCCTATCCGTGTCTTCGAGGATGATTAACTTATCTTCAGGAAAGAGACCAGGAACTGTATGCGGAAAGGATGGCATCGTTACCACCCATAACCTCCCTTTGGCATCAAAAGCCATTTGTACGGGGTTACGTAATTCTGGGAATTGCTCCTCGGAAGCAAATAGATTAACGGCATAACCATCGGCCACGGTAAATTCAGCCATGGCATCCGTAGGCGGTTTAATGATACCTGTACGCTTACCATCATCGTGCCCTTTTCCAGGTGGCATCGGATCAAGTGAAGGTCTTTCCAAATTAGCGAATTTTAATTTCGGTTCAGCTGCCATTCGGTGCACGATCTCCTCGGTGAGTTCGATCATTTTATGATACCTGGGTATTTCCCCGGCATATTCATAAGGCCTTGCCCTTACCCCAAAATAGACTACCGCGTTCTTCGGGCGTACCACTTCGGCTACCCGGTTATGTTTGGCCGAGGCAGCCTGGCGAACCTCGTGGATGTGATTTTCGGAAGCGGGCTTTGTGTTTTTTACACCTAGATAACCAAGCAGTTCCTGAGCAATGATGGAGCCAATTTGTTTGTTTCCTAAGTCATTTAAATGGATGCCGTTTTCAGTTAACCGACTGCTCGAATTGAGGGTGGGGGAGAAGAGATCGATAAAGAAAGCCTGGTTTTTTTGGGCCAGTTTGGAGATAGCGTTGCGGTAAAGTTTTAGGTTCTCATTGAGGTCGGAAACGGGGTGCTGGGCAGCAGTGGGAGACAAGAGCACAAACTTTGCCTTTGGGTGAGTTTTTGCGAGTTGTTGGATGTGGCTTTGGTAATCACGCTTAAATTGAGGTAGTCCCTCGGCTCCATGAAAGGCTTCGTTCATGCCATATCCCAGAACGAGCACATTGGAGGGCCACTGCTTGATTAGGTTTTTCATGTGCTTTGGGTATCCCTCAAGTCGTAGGCGGTTACCCACTTCATCTCCGGTCCAGGCTAGGCTCCTAATTTTTAGGCCCTTCCCGGATGTGGCAATTTGCAGGAGTGCTTCCATACCCCCATGTTCGAGAAGTCGCTCGATCATGGAGTTTCCGTAGAAGAGGAGGGCGGGGCTTTCCGCTCTAGGGGGTGCGATCTGGGTGTTCGCAAAAGAGGAGTGGTTGCCAAAAATGGCAAGTCCAAGAAAAAGGAAAAGTGCTGGTTTGAGGGTCATCATAAACAAAAAGAGGGAGCGAGTCCCCGGGTATCGGTTTTTTAAGTATTTCACGGATGATTGATCGGATGGACAAACCTATACTACTAAATTTTGTGAAAAAATTCTTATGAGTTGCTTCAAATGAGGGGGGCATATGGGCTGGTTGCATACCAAAAAGAGGGAAACTGGTTTAGGATAGGCAAGGATTGGATACACTTCGTCATTGATTGATCGGGAACAGAAGCTCACTTTGATGAGATGCCTATTCAAAAATATACTATTCTTTTTTCCGCACTCACGCTGCTTGCCTGTTCCTCGGTTTGGGCAAAGTCTAACTTCTCACGCCAAACCATCGACTTAGGAGTCGTAGTGACCGATGCGAAAAAGTCCATAGCCTTTTATAAAGATGTAATCGGATTTCAGGAAGTACCCGGTTTTGAAGTGAAGGGGAAGTTTCCCAAGGCAGTCGGACTGACCGATGGGTCCAGCCTCAATGTCCATGTTTTGGTACTGGGAGAAGAGGAGTCAGCGACCAAGTTGAAAGTGATGCAGGTGGATTCCAAAAAGCCTGCCCGCAACATTGATCAACCATACATCCATACCGTTGCCGGGTTTTCTTACCTTACCATATTTGTGGAGGATGTGGATCTAGTCATGGCCAATGCCAAGAAGCATGGTTGCGAGGCTTATGCCAAGAGCCCACAGATTCTGCCCAAGGGTTTCCCACAAGATTTGTGTTTGTTGATGCTCAAGGACCCGGACGGTAACTTTGTGGAAATCGTGGGTCCAAACACCAAGTCTTTGCAGAAAAAGAAGTAACTACTTTTTTCCTACAACTTGGAGGTTCCACCAGGAGTTAAGTTGTTTGGTCAGCTCTTCTACTTTCTTAGGATGGAGGGTAGACACATTAGTACTCTCTAATGGATCTTTCGTGAGATCAAAGAGTTCCACTTTTTCCTGAGGTATTCCAATTTGCCAGACCATGGATTTGAGCTTTACGTGAGGTTCCGTCCATCGAGTCAGTTTCCAGTTTTGCTCTACTATTGATCGTGCACGGAGAGCGGTTTCCGGGCGGTCAACATCGAGCATATCATGAGTGAAATTTTCGAGGAAGATGGACTTTCTTTTTTTGACTGCCTTGGGATTTAATAGATCAATCCCGCTCATCCTCTCATCCGGTTTTATGCCGCAGGCTTTTAGAATAGTGGGCACAAGGTCGAGGTTACTGGCAAGATCGGTGGAATTGATTTGAGGAGAAATTTTAGCGGGCCATCGAAACATAATTGGCGTACGAACACCTTGCTCGTAGGGGGATGCTTTAACGGAGCCTCTCTTTCCATCCAACCTTCCCCAGCCATTGTCGCATGCATAAACCACCAGGGTATTGTCAGACAATTTCAGATTATCCAGATCATCAAGCAATTGTCCGCAACTTTGATCAAACCATTCGCACATCGCATAATATTTTGCCTGTCCGCCTGCTCCGATGTCACGGTATTTTTTTTCTAAATCGGCTGGGGGATTGTGCGGGGTGTGAGGGAGGAATGGAGCGTACCAAATAAAGAACGGTTTTTCCTTTCCCTTGGCTTCACGGAGGAAGTCGGAGATAGGCTTCATAGTATCCCGGCCAATACTTAGGGAGTAGGCGGACCCATGCCTTTGGGTAGCTCCCATATCATGGGTGAAACCGGAATATTTAGGATGTGCATGCCAGTACTTACCGGTGTGTAAGCTGATGTATCCATGCTTGGCCAGCAGCTTGGGCAACTGGGGCGAGTTTTTGAATTTATCAATCCATGGCTGCCGGCTGATTCCCTTGAGCGGGTCATTCCCTGTGGTTCCGTGCTCATGGGGGTAGAGACCGGTAAGCATTGTGGTCAGTGAGGAACTGCATAGGGCAGTGGTTACATAGCCACGGTCATATCGTAAGCTTTGAGAAGCGAGCCGGTCGAGGCTGGGAGTTTCGATCATTTCGTGCCCCATAAATCCATAATCCCCAAATCCTTGGTCATCGCTAAGAATCATTACCACATTGGGTAGTGGTTCAGGCTTCGCCCACGAATAAATACTTCCGAAAAGTGAAAGGAAGATGAAGGCTACTAATTTAAGTTTCATAAATTATGATTTTAGTGGATCCTGATTTCTGGATCTAAACCAACAGCTTTTTTACTACATGTCCATGTACGTCGGTGAGGCGGTATCTTCTACCCTGGAAAAAATATACCAGGCGCTCATGATTAATTCCAAGCTGATGGAGCAGGGTAGCGTGAAGATCATGTACCGATACCTCATCCTTGGTGACGCGGTAGGAAAATTCATCGGTCTCCCCAAACTGTAGGCCTGGCTTAAAACCACCACCTGCCAAAAGTTTGGTAAAACAACCGGGATGATGATCGCGCCCATAGGCTTCCATCACTTTGCCGTTTTGACTGTAGGTGCTTCTGCCGAATTCGCCACCCCATACCACAATTGTATCATCCAGTAGTCCGCGTTGTTTAAGATCGGTGATCAGACCGGCTGTAGCCTGGTCCACTTCCCGGCTTCGTTTGGGCAGATGGGCGGGTAGGTTAAAATGGTGATCCCATCCGGAGTGGTAAAGCTGAATAAAGCGGACATCTCGTTCGGCAAGGCGACGGGCCATCAAGCAATTGAATGCGAAAGTTCCCGGTTTGCGGGCATCTTCTCCATAAAGTTTGTAAGTTGATTCAGGCTCATTGGCAAAATCGGCAAGTTCCGGGATGGAGGTTTGCATACGGAAGGCCATTTCATACTGGGCGATTCTGGTATCGACCGAAGGATCACCTGAGCGATTAGCCTCTTCCCTGTTCAGGGCATTGATGGCATCGAGGATGGATCGCTTCTCCTTAAGGGTTTTGCCAGAAGGGTCGTTTAAGTAGAGCACAGGTTCTGTTCCTGAACGCAAGCGCACTCCCTGATGTTTGCCCGGAAGGAATCCATTTCCCCAGAGACGGGAGTTGAGTGGCTGCATATTGGGCAGGTCCCCACTTGATACCAGTGCGACGAACTCTGGCAGGTTCTGGTTCATGGTGCCCAGTCCATAACTTAACCATGAGCCCATACTGGGCCGGCCGGGTAAGTTGTGCCCTGTTTGCATAAAGGTCATGGCAGGGTCATGATTGATCGGGATCGTGGTCATCGAACGGATGGTGCAGAGATCATCCGCAATTCCTGCCATGTGGGGCAAGAGTTCGCTGGTCCATGAACCTGTCTGACCATGCTGGGCAAATGAGTATTTGCTATTAATGACAGGTAAAATCTTTCGGTTGTTATTAAACCCAGTGAGCCGGCCCTGTTGTTCAACATGTTTGAAAATATCACTGCCGTGGTGCTGGGCGAGTGCTGGCTTATGATCAAAAAGATCGACCTGAGATGGGCCACCGGACTGAAAGAGATAAATGATCCGCTTGGCCCGGGCAGGGTGATGGCAGAAGTTTCCAGCAGTTGTAGAGCCATCGGCAAGCAAACTGCCCAGAGCCATGTACCCGAGCCCTGCACCTACGGTGCGTAGGGACTGACGACGGTTCATCTTTAACCAGAGGTTTTCAATTTCTTGATTCATTAGATAATCTATTTGCGGGTTATGGTCTCGCTGAGATTGAAAAGTGTGTGGCAGACATCGGTAAGCCCAGCCAGTTGAGCAGGTTCCACCTTCGTCCTGGATGACGGACTTTCTCCCACGGATAGGGTGCGATTGGCAGATTTAGAGTCTTTTCGATAATGAGATATTCGTTGGTTTTGCAAATCTGAAAGAAGTTGAAACTCCTTCTTGGAGGGCTTTCTTGAAAGCACCCTTTCAAAAGCCGATTTAATGGGATCTGTTTCTCGGTGAACGAGAACGGCGAGCGTACGGGCCGCTTCCCAATAGGTTGGGTCATGCAGAGTAACCAGAGCTTGCAGAGGAGTATTGGTGGATGCCCGTTCGACGGTGCATACATCCCGACTTGGAGCATCAAAAGTAGACATCGATGGATGAAGAACGGCACGACGCCAGTAGGTGTAGAGGCTTTTGCGGTACAGATTATCCCCTTTGCTTTGTACATAAAATTCGCGGTGGGAAGGCGGGGCGTTCAGGTCACCCCAGACTCCATCTGGTTGGTAGGGCATCACGCTGGGACCTCCCACTTTCTTGCAGAGTAATCCGCTGGCAGCTAAGGCCTGGTCCCTAATCATTTCTGCAGGCAAGCGGAAGGTGGATGCACGAGAGAGGGAACGGTTTTCAGGATCCTCAAGTTCAGAACGATAGGTTGAGGATTGTCCATAGGTTGCCGATAGAACGATCTTCTTGATGGTTTGATGAAGGTCCCACTTGTGGTTGATAAAATCTTTGGCCAACCAATCGAGAAGTTCCGGGTGGCTGGGTAGTTCGCCCTGTAAACCGAAATTATCTGGGGTTTTTACCAATCCATACCCAAAGAACTGTTGCCACAATCTGTTAACCGATACACGGGCAAAAAGAGGATTCTCCTTGGATACCAGCCAGTCGACCAGTCCTAACCGGTCCAGCCTGTATCCGTCAAAGGATGGAAGTACGGCAGGGGTTCTTGGAGTCACCCGCTTGCCGGGTTGGTCATAGAGTCCTTCCATGAGAATGCGGGTTTCTCTCTCTTCCTCTTTCATGATCATGGTCAGGGCATTGGGGGGAGTGATACCCCAGATGGACGATGCAAAGCGGAATCGCCCTAGCACATGTTTATCATGGGATGAAAATTCCATTCTGGCCTCCAAGCTTGACCCCTTAGGAACACTTAGTTCGGTCTTAAAATCGAAGCGGGCAACTTGGGTTTTATTCAAGCCTCCCTGCACAGCCCATCCAGTTGTGGAATCCCCGTCAATGCTTTGCTTTACATGAAAACCAAACTGATCAAAGGTGGCGGTAGCTTCCGTGATCTTCACAGGCGACCTGGAATTTTCTGAGACCAAGAAGATTTCAAGTTTATTGAGAACGAAATTCCCATTGGGTGCCCGGCCAACAGCTCCGTGCTTGGAGCCGTTGATTGGAAGGACTTCAAGCCTTAGGCTTCGAATCTTTTGTGGCGAAGCCCCAAAGTTAATCACATAAGAATCGAATGAGGGCACCTCTCCTGTCGCTTTTATGGAGTGATCCTTTTGAATTTCGAGGGTTTGTTTTTCAGCAACTGCCTTGGTTGGTTTTAATTGCTTCCAGTTTGCATGGATGGGTTTTTTCTTGCCCGAATAAACTTCAAGATAAGGAGCTGAAGCTTTTGTTGCCCGGGATTGTTCGCCAGGGTTTCCTTTCTCGGCACTGGTGTTAAAGAAAGCAAACATGGAATAATAATCTTCCATGCTAAGCGGATCATACTTGTGATCGTGGCAACGGGTGCATTCCAGGGTTAACCCGAGAAACAAGGTTCCAAAGGTGGTGGTTTTATCATTTGCATAGATAACCCGGTACTCCTCGTCTATGGTTCCTCCCTCGTAGGTGTATCCATGGTTCCGGTTAAAGCCAGTTGCAATTAATTGATTCTGGGTAGGGTTGGGCAATAAATCCCCTGCCACCTGTTCACGAACAAACTTGTCGTAGGGCATATTTTGAGAATAAGCCTGAATCACCCAGTCCCGCCAGGGCCACATGGTTCGGGCGGTATCAAACTGAAAGCCATTGCTGTCTGCATAACGGGCACCATCCAACCATAATAGGGTCATTCGTTCGGCATAATCTATGGTGGATAAGAGGTAATCTAACTCCGCTTCCCTGGCTTTTGGGGATGGGTCCTGAAGAAATTTTTGAAGGCGATTTACTGATGGGGGCAAGCCGGTAAGATCAAACGACACCCGGCGTAACCAGGTTTCAGGATCGGCTGGCTTGGAAGGTGAAATCGATTTCTGGATCAGGGAAGAAAGAACGAACTCGTCGATCTCATTTTGGGGCCAGGCGGAATCATTGGTGGGAACCTTGGTTTCCTTGATGGGTTCAAAGGACCAGTGGTTTTCCCATTTTGCACCTTGTTCGATCCATTGCTTAATGATGGATTTGTCTTGTTTGCTGAGGGAGAGGTGAGAGTCGGGTGGGGGCATGATTTCGTCCTCCTCTTCCGATTCGATCCGCCAAAAGATTTCACTCTCCTCAGGATCACCTGGTGTGATCGCACGGTATCCCCCGAGGTCGGCAAAAGCACCCTCTTCCGTGTCCAATCTCAGATCGGCTGCCCGGTCTTCTGGATCTGGGCCATGGCAGGCATAACATTTATCCGCCAAAATAGGTCGGACATGATCATTAAAGCTAAACGAAAGAGCTTCAGTATCCTTGCCCGTTGCCCCGAAGACTGGAAGTCCTCCAAGCAGGGGCAAAAGCCACCGCAGCATCATGCAATCAATTTTTTGACGGCGTGGTGTTGTTCCACACCGGTGAGCCGGAAATCAAGCCCCTGGAAGCGGAAGGACAATTGGGTATGATCAATTCCCAAGAGTTGGAGAATGGTGGCCTGCAGATCGTGAACATGGACTGGGTCCTCAGTCACATGGAAGCCAAGTTCATCGGTCTGCCCCAGGGTGATACCCGGTTTGATCCCTCCACCTGCCATCCACATAGTAAAGGCTTGTGGGTGATGATCGCGCCCGCCACTACGGTTCAATGCGGCACTGGCCTCGACCATGGGGGTGCGTCCGAATTCTCCACCCCAGACGACCAGGGTGTCATCGAGCATGCCTCTGCGTTTCAAATCCTGAACGAGGGCTGCACTTGCCTGATCGACCGACTTTGCCTGGTTTTTTACATTTCCTTCCACATTATTGTGTGCATCCCAACCAGCGTGGTAGAGCTGTATAAACCGGGTTCCGCGCTCCGCAAGGCGGCGGGCAAGAAGGCAGTTGCTGGCAAAGTCCGACTTGCCTTTTTTCACGCCATAAAGATCTAGTGTTTCCTGGCTCTCCTGAGCAAAATCCATCAATTCGGGTGCTCGTGCCTGCATCCGATAGGCCATTTCGTAGGCCTCGATCCGGGCATTGATCTCTGGGTCGCCCATACGGTTCAAGGAATTCCGGTTCAACTTATTGAGCAGATCAAGGGTTTGCCGCTGAGCAGTCCGGTCAATCCCCTTGGGGTTGGAGACATGGAGGATAGGATCAGCCCCCTGGCGGAAGGGAATACCCTGATGTTCGGAGGGTAGAAATCCGGAACCCCAGAGAGCAGAACCACCGCTCAAAACACCATTGCTTTGTAAGACCACGAATCCAGGGAGGTCGTCCGCCTCACTGCCGATTCCGTAACTTAACCACGATCCCATACTGGCTCGGCCGGGGATGCCGCTGCCCGTGCTCATGAAGAGTTGGGCGGGGGCATGGTTGAAGTGATCGGTCTTCATTGATTTTATGAAGGTCAAATCATCGGCAATTTTGGAAAGGTAGGGCAGGCGGTCGGATAGCTCAGCACCGGACTGGCCATGTTTGGCGAATGGGAAGCGAGGCCCAAGCACCGCAGCATCGGGCTGGATGAAGGCATAGCGCTGTCCCTTAATTACGGAAGGGGGGATGGGCTTGCCCTCGATCTCTGCAAGTTTTGGCTTATTGTCAAAGAGTTCCAACTGGCTGGGTGCACCGGCCATAAACAAAAAGATGACCCGCTTGGCTTTTGTTGGGAAACGCATGAAACCGGGGTTGCCCATTGCTCCAAAACTTTCTTTGGCGAGCATGGAGGCGAGGGCGATCTTGCCCAGTCCAATTCCACAGTCTTCAAAAAAGTGTCTTCGGGTGCGATGTAGGAGTGGATTTGTGATCATGGCTTGGTGATGGATTCGTCTAAATTCATAATAGCCCGGGCGAGCAAAACTTTGCCTGCCCAAATAGCATCAGCTTTTGAATCATTGGTGACATCGACCGGTTTGAGCTGTCCTTTTTGGAGTCGGTCAATTTGTTGCTCGAGGTAGTCTTGCAGGACCTTACTTTCTTCCTCAGATGGTGGGCGGGTAAGGAACCTGCGGAACAATTCATTTACTGGGTCTTTGCTCGTTTGATGGACAAGTTTGCCAGCCTCACGGGCGAGTTCGACATACATTTCATCGTTGAGCAGAGTGAGGGCTTGCAGAGGGGTATTGCTACGGTCGCGTTTGGCGAGGCAATTTTCTCCTGAGGTTCCATCAAAGGTCATAAATCCCGCAAAGGGTGCGGTCCGCTTGATGAAAGTATAGACGGAGCGGCGGAAGCGATCTTCCCCTTTGGATACATTCCATGCCTGGTTGCCAAAGGCATGGGAGAGAACAGTTTTGGGTTGGGGCGGGTAAACCCCAGGCCCGTACATTTTGGAGGAGAGTTTCCCACTGGCATGGAGCATATGATCGCGGATTAATTCTCCACTTAATCTTAAGCGGGGGCCGCGTGCCAGCAAACGGTTCTGTGGATCTTTCTCCAGAAGCTCGGGAGAGGCAGTGGAGCTTTGCTTGTAGGTGGCACTGGTCACAATTTGTCGGTGGAGCTTCTTCAATGACATGCCCTGTTTTCTAAATCCCACCGCCAACCAATCGAGTAGTTCGGGGTGGTCTGGCGCTGGTGCCTGGGTACCAAAATCTCCACTGGTTCGAATCAGGCCAAAGCCGAAGAGGGAACGCCAAGCTCGGTTAACGGTTACCCGGTCTCCAATCGGATTGTCCTGACTCACTAACCAGCGGGCAAATTCCAATCGGTTGGTGGGCATCTTGGTATTTTTGCTGAGAAGAATCTCGGGGATTTTGGGATGCACTTCATGCTTGGGACTGGTGTACTCTCCACGATGGCGCAGGTAAGTGGGGCGGGGGTTATCCGCCGGGCGCTCCTGCATGACCAGTGACCTGCGGTTATTGGGAAGTTGTTTGCGCAGGGCATGAAGCTCAGAAAGTTCGTTTGATTTTAGGGGGATGTTTTTCCAGGGAGCATCACCTGCTTTTCCGGCAATGGTAGATTCCTGGCCATCGCTTAGACCCTTGGTCTTCCAATCATTACCTTCTGGTTCCTGTTCAGAAAATTTCCATGATTGATCCGTTACATGGGATTGTCTTTTACCCTCCGCAGAAATGATTTCCAATTGGGCAATTAAGGCTCCCGGTCCCCCATTATTGGTAGCTTTCACCGAAAGGATGTTGTTTCCTTCCTTGAAGTGACTGGAGACATTTACGGACACAGGTTCGTACCATAGAGAATTTGAGGCCACTTTTTTCCCATTGATGAAAAACTCGGACTCATCATCACAAGTATAGACCAAACGGGCAGATCGTGGTTTCTTTTTTAAGTCGATAGTCTTGGTGAAATAGAGGGTTTGTTTAATTTTGTTATTTTTGTCATCCCAGATCCATTTGGCATGACCATCAAATGCCTGAACATTCTTTTTACTGTAAAATACTTTTTCGAGGTATGTACTTTTAAGCAGTTGAAGGTCATCAGAGTTTAGATCTTTTTTGGTGGCTAATAGATCCTCTATCTTGGCACCCAGTTTTTGTACCTTTGGGCGATTAGATGCAGAGGTGGCAGATATGCGGAACCTGCCAAGACTGGCGACAAAGTGCCTCTCGAAAAGGAGGGAAAGAGAAAAAGATTGGTTGGCAGGTATGGGTTCAGCAAGGGGAAGGATGATATGTTGTTCCTCGCCAACACCGGCACTCCACCCAGATGAACCCTCTTTATCTATCGTTTTGTCTGCACCATGCCCATTGCTTGCAACTGGCTTTTGTATCTCAACTTCCTGACCATCGTTTAGCAGAACATCTATTTCACTTAGAAAGAAGAGTCCTTTTCTACCCTCATAGTAAGACCGCCCAGGGCCAAGATCAGGTAAACGCTCGTCGGTCATCGTTTCGATCCTAAGGGCTGTGATCGGTTCCTTTGTGGTGAAGTTTAGATCGTAGACATCACGCTTGGTGAAATCACCGGATGCGAAAAGCGAACCGTCCTCCATACTTTCCAGATTGGGTAGGTTGGTTTTCCATGCAGTGGGTTGAAGGATATTCCATGCAGTCGCTTCCTTTTGCAGGCTGGTTTTCCAGGCTTGGAAGGTTTGATCAAAATCATGATGACGCCCCATCAATTCTTGGATCTTTTCTTCAATCTGTTTTTCCACTTCTGCTTTCCGTTTTAATTGTCCATCGGTGTAGAGAAGAAGGTCGGGTTCCTCCACATTGTCGAGGAGGGCCATGATGCCAAAATATTCATCATGGGTAATGGGGTCGTATTTATGGGTGTGGCACTGGGCACATCCGGTGGTTAAACCCATCCACACTGTTCCGGTTGTGGCCACTCGATCAACTGCAGCATAGAAACGATACTCCAGAGGGTCGATTCCCCCTTCCTCATTTAATTGTGTATTACGGTGAAATCCAGTGGCAATTTTTTGGTCTTGGGTGGCACCGGGAAGCATGTCACCTGCAAGCTGTTCGATGGTAAACTGGTCATAAGGCATATCCTCGTTGAGGGCACGGATCACCCAGTCTCGGTATTGCCAAATTTCTCTGGGTCGGTCTTTCTCATAGCCATTGGTGTCGGCATAACGGGCGAGGTCGAGCCATTCACGGGCCCACTTTTCTCCGTAGTGAGAAGATGCCATCAGTTGATCAACCAATCTTTCGTAGGCATCAACACGGTCGTCTTTTACAAAGCGATCTGTTTGCTCGGGAGTGGGAGGTAGACCGATGAGGTCGAGATAAAGCCGCCGCACCAGGGCGTAAGGGTCGGACTGGAGAGAAGGTTCCAATTTATGTTTCTCAAGTTTTCTCAATATGAAGGCATCAATGGGGTTATTTCCCCACTTGGCTGCATTAACCAAGGTAATGGATGCCTGAGGAGGATCAAAGGCCCAGTGCTTTTTATATTCCGCACCTTCCGCGATCCATTGGTCGAGCAGATCTTTCTCTGCCTCGGTCAGGGAGGCATGGGATTCGGGAGGAGGCATGATTTCATCGGGATCATCGGAATGGATGCGGTAGTGAAATTCACTGTCCTCAACTGAGCCCGGTACGATGACCTCGTTTTCCAACGCATCCTCCCTGATATCCAACCGTAGTTTTGCTTTCCTTCCTTCTTCATCTGGTCCGTGGCAGGCGTAACACTTACTGGCAAGCAGGGGGCGGATGTCCTGGTTAAAATCAACTGAAGCAATGCAGGTTATACAGCAGCCTAAAAAGGCAAAAAACAAGGTAATGGCTTTCACATATAATATAATGTCGCAAATGATCGGTTTCTTACCACTTAAATCACTAAATAAAGATACAAATTCTTATTCAGGTTACAAATTTACTCTTTTAAAATTTTGCTGTCTTGCTCCTTAAAACTTCAAAGGGCGACCATTCAAGTTCGCCCGCCATTTTTGTTATAAACTTAATTTGTTAGTAATTCTTTGAATTGAATTACTTTTTCATTCCATAGATTTTCGAGTTTACTTTTTAATTTGGGCATCTTCTTAGAAAGGTCATTTGATTCGGCTCGGTCTTTACTCAGATCGTACAAGGCCCATGGGTCATTTTTGGCGGCAACAAGTTTGAAATTGCCTTGCCTGATCGCACGGTTACCCGCGTGCATCCACCAAATAGATTCTCTCGGGATGACGCGATCGTCCAAGAAGGACGGAACCAAACTTTTACCCGGGGTCTTTGGAATAGGTACCCCTTTCCATGATTTTGGTTTTTCTACTCCGGCTAATTCCAGAATGGTAGGTACGATATCGATCACATGCCCGGGGGAATGTCTTAGCTCTCCTTTGGCCTTTATTCCATCTGGCCAATGAGCGATGAGGGGCGTGCTGATTCCTCCTTCGTGCACCCAGGTTTTATGCCGGCGGAAAGGTGTGTTGGAAGCGCTGGAGAATCCAGGTCCTAAGCATAAGTAGGTTTTCTCACTACCCATAGGGGCATCGGGGTCGTGTCCGTCTCCGCGCACCATGATCTCGGCGCTGGCCCCGTTATCTGAAGCAAAAAAGATCAGGGTGTTATCGTAGCCTCCCATCTTTTTAAGTTGTTGAATGACCCGCCCGATTTCTTGATCCACCCGGTCGATCATCGCGGCATGGATGGCCATTTTGGTGGCCTGGAAACGCTTCTGCTTATCGGTGAGGGAATCCCATGCAAGAGGGCGGTTTACTTCTCCAGTCCCTAGGCGCTCGATCGCCTTAGGGAAGGCATAGGGTGGGCCGACTTCCGGTTCAAGTGCGGAGAGTGAGGTTTTGTGCAGGCCGATTTTCTTTTGTTTGGCAAATCGTTCTTCTCTTAGTTTATCCCATCCGCTCAGGTAACGATCCTGATATTTGGCAATATCTTCGGGCTTAGCATGCAAGGGGAAGTGAGGAGCAATAAAGGCCAGATAATGAAAGAATGGATTGTTGCTGTGGTTTTGCTGGTGATCCTCCAAGAACTCAATTGCATGATCGGCAGTGGCAGTGGTGGAGTAATAATCCTTCTTCAACGTGGTTGGGTTATACTTTTTGTCATCGAGTAAATTAGCATTGTGGCTGAAAAAGCCGTCTTGATTGGTGACATGCCATGAGCGGTCGAAACCGTTAGTTAGAACCTTGCCGTCAATGTGCCATTTCCCGCTGTGATAATTTCTGTATCCGGGAGGGCGGAGGATTTCGGGTAGGAGAGGGGCCCATTTTGGGCGTTGCCCATGTCCACCTCCCTTAATTCCAGGAAGGCTGTCCCGTTTAATTTGTTGAGCGTAATAACCAGTAAGCAGAGATCCGCGAGTGGGCCAGCACCTGCCCGTGTTGTAGAATTGAGTATAGCGTAGACCGTTAGCGGCAAGGTTGTCCAGGTTAGGCGTTTCAATCTCACTGCCATAACAGCCCAGGTCGGAATATCCCATATCGTCGACCAGAATCATCAAGATGTTTGGTTTTTCTTTTCCGAAAACACTAAGAGTGAAAAAGAACAAGGCGGTTTTTAAAATGGTTATTTTTCCCATGGTTAAAATTAAATGGGTAAAGTTAAAAAAAGTTGAGTTCCTGAGGAAATTTTCATTCCCACCTTTTAACTACTTTGCGCTCCTTAACCGGCCACCAATTATCGATTTTAGCGACGAGTTTTGCCACTACATTCGGGTTTTGTTCGGCCAGGTTATTTTCCTCTTTTGGATCTTTCAGTAGATTAAAAAGTTGAGGGCGTTTTTCATCGCGTGGATGGGTAGTTTTGTGTCGATTAACCTCCCCGTCATAGGTTAGCAAAAGTTTCCACTTTCCTTCAATGGTCCATCGGAAGAGGAGTGAGTCTTCAGGGTTTTCGATATCTGCAATATCATGGGCAAAACTTTCACCAAAGATTCTCTTTCGTTCGATCGTCTTCCCTGTCTTTAAATTTTCGAGAAGATTTACCCCAGGCAATCTTTTCGGTGTGCGGGCTCCGGTTGCTGCCAGAACAGTGGGAAAGAGATCGATGGAGGATACCACATCCTTGCGTCTTCCGTTCTTCAGGTTCCCGTTTGGCCAGGAGAGCATAATGGGCGTGCGGATACCTCCCTCGTAGGGGGTTTGTTTGGAGCGGGGTGCGTAGGCTGATTTGTCGGTTCGGTTGATCCAACCATTGTCAGTCACATAGACAATGAGAGTGTCATCTCGCAGGTTTCTTTCTTCCAAAATGTCAATGAGTTGACCACAGGTTTCGTCAAACCAGGTACAATTTGCATAGTACTTGGCAATGGGTAAGGGGAGACCAAGATCTCTGTAAGGCTTGAGCAGGCGCTCCGGTGGGTTGTGTGGCGTGTGAGGAAGAAAGACTCCGTACCATAAGAAGAAGGTTTTTTTTTCTTTCATTGAATAATCCACAAACTCTTCGATGGGTTGCAGGCCTTCCCGTCCGATCCTTAGGCCGTCATCTCCATGGCGTCCACCTGGTTGAGGAAAACCACGGGTCATTCCATGAGAGAATCCGCCGTGTTTGAAATTCCCCTCCCACCATTTTCCGCTTTGATGGCTGAGGTACCCTTTTTTTCCAAGCAGGTCAGGGAGAGTGTCGAAACGATCCAGGTAGGAGATGAGTTGAGCCTTTGCCTGCTTTTGTACCTTCGTGGATTGGTAGCTTTTGGGTGATGGGTCATTCCCTGTAATACCGTGCCTGTGAGCGTACTGCCCATTGACCAGAGTGACGAGCGAAGGTCGGCAGAGAGCGGTGGGAACATACCCCCGTTCGAATAGTACGCTTTCGTTGGCGAGTTTATCCAAGTGAGGAGTTTTAATTTGCGGGTGTCCCATGAAACCGTAATCAGTCCAGGCCTGATCATCCGAAAGAATGTAGAGAACATTGGGCGATTTTTGAGCAGATACCCAGAGGGTTAAACCAAATACAAAGAGTAAGCTAATGAGTTTTTTCATAGGGAACAGAACTGTATGAGGAGATAAATTTTAAACTATTTGGCGAAGAGTTGATGATTCGATTGAACAACTGCAACTAAGTTAGCCATCAAATCAAGAATATCTTCTTTGTCTATGGTGTTTAAAAGTCCTGGAGGCATCATGTAAATCGTTCATTATTTTTCCATATCCCATAGATTTTTGCCTTCCTGTTAATTAATTTATTGAATGACTGCCCATAATTCAGCCTCGGGAATGGAAAAAGAACCCATGATTTTTTCTTCCATGTGTGTCTTGAGTTTGTTGAGTGCTTTTTTCTCTGGGCCGGAGAATTCTTCGGTAGCAAATAGAGGCCACTTGGGTTGACCCCAGTAGGTTTGATCGTAGGAAGCACCTTCCTGCTCAATCAAAAGCAGGCTTGAGGTTTTGTTGCCCTGGGACTCCCCAAAGAGCAGGTCGATTTGCACGGGGGTATCTCCGCTCTCAAACCATGGACCTGAGGCAAATCCTGCCCGTGCGTTGAGGCAAGGAAAGGAGGGATGGTTGTTTCGTGGAACATTCGTTTCGGTGCGGAACGAGGAGTCATAGCGCGATCCCTCAAAGACCGGCTCTCCATTGACCGCAACCAGTAGGTTGTTATCCGCATATCCCCAGAAGCGGTATTTTCCTTTCTGGGGGGCTTTCACTTTTCCCTGGTACCAGGCAATCCAACCATTGTTTTCCGAGTAGGGCACCAAGCCTGTTCGTTGGGGGAATAGATCATAGGTACCTGCGATCCCCCGAAAGCGAATGGGGTTTCCTTTTTTTAGTTTATTCAGGCAGGTCAGGTCGGAAAACTTAGATTGTACAAGGGGGAGGAGTTTCCGGCTGATCGTACTGTCTTCAGGGGCGGGGTTGGGGATCTGTGCATCCTTAGGGAAACCAATTATGGAGCCAAGCAGGGTTCCCAATTTGGTTCCTTGAATATCTTTTTTAACCTCGGGTACTCCACTGGGTCTTGTACTGTGTGGTGAGACTTCTCCGTTACGGTTAAAATTAGCCAGTCCCCCCTCGGTCATGAGGCGGGAGCCTTTTCCATCTCGTTCCCCCACCGCAATCTCGCCGTCGAGCACGAGGACGCGGGATCCCAGGCTGCTTGCCTGAACCACAAAACTGGTTCCGAGGTCGACGAATTTTCTTTCCATCGTATCGACCACAAAACCAATCCCCTGAGGTGGGACCACCAGTTTAATTTCTCCTTCGTTTAGAAATAAACGGTTATGATCAATGACGGTCATTTGCAGGGGACCTTTTCCAATGAGGTGCACGCCACTTTCCTGAAAGGCAACCTCGACCAAGCCATCATTGAATTGAAATTGTTCACCCTTTCGAAATTCAAAGTCTTTCTGCACGGACGAGTCGGATCCTTCATACCGAAGAAGCCGTGCGACTCCATCAGGCATTTGTTTTTCCGAGGGGATAACAAAAGCAAAAACGAGGGTTGCTGCCATCGCCAGCCAGGCAAAACTTGGTCGGGTGAGGAGCGCCAACCAAGGCTTCCTTGGTTTGTTTGAAACCTGGCCTAAGATTCTATCCTCGAATGATAGAGGGCTTTCCTGAGCACTGCTTAAAATTTCTTCTAATTCCAGCCACCTCGGTTCACCAGACTGAGCGGCCCGAATCAGCCCAGCCATTTCAATTTCTTCGGCAACCTCGGCACGCAATGATTGATCATGACCGAGACGGTCGAGGAGTTCTTTTCTTCTCTTCGGGGAAATGTTTAGAGTGCCGTGCCAGGCAGAGAGGATATCCAAGTAGTCGGGGTCGTGAGAAAAGTTTTTCATGATCGGGTGGGGGAAGGTGTTTGGTTCATGCATTTACGCAGGGCGATATGGGCACGATGACGAAGTTGATAAACGGCATTGGCTTGGAGGTTTAGCTGCTTGGCGAGGATGGAAATTTTTTCTCCATCCAATCCAGACCGAATGACTTTTCTTAAGTTGTCAGGAAGTTTGGTAATGCAATCTAGAAGCTTGGGGATTCTAGATTCATCCACTTCTTCATGAGCAACTTTGAGCTCGGCCTGGATGGATTCGGCAATGTCATGCCTGAACTTTTCCATCACTGTGGCCCGGTTTCCATTTTTGCGCCAATGGTTGTTAAGTAAAAATTGAGCGATGCTCATCAGCCAGGCCCGGAAGTTGGTGCCCAGTTCATAATCTTCAAGCTTTTCATAGGCTTTAACAAATGTGTCTTGAGCGAGATCTTCCGCATCGGCCAGATGGTAGACTCGGGCGGCGAGAAAGCCTCTTACTAGCAAGCCGTACTCAGAAACAATAAGACGATAGGCATCTTTGTTCCCGCTTAGTACTTGGGAAACAGTAGGGTTTGGGTCAAAACGTGGAGTATTGTTTTGCATACATCCTCCTTATGTTGCTTGGGGAGAGTTTCTTACAACTAGTATGGGAGCGAGATTCTCTTGTTCCATTTAATCATAAAACAACTGTTAGCTTTTCTTAAAAAGTGCCGGAAAAACTGACTTTAAATCCAAGGTGTCTTCCATTTGATGTTGTAGTTGGATCAGTCTGGGAAAAAGCTTTTGAGCTAACTGATCGCCCTTTGGGGAACCGACAAGATCGTTTATTTCTAATGGGTCTTCAGTGAGGTCATAAATGCGATACGCTTTGGCTTTGGGGTATACAATCAATTTTTTGTTGTCCAGGGTGATTGACCTTTGTGCATCTAAGTATGCTCCATAAATTTCTTTATGTTTTGAGGAAACTTTTATCCCCTTTGCCAATGGTAGAAGGTTTTGAAATTCAACTTGTTTTGGTTTCTCGAAGTCGGCAATCGCTAAGGTGGTTGGCATGACATCCTGTAAATAAATGGGGTCGCGGATGACTCGGTCTTTGGGAATACCTGGCCCAGTTATGATAAAGGGCACTCTGGTGCTGTGCTCGTACAAGTTTTGTTTCCCAATTAGACCGTGATGTCCGACTGAGAGTCCATGGTCTGCGGTAAAGAAGATGTAGGTATTATCGGCTTGTCCGGATTTTTTTAAAGCTTTGAGGATTCGTCCAATTTGGTCATCCATATGGGTGATGATGGAGAAATATTCTTTGCGATGTACTTTTACTGCTTCTTTGGTTCTTGGATAAGGAACTAAGTTTTCGTCACGAAGAGAAGGGGGGCAACTCATAGCCTGATTGTGAGGATAGGATGGGAGGAAGCTTTTGGGTACGCTTATTTTATCAAGTGGGTATTTATCCAAATATTCCTTGGGAGATTGCCTGGGGTCGTGCGGAGCATTGAAGGCAATGTAAGCAAAAAACGGCTCGGTGTGTTCCTTGGCAGAGTGAATGAATTGGATGGCATCATCAGCAGTGACTTCACTCCAATGTTTCCCACCTTCCAAAAACCGCCGTGTTTTGGAT
>ERZ887849.1204-NODE-1204-length-25284-cov-6.157478_pt1 | contig 25284 bp, 23 predicted proteins | sample MGYA00521267_ERZ887849 | MGnify/ENA primary metagenome ERZ887849 (study PRJEB32303, sample SAMEA104408601) | aquatic metagenome | biome: Brackish water; feature: Pelagic; material: water | place: Baltic Sea | collected 2014-06-06T16:11:00 | depth 2,863 m ... | reverse complement strand
CCATGCGGGCCCAATCGCAATACATGATCCATCGCAGCGGCACGAAGTTCAGCCTTGGCCTTGGCACTTGTCCGATACGCCGCAGCCTCCGCGATCCACGACACGATGGCCCGGACCGCGATTGTGGCCGCAAGTGCAATCAGAATTGGCACAGACGTCGCTAGCGTGGCGCGGCCCTGAGCCACGTCGACGATCGCGGTTGCCAGCAGGCGGGCTTGAATAATCACCAGGATCGCCATGACGATGCCCATGCCCACGGCAAGAACAACGAAACCACGGGTGCTGCGGGCGTAACGCAGGAGCCGAGGGTCTAGCGGTTTCACAGTGTCATCCTGCCCCTTGAATGGAGGTTCCGGTGAATGGAGGTTCCGGCCAAGATCAAGATGGTCGTCTCACCAACAACACAGAACGGCGCTCGGGGGGCGGGATGGTGCCGGTCCCCCCGGATTAGCACCATCCCGCGTCTATGCGCGCCTTAGGCGCGTACCCCCCGAAGTGCCTCTAGGAACTGACCCGTCCACTGTAGCGATCGTCTGCCCGGCAAGGGTCCATATTTACCGAGACTTTGGTCCTAACTTGCGCCGGTCATTGTGCCGATAGGGGTACCCGCTAGGCCGTGGAATTGGTGAGCCGTGCCAGCGCTTCACCGAAAAGAGATGAATGTAGGTCCACGTCGGCTGCCGAGGTGGCCGGACACATCAGCGCCATATTGTGAAAGGGCGTCATCAGCACGCCCCGGTTAGCCATAAACAAATGCAGATACTCCTCCAGCGCCTCGTCGTGAGCAGCCGCTGACTCACTTCCGGTCTTTGGCGCAGGCGAGCGAAACCGGTATTCAGCCCGGGCTCCGAGTTGACTAATGGACCACGGCACGCCGTGGCGAATCAATGCCTGCTCGACTCCCTCGCGGAAACGCGTGCCCAGGCTGATCATGTGCACGAAAGCCTCGTCAGTGAACACGTGCTCAAGGGTCGCACGCATGGCGGCGGTCGACATAGCGTTACCAGCGAGTGTTCCGCCCACGCCACCCACATCAATTAAGTCGGCCTCTTCGTGGCGAGCCACATGATCAGCTACTTCGGCAGAGATTCCATACGCACCACTTGGCACACCACCGCCGATGCTCTTACCGATCACGACGATGTCAGGGTCTAACGACCACGCGGCGGTGCAACCACCCGGTCCCGCCGAGATCGTATGCGTTTCGTCAATGAGCAAGAGCGCGCCGTATCGAGTGCACAGTGCCCGCAGGCCTTCCATGAAGCCGGGCTCGGGCAGCACGATGCCAATATTCGTCAACGCCGGTTCAGTGATCACCACAGCCACATCACCATGGGCAAGTGCACGTTCGACCGAATCGAGGTCATTGAACTCAGCCACTCGGGTAGTGCGCTCGATATCGATCGGCGCGCCCACATTGCCCTCGCGCAAAGTTGCCTTTCCGTCGTCGCCGCTGATCACGAAGGTTTCATCGACGCTGCCGTGATAGCAATATGAAAAAGCCAGCACCTTCGGTCGACCTGTGATCATCCGCGCCAGTCGAAGTGCCCATCGATTCGCATCGGTTGCGGTGAGAGTGAAAGACCACAGCGGCAGTCCGAATCGACGTGTCAGATCATCGGCAACCCATTCGGCGTCGGCGGTAGGCATCATCGTGGTGATGCCCCCCAGTTCGCTGATGCGTTGGGTCACCCCGGCGATCGTGGCGGCGGGTGAATGACCGGCCATGGCCCCGGTGTCGCCGAGAGCGAAGTCAACGTATTCATTACCGTCGACGTCGGTCACACGATTGCCACGAGCGGTTGCCAAATACAGCGGGTACCCACCAGACCACTTATTCATCCAGGTCATCGGCACCCTCCCAAGAAGGTGATCTGCCGACGTGAATAGCGCGCGCGAGCCCGGCGTGCGATCGCGATACCTAGAGCGTTCATCACTGAGCAGAACCTGCAGACGATCTCTATCGATCACCGGTAACCCCCTTTGAAGACTCAGACTATGGCTACCTGGAATTCGGTCGACGATGTTGTCGCGCTGCAAAGAGTAACCCCAGGGCCACCGACAGGATTTGGGTGAGGGCGGCGGCGACGAAAATTGGGCGCCATCCAGAGTCAACCAATGCTCCTGCGGTAAGCGATCCAATGGCGAAGGCGCCGGTACGAAGGGATGCTGCTGTCGCGAAGACAAGGCTGCGAGCCTGCTGGGGAGACTCGCGGTCGCGCACTTGAAACACACCCGTCAGTTGCGGCGCCTGGACGAATCCGAACACCAGCGCAAGCACGAATGCAACGGTCATCGTGGGCGCTGCCGCGATGCCGAGCAAGACAACGGCCAGCAGCAGGGTAGTGAAAATCGCCATGGTTCCCGGACCTACGCGCACAATGGGTGCACGGGCCAACCAGATAGTGCCCACCAGCGCGCCACCAGCGATCATGGCGAGGAGTAAAGCTCCGAATCCGGCATCCCCAGCGAGATCTTCACCAAGCAGCGGTGATCCGATGACGATGAAGCCAAAGGCCCCAAATGAAATCGTGCCGATAAATGTATTGCGTCGCAGCGATAATGACGACCACATGACGCGCATTTGAGCGAGCGTTCGACCGAAGGGAATAACCGGCCCGGTATGCGTCGCCGAACGGGGTGGGATCGGAACTAACGGAAGAAGGAGCGCCGTGACGAGATAGAGACCCAAAACAACCTCAACCGAAGCCGCACCCGGAACCGAAGCATCAACGATGAACGCAACGCCCACAAGAGCAGGCCCAGCGATTTCAGCGACGTTGTACGAGCCCACATCTATCGCGTACACACGTGCCAAGGGCATATCAGGGACCACGCGACGGACCTGTGCGCTCCACGCACCGGTGAACACGGGTTGAGCAAGACCGGTTAACGCGGCAACCGCAATAAGGACGGGAAGTGGCCACTGTCCGATGCCGATAACGAGGGCAGCGCTGCCGATGATGAGAACGATGACGCCAGCGAGGTATCCCCGGCGGGGGAATTCCAGCCGATCAATGGCAGCGCCACTCAGTGGTCCTACCAAGCCGGCCACCGCGGTCAGTGCCGCGACCATAACCGCACCGTCGGCCGCTGAACCGCCAATGCTGATCATGGCCAACACCAGAGCCGACGGCAGGCCACTCGTGGCGGCACGACCCAGTGAACCTACCGTCGCGTAGAGGGCTAGGCGTTGGCGTGGCCCGCTGGTGAAGGCATGAATTTCTTGGTCAGCCGATGGCACGCGCCGGACTGTACGCCGTGGTGCAGCTCACCTGATCGACCGACCTCCATGGGTGCTGTGATCTGAAAATGACACGATCGACACAAGACAACACATGCCCGGGTGTTGCGTGGGACGGTAGAGGGGGTTCAATCTGACTACAAGAGCACGGCCACGAACTACCCCGACCTACCCGGTCGCTGGAGTTCACGCGACCAAACCGGTCGCCCAAGCGAGGAAGGTTGCTGATGAACGCCAGCACGCCTGAAATGAAAACGCCCATGAGCGGGGCCGAACTTGATCGCATCGATGCTCACCTCGCCTTAGCAGAACGCACCGCCGTGTGGTGGGTCGGACTAGCGCAGGAACTCGATCGACTCGATGACCAGCTCGCAGTGCACCGTGCCGATGTTGAAGGTCCCGGCGGATTTCATTCCCAGGTTCTTTCCGATGCGCCGCGAGTAGCCCCCGCCGTGGCTCAACTAGAAATCGAACACGATCGTCTCGGCAGTCTCATCCGCGAGGCACGCCAGCGCGTGGGTGAACTTTCTGGAGATCCCGATGCCACCGACGAAGCCGCTGCACTGGTGAGCGGCCTCACCCAGCGTCTGCGCGCCCATCAAGGCCTCGCCGACGACGTCTTTCACCAGGCCTACCGCATCGACATCGGTGGCAAATAACATTTCCTAGAATGCATGTAGGGGGCACACATCAGCACCCACCACCACACGTTGAAAATTTGACACACTTTCCCGTGCGTCAGCCTAAGGCTGCCTATGCTTTGCGGCACCGCTGTGAGAGTCAACGCCTACACTGAACTTCGACGGTAGGACGCACAGACCGGTCACATGACCACATCACAACGGGAGGTGCCCATGTTGCGTCTTCGCGTCTGGGGTACCGCTCTCGCGCTCGTCATCAGCCTCATCGCTGGAATACTCCTCGGTATCGCCTTCACTGATGACGGATCAACGAACTCTGGCCTCGCACCCACTCTGCCGCCCACGGATGCGGCCGCTAGTTCAAAGAGTCCGCCATCCTGATTTGCATTGCCACAGAGGCACCTTCGCCCACCGCGGAGGCCAACTGTTTGGTGGATCCAGCACGCACATCACCTGCTGCATAAACGCCAGGCATCGAAGTTTCCATCATGCGGTTGGTCAGGATGAACCCCTTGTCATCTAGTTCGAGGAGGCCATCCAGCCAACCGGTGTTGGGATCTAGCCCGATGAAGACAAAGGCACCACTTACGTCAATCTGTCGCTCCTGGCCCGCCGAGCGCACGAGCACGCCCCGCAAGTGACCATCCTCACTTGCTAGGAAGGACAATAGTTCGGTGTCGTTCATCACCTGCATCTGTGGGTGATCAGCCACCTTGCGCTGCAGAATCTTCGATGCCTTCGAGTTTTTCCCGCGCTCGATCACAGTGACCTTACGTGCAAACTTGGTGAGGAAGAGACCCTCCTCTAGTCCGGAATTACCACCACCAATGACCGCAACGTGCTCGGCATCCTTGTAGAAGGGCCCGTCGCAGGTAGCGCAAAAATGAACGCCTGCACCGATCAGATCAGCCTCTCCTGGCGCATCAGTACGCCGATACCGCGACCCCGTGGCGATCACGACTGCTCCTGCCGTAATGGACTGCCCGGTCGAGAGCCCAACCTGAAGCTTTCCGCCCTCTTGGCTAACGCTGGAAACCGACACAGCAGCGAGGAGTTCCACGCCGTAACGCTGTGCTTGCTCGACAAACCTCGATGCTAATTCGCCACCGCCCACGCCTTCGGGAAAGCCGGGGTAGTTGTCGAGTCGCTCCGTGATTCCGGCCTGCCCGCCTAGACCGGAGCGCTCAACTACAAGCGTGGTGAGATCTTCGCGTGCGGTATAGATCGCCGTCGTCAGGCCGGTGGGTCCACCACCAACAATGACCACGTCGTATGTGTTTTCCACTGCTGAACGAGCAAGTCCAAGCTTTTCTGCTAGTTCTTCATTGCTTGGTTCGGCGAGATGAGTGCCATCGGGAAAAACGATCGTGGGAATGATCTGCTTACCATCGTTATAGGCAAGCACAGCGTCTACGCCATCGGGCTGCTTCTCTAAATCAACATAGGTGTACGCGATGCGCTGGTCGGCAAGAAAAACTTTGCTACGTCGGCAGTCTGGGCACCATTCAGCGCCGTACAAAACGATTGCTCCGTCTGGCATCTTCATGACTTTTTCTCCCACTCTCTACTCTAGCTCTGTATTCCAGCTCTCTATTCCAGGACCTTGAGTTCACCCGATAAGCGATCATGCATCGCCGCACTTGACGTGTTAAGTCCGACGATCTGAACGGATTTTCCGTAGCGTTCGTATTTGGTCACAACCGAATCCAGGGCTGCCACGGTTGATGCGTCCCAGATATGGGACTGCGACATGTCGATGATCACCTCAACTGGATCGGCCACGTAGTCGAATTGCGTCGTGAGGTCATTACTTGACGCAAAGAATAATTCCCCGGTGACGTGATAGACCACTGATTGTTCATCCGCTGTCGGTTCAATTCGTTGCACGTTCACTAGGTGAGCGACGCGACGCGCAAATAGCACCGATGCAGTCACAACACCGACGATGACGCCGATCGCAAGATTATGCGTAACGACGACGACAATCACCGTGGCCAACATGACCGTTGTTTCACTCTTGGGCATTCGACGCAGGGTCGACCAGCGCACACTGTGCCAGTCGAAGGTGGCAACCGAGACCATGATCATCACCGCAACCAGAGCCGCCATAGGGACGATTGCCACGATGGGTGAGAAACCCATGATGAGTACCAGAAGGAAGACCCCGGCCAGGAAGGTAGACACCCGAGTACGCGCACCACTGACGCGCACATTGATCATCGTCTGCCCGATCATGGCGCAACCACCCATGCCGCCAAAGAAACCTGACACCATATTGGCCACACCCTGGCCCCAGGTTTCGCGGGTCTTTGATGAGCCAGTGTCGGTGATGTCGTCCACCAAACGAGCCGTCATGAGTGATTCCAAGATGCCGACGAGGGCCATGGCAATCGCGAAGGGGGCAATGATGGAGAGCGTTTCGAAGCTGATGGGAACGTTGGGAACGAAAAGGGTCGGCAGCGAACGGGGTAGTTCTCCTTGATCGCCAATGGTGGGAACCGCCACCGCCATCGTGACTGTGATGATGGTCAAGATCGCAATGGCTACCAGCGGTGCGGGCACCACGTTGGTGAGCCGCGGCAAGAACACCATCACTGCTAATCCAAGCACAACAAGTGGATATACCTGCCATGGCACGTCAATGAGCTGGGGCAGTTGGGAAAGAAAAATCAAAATTGCAAGTGAGTTAACGAAACCGATCATGACGCTGCGTGGGATGAACCGCATGAGCCGGGCCACTCCAGCCACCGCGAAGAGAATCTGCAGGATGCCGGCCAAAATGACGGTGGCAATGAAGTATTCAATGCCGTAGTCGCGCATGACGGGTGCGATAACGAGTGCGACAGCACCGGTTGCTGCGGTAATCATGGCTGGGCGGCCACCTACGAAGGCGATGGTGATTGCCATGATGAAACTGGAAAAAAGCCCCACGCGAGGGTCAACGCCGGCGATGATCGAAAACGCGATCGCCTCGGGGATGAGGGCAAGGGCCACAACGAGACCGGCGAGTGTTTCCCGGGTCAGTAGCCGAGGGTGCCGAAGAGTAAACCAGACCGTAGGCGAACTATGAACAGACACACAAACCTTTAGATTGACAGCGGAAAAGCCGGGTGTAAGTCCAGCAAAGAGTGCCTACGATACGTGACCGGTTCATTCCTCCGGGCAATGCCCCCGGGGGTACAACGTCAAACAGCGCCACCAGATGTGATGGACCCGCAAGCAGGTGCACCAATCTAGCGACGCTGTCTGACGTCTTAGCTCAGGCTTTTCAGCCCACGCGTGACGTGACAATCGTTATCGAAGTCACGCACCCGAACATGGCGCGCTGTAGTCGTAAGCCTCCGCGGTCGGACCGAGATAGCTCACCTCGAGGGTGCGTAGACCCAATTCCCCCGCCTCGTCGGGTGCCGCAACGGTCACCGAGCGGTCAACGAGAGCTGAAGGGCCATTGACGGTGACGTTGGGCAGTGCGCCCTGGTAGTCAACCTCAACGCCGTCGGCTACAGCAGCGCGCAGGCCCTCTCGGGTCAGGTCGCCGCTAGCGGCGGCCTTCTGCAGTGCTGCAAGCATCGGGTACTGCCAGACCCAGCCGTAGGTGTAACCATCATTTGCCGGCGCGGTGCCACCGGTGGAAGCGATGATTGCTTGCATGGCAGGTGAATCGGTGCTTCCAAAGGAAGGCGTTGTGCCCACGTTGATCAAGGTGGCCAAAAGTGCCGGAGCGGCAGCGGTCTGCAGCAGGATCGGGTTCCACGTGGGGGCAGCACCGACAAACTTGCCGGCAAACCCACTTGCGACTGCCTTGCCCACGATTTCGGCAACCTCAGCCGGGCCGGTGCCCAAAGTCACAACATCAGGATTGGCTGCCAAGATCTGCTGCACGGCAGCATCCTGGTTGCCGGCGATGGAGTTGGGGAGTTGCTCAACGAAGCCAACGAACTCCACGTCGTTCGCCTCAGCCCACTTTTGGGTGCCTGCGGAGAAGTCACCGCCGTAGTCACCGGGGGGGCCGACCGAAAGAATCGTCTTGATAGCGCCATTGTTCTCCACGTACCAGTCCATACCGCTCATCGCCTGCATGCAGTAGGACGCCCCCGACTCCAAGACCACGCCGAAGTCATCGGCGGAGAACTGCCAGCCTGACCACCACGATGCGGGAACACCGATCACGTTGTCGGCATCCATGTCCGGCAGAATCGCCTGGGTCTGTGGGGTACCTAGGGTCTGGGCGAGCGCGAGGATATTGGGTTCAATCGCGCGATACTCCTGACTGTGTACCGCGGGGTCATACTTGTTATCGCGTGTGTTCTGCGAAACGTTGACATCAAAACCGTTGACGCCGCCAGCATCATTGATGGTCTTCCAGAACGCTTCCTGACCCTTCACAACCTCAAGGGCCAAGGGCACAAAGGGGCCCTCGGTGAGATCGGAGATGACGCCGAGATAGATACAACCGTTGTCGGGATTGGTGCTGCCCGGACACGGTTCGCTGGTAACACCGGTTCCGGTCACAATGTTGGACTGGGTGCCGGTGGGATCCGGGCTAGCGGTGGAGGTTCCACCATCGTCGCTGCTACCGCCGCAGGCGCTGAGCACCAGTGCTGCTGCACCGATTCCCGCAAGCGACAGCTTTATCTTTCGTGAGATCACGTGTCCTCCCGATTCGAGTCGATCTCCTGGCCCCTGTGGCCGTCCCGCGCAGATCACACATGTGAGTGCGCGATGCACTACCTAGTTATTCAGATATTTCAAAGAACACACACGAGCGCTAGTTCTTGACAGTATGCATGGTGCCCGCATCTGTTCATCATTGTTGGCGGACTGGTCACAGGCGGGTAACGGTTCTTCGAAATCACCGAAACAGCGGGTGGAGGCGTCAGTGCTGGCACTAGAAAACCTTGAGGTCGTCTACGAGGACGTCATCCTTGTTCTCAAGGGGGTGAGTATCCAGGTTCCGGAAGGTTCCGTCGTAGCGCTACTCGGGCCCAACGGTGCGGGGAAAACCACCGTGCTGCGTGCCATCACCGGGCTGCTCGACGTCCATCGTGGGCGCATCAGCAAGGGCCGCGTCATGCTCGATGGTGAACAGATCAGCGGCAAGACTGCCCCCCAGATCGTGCAGGCCGGCATCGGCCAGACGATGGAGGGGCGACGCATCTTTCGCGAATTCACCGTCGAGGAGAACCTTCGGGCCGGGGGTCACACCGCCGCACGCTCCGATGTCAGTGCCGGGCTCGCCCGCACCTACGACATGTTTCCGATCCTCGCCGAACGCCGAAAGGCCACGGCCGGTTACCTCTCCGGTGGAGAGCAACAAATGCTCGCCATTGGTCGCGCTCTCATGTCCGGCCCCAAGTACCTTCTCCTCGACGAACCCTCACTCGGTGTGGCGCCCAAGATCGTGCAACAACTTCGCGACCTGATTGCTCAGATCAACGCCAGTGGCACCACGGTGCTTTTGGTTGAACAAAATGCTGCGATGGCTCTCTCCGTTGCCACCCATGGATACGTCATGGAGACCGGGCGCATTGTGATGGACAAGCCGGTCGAAGAACTACGTGAAGACGACGATGTCAAGGAGTTCTACCTTGGCCTTCGCGGCGATGAGCGCACTTCTTTACGAGATGTCAAACAGTACCGGCGCCGGAAGAGGTGGCTGAGCTGATGAGCGATCCGATTCTTGAAGTTTCACAGTTGAGTCTGTCCTTCGGCGGTACGAAAGCCATTCGCGATGTCAGCTTCGATGTGCAAAGGCACGAACTCTTCGCCGTCATCGGACCCAACGGTGCCGGTAAGACCTCAATTTTCAATTGCATTTCCGGCGTTTACGAACCACAGGTGGGCTCAATTCTGCTCGATGGCGAAAGCCTGCTCGGTGAGCGACCGGAAAATATCGCCCGCAAAGGTGTGGCCCGGATGTTTCAAAACATCGAGTTGTTCGACAACCTCACGGTGTTGGACAACCTCATGCTTGGGCGGACCACCCACATGTTGTACTCGGTGCTCGCTGCATTCGCCTTCACCCCGGGGGTGCGCAAAGCCGAACGAGAAAACCGAGCGGTGGTCGAGGAACTCATCGACTTCCTCGACATCGAAAGTTACCGGGCCTATCCGGTGGGCATGCTGCCCTACGGTGTGAAGAAGCGAGTCGAAATGGGCCGGGCGTTGGCGATGGAGCCCAGCCTGCTGCTCCTCGATGAACCCGTTGCCGGCATGAACGTGGAAGAAACCGAAGATATGGCACGTTTCATCCTCGACGTTCGCGCCGAACTGGGTGTATCCATGATTTTGGTTGAACACGACATGGGCCTGGTCATGGATCTGGCCGATCGGGTCATGGTCTTGGACTTTGGTGAACGTATTTCACTGGGTACACCAGCGGTTGTTCAGTCCGACCCCAACGTTATCCGCGCCTACCTTGGCGAAGAACTTGACGCGTCCAGCACATCTTAATGACACCTTGATGAGGGAGATCAACCATGACCGCTGTCATTGAACCCACGACCCAGACGTGGACGCTCGCACAAGAAATACGTGCGTGGGCTGAGCGCACCCCCGACGCTGTCAGCATGCGCGCGAAGCGCTTTGGCATCTGGCAGGACATTACCTGGGCTGACTACGCCGACCAACTCGATCTCGTTGGTCACGCATGTCTAGCACTGGGCATGCAGCCGGGCGACCGGGTGGCGGTGCACTCGGAGAATCGACCCGAATGGCTCTTCGCCGATGCTGGAATCACCGCTGCCCGAGGCATCACCGTTGGTCTATATCCCACGAATCCAGCCCCCGAGGTTGGTTATCTCTTGGCAGATTCAGGTGCGCGCATTCTTATTGCCGAAGATCAAGAACAGGTGGACAAGGCCCTGCTCATTGAGGCTGAGTGTCCAGACTTAGAGTGGATTGTGTTCCTGGACAATCGTGGTGTTACCACGATGGATCACCCAAAACTCATGCCCTGGCAGGCATTCATTGATCGTGGCCGTGTACACCGTGAGGCCTACCCGCACGCGCTAAAAGACCTAGGCGCTACCGCACAGCCCGACGACGTCGTCACCCTCGTGTACACATCCGGTACCACCGGGCCGCCCAAGGGCGCGATGCTGACCAATGCAAACGTGCAATTCGCCAGCAACGTCATCGCTAACGGCGGCGGTCTTTATGAACCTCCGCCCAATCCCAGTGACGTGCTCTTAAGTTACCTACCGCTGTGCCACGTGGCCGAGCGTGCGGTGACCACCTGGACCAATGCAGTTTCCGGTGCGGTCGTGCATTTCGCCGAATCAATCGACACGGTCACCATTAATTTGCGTGAAGTACAGCCGACGTTGTTCTTTGCCGTTCCCCGCATCTGGGAAAAGCTCAAAGCTGGCGTCGAGGTGCGCATGTCGGCAGCGTCATTCCTGAAGAAATTGAATTACCGAATTTGGATGGGCGTGGGCAAGGGTATCGCCGATTCAATGCTGGCCAACGGTGGCAAGCACACCCTGTGGAGTCGTATTCGCTACGCGTTCGGCTACGTGTTTCTCTATCGCGCCCTTCGTGAACGTATCGGCATGAGCAAGGTGCGCAGCGCCACATCAGCAGCAGCGCCAATCTCACCAGAAGTGCTCTACTTCTTCTTCACCATGGGCGTGGTTATCAATGAGCTCTACGGCATGACCGAGAACAGCGCGGTAGCGACGAGTAATCGCGCGGGTCGAATCAAGCTGGGCACTGTCGGTGAACCACACCCCGATGTGGAACTAAAACTTGCTGATGGCACCAACGAAATCCTCACTCGTCACCCGGGAAGCTTCGCCGGCTACTGGAATCGACCCGATGCCACAGCAGAAACCCTCGACAGTGACGGTTGGTTACACACCGGCGATGTGGGCGAATGGGTTGACGGTACCCACATCAAGATCGTCGATCGAATCAAAGACATCATCATCACCGCCGGCGGGAAAAATATCTCACCATCGGAGTTAGAGAATGCCCTCAAAGCATCGCCCTTCATTCGCGAAGCCATGGTGGTGGGCGATCAACAGCCGTATCTGGTAGCCCTGATCGGAATCGAAGAGGACACCGTGGGTGGCTGGGCGCAGAGCAAACGCATCGCCTACACCACCTATCGGGATCTATCCGAACGCGAAGAGGTGCTGCAACTCGTGCAGGGAATCATCGCCGGAGTAAACGAACGCACCGCTCGGGTGGAGAACATTCGCAAGTTCCGCATGATCACCAAGGCCCTTGACCATGAAGATGGCGATCTCACCGCCACCCAGAAAGTAAAGCGCTCCGCCCTGGCAAAAAGTTTGGCCGGACTCATTGACGACATGTACTCGGGTAGGGATGAACTCCCCGGTGGCGACCAAAGCAAGATCATTGCCGTCACCACGGCGGAGGTATAGGCGTGGACGAGTTACTCGGCTCAATTGTCCGCGGCACCGGCCTTGGCGGCTTATACGCGCTGCTCGGGGTGTCCTTTGTCATCATTTATCGGGCCACCGGTGTCATCAACTTCGCTACCCCAGCCCTGATGATCCTCGGTGCCTTCTTTACCGGGGCCTTTGGCAGCAGCCTGGGACTACCCTTCTTCGTCTCTGTCGTCCTCGCAATGATTGTGATGGCTGCCATCGGGATGGTCACGGAGCGAGTTGCCCTGCGCCCGATGGTGGGTAGACCTGCCTTTTCGGCGGCAACGGTCACCGTGGGTTTATTTATCATCTTGCTCATCGTTGCTGGGCGACTCATCGGTTCTGAACTTGTCAACGTAAACGATCCGTTCGGGTTGAACACCATTGAAGTTCTTGGTTCTACCCTGTTCACCCTCGACATCGCCCGACTCATTATCGCCATGGTGGCCATTGCCATCGTCGGCATATTTTTGGCGCGCTCGCGCACCGGTCTGGCCATGCGCGCCACCGCACTCGATCAGGAAACAAGCCTCGCCCAGGGCATCAACGTCGGGCGCATGTTCGGCCTGTCCTGGGGAATTTCTGCCGCGATGGCCGCACTCGCCGGTGCCATGCTCACCGCGGGCGGCTCCGGGGTAGAAACGACAGCAGCATTGTTCGCCCTGAAGGCACTGCCCGTCATCATTCTCGGTGGCTTGGACTCCATTAAGGGGGCGGTCATCGGGGGCATGATCATCGGCATCGTCGAGTCACTCACCCGCACCTACCAACCGCTATACCTGCCGTGGCTTGGCGCAGGCTTTGACATCATCGTGCCGTACATCATCATGATCATCGTGCTCATGGTCAGACCCTACGGCCTCTTCGGCACCAAGGAGGTTGTCCGCGTATGAGTAACGACACGGCAAAATCAAAACGCACTACCCACGGGCGGCCACGACTTTTCTCCAGCTATTCAGGTGAGATGGCCATCTTCAACACTCGCGTCAAACTCATTTGGGCCATTCTGGGTGGGGCGGCCGTTCTCGCGCTGCCCTTCTTCTTCCAACGGGACATGGTGGCACTCTTCACCACCGTCTTCATCTACGCCATCGGCGGAATCGGGCTCAACCTACTCACCGGTTACGCCGGTCAGGTGTCCTTGGGGCAGGCATTCTTCCTGGGCATAGGCGCATACACCGCAGCGGTTTTGGGTGGTGAATCCAAGGGCGATGTCATTGGTCTCGGCTGGGATATGGCCATTTGGCTGCCGCTGGCTGGTCTGGTGCCAGCAATCATCGCCCTCATTCTTGCACCGCTCGCGGCTCGAGTCCGGGGGCTCTATCTGGCGATTTTGACCCTCGGCTTGGTCTTCATTGGCGAGCACATTTTCAAAGAAGCCAAGCCACTCACCGGCGGTGCAGGTGTTGGGCGTACACCAGCTGAGCCCGTGCTCTTTGGGTTCGACCTGTTTAGCAATCACGAAATTCTCGGCGTCGACGTTGACCGTTTTACCGTGTACTACTTCGCTTGCTTCATCATCTTCGTCGTACTGGCCCTTCTCGCCCGCAACTTCACCCGCTCACGATTCGGGCGTTCCTTCGCAGCTGTTCGCGACCGTGACGTAGCGGCGGAGGTGATGGGCGTGTCACTGCTGCGCACCAAATCACTGGCCTTTGCAGTGTCAGCGTTCTACGCCGGAATCGCCGGTGCCCTGCTGTCGGTCATCATCGGCCGCATCTCACCAGAGACCTGGAACTTCTTCCTGTCCATTGACTTCCTCGCCGTCATCTTCATCGGTGGTTTGGCCACAATCACCGGCTCCATCATGGGCGCGATTTTCGTCGTTATGCTGCCGCAGTTGGTCAAGGCGCTCACCGGCGTCCTACCCATTGATCAGGGTGTGGGCCAAGGTGGACTCCTCAATGTTTTCGAACTGCAAACAATTATCTTCGGTGTCCTGATCGTGGTCTTCCTCATCGCTGAGCCACGCGGCATCTACGGACTATGGATACGTTTACGCAACTACTTCAAGGCATGGCCATTTAGCTATTAACGTCGGTCAACCAGCGAAGTTACACCTGTGCCATATCGACGAAGCGACTGTAATGGCCCTGGAAAGCGACCGTGATCGTCGACGTAGGGCCATTGCGGTGCTTCGCCACGATGAAATCTGCTTCACCCGCACGCGGTGACTCACGCTCGTAGGCATCTTCGCGGTGGAGCAGGATGACCATGTCCGCATCTTGTTCGAGGCTGCCCGATTCGCGTAGATCCGACAGCATGGGACGTTTGTCGGTGCGCTGCTCCGGCCCACGGTTCAACTGACTCACCGCGATAACCGGGACCTGCAGCTCTTTTGCTAGCAACTTTAGTGAGCGAGAAAACTCAGATACCTCTTGCTGGCGGCTTTCCACCCGCTTACCGCTGGTCATCAACTGCATGTAGTCGACCACCACCAGGCGCAGGTCGTGGCGCTGTTTCAAGCGCCGACATTTAGCCCGGATTTCCATCATGGTGAGGTTCGGGGAATCATCTATAAATAGTGGCGCCTCTGAAACGGACCCCATCTTGGTCGCCAACTTGGTCCAGTCGTTATCGGACATGGAACCGGCCCGCATGTGGTGCAGCGCAACCTGTGCCTCAGCGGAAAGTAGGCGCATGATGATCTCATTGCGACTCATCTCCAGGGAAAAGATGACACTGGTGAGATTGTGTTTGATGCTGGCGGTGCGGGCAATATCTAGGGCCAGGGTGGATTTACCCAGAGCGGGTCGGGCCGCGAGGATGATTAGCTGCCCGGCATGAAGGCCATTGGTGAGGGAATCAAGGTCGGCAAAACCGGTGGGCACCCCCACCATGTTGCCGCCACGGTTAGAGATCGCCTCAATCTCGGTGAGGGCACCGTCCATCAGATCGCGCAGGGGCAAATAGTCTTCAGAGGTGCGCCGCTCGGTGACTTCGTACACCTCAGCCTGCGCGCGATCGACAACCTGATCGACCTCGCCCTCCCCTGAATAACCCATCGACACGATGCGGGTGCCAGCTTCGACCAGGCGACGCAAAATGGCCCGCTCTTTCACGATGCGGCCGTAGTAGTTGGCATTGGCAGCGGTGGGTACGAGGGCGACCAGCGTATGTAGATAGGGCACCCCGCCGATGCGGGTGACCTCACCGGTCCGGGTGAGCTCGCCCGCCACCGTTACCGCATCTGCTGGATCTCCTCGGCTGTACAGGTCGAGAATGGCGTCGTAAATGGTGGCATGGGCCGGCTTATAAAAGTCATCCGTTCGCAGTTCTTCAACGACGTCGGCGATGGCGTCCTTGCTCAGCATCATGGCGCCAAGAACTGACTGCTCGGCCTGCAGATCCTGAGGCGGGATGCGGTCGAACATCTCTCGCGACGCAGAGGGAAGTTCTGCAACGCTCATGGGCGACCCTTTCGACGACGGAAATAACACGAAGGCAACTCACACGTTCCTGGACTCAAGACTTATCTCAGGGGTCTGACACCCTCGGTGGCGATTCCTGCGCTGTTCACCGTAGGGCGGTCACTCGACCATGTCTACCAGGCCTGTGGATAGACATGTGGATAACTAGGGGAAACACTCCGGCGAGCGTGTGGGGAGGTTGTGGACAAACCTGGGGATTACGAGCCAATTTCTAGCAGAAACATAACCTGAGGTGGGGAAAAATACTCTGCCGCCTGTGGGCAACAAATATTTCGCCACCTGAATCTAAGGTAACGACGAGGTGAAGCAGACCTAGCCACGCAGTACCGTCAGTCCTGTGTGGTGGACAGCTCGATCCTCGTCTGTAGACCCGCAGTCTGTATCAGCTCGGCGCGGTTTAGATCGTGCTATCTGGCGGCTAGGACTACCCGCCTTCGGCGCTCTCGTGGCTCACCCGGTGTTTCTTCTCATTGATGCGGCCATTGTCGGCACCCTCGGCACTGCCCCGCTGGCCGGACTCGGTGCCGCCACCACCGTCATCTCCGCGGTCGTCGGCCTGTGTGTGTTCTTGGCCTATGCCACCACCTCCTCCGTTGCCCGGCTTCTCGGCGCGAACGATCGGGCCGGCGCCCTGGCGCAGGGCCTGGCCGGGATGCTGCTCGGTCTCGGCCTTGGTGTCGTGCTGGGTATCGCCGTGTGGTGGAGCGCCCCCCTGCTGGCCAGTGGGCTGGGCACCACCGGAGAAGTCACCGACTTCAGTGTCACCTACCTACGCATCATCGCCATCTCACTGCCCGCCATGCTCGGCGTGCTCGCTGGCGTGGGCGTTCTTCGCGGGTTACAAGACACCAAAACCACGCTGGTGGTCACCCTCAGCCAAGTCGGAGTGAACCTCGTCCTCAGCCTGGTGCTTGTACTCGGTCTTGGCTGGGGCATTGCCGGTTCTGCGGTCGGCACCGCCGTGGCTGAGTTTGTTGGTCTCTTCGCCTACGGAGCCGTGTTGATCCTGCTCGTGCGACGGGATGGAGTACCCGTCGTCCCCACGATGGCCGGTATCGTGCGAGCTGCTCGCGATGGCGTACCTCTCTTCATCAGAACGATAGCGCTGCGCATCGTATTCTTGGTTGCCGCCGCCGCCGCGGCTCGACTCGGCAGCCCTGAACTTGCTGCCTATCACGTCACCGCCACGTTGTTTTTTGCCCTCGCACTCGCCCTTGATGCACTCGCCATTGCCGGCCAGGCACTCCTAGGTAAAGTCCTAGGTGCCAGCGATGCCCACTCGGCCCGACTCATCACGCGACGACTGCTCTACTGGTCGGTATGGCTTGGTCTCGCCCTCGCTGTTTTCGTCTTGGCGATTCGGCCGTGGTTGCCCGGATGGTTCAGCGATGATGAGGCAGTCATTGCCATCATGAGTTCCGCGCTCATTATCGTTGCGGTACAGCAGCCCTTGGCCGGTGCAGTCTTTGCACTCGACGGAATCTTGATCGGTGCCGGCGACACCCGATTTTTGGCTTGGGCACAAATCGCCGTACTCGGCGGATTCATTCCCGCCGCCTGGTGGGTTGTGCAGTCCGGTTGGGGTGTTGACGGACTGTGGTGGGCGATCGCCTGGTTCCTGCTGCTGCGACTCATTATTTTGGGATGGCGAGCACACGGTAGTGCCTGGATCGTGACAGGTGCCGTACGACAAAGATGAATTAGGCCTGCAGAAGTGAACTGAACCGCTGCCGCGCACGCGTGATGGCTGATGATGCACCACCCACGGACAGGCCCAGCACCTCTGCCACGCCAGCTTCGGTTTGCCCCTCCCACGCAATCAGCGCCAAAATCTGCCGGTCACGGGCACCAAGTTGCAACCAGGCACGCGATAATTCATCGTTGGCGGCAACAAGTTCAGCCGGATCAGTGGCCGCATCGGCATCGGCATCAAGTAACCGAACCTGAGCGTTCATTTTTCGATAGTGATTAGCCAGCAAATGGCGTGCAACTCCGTACAACCACGGCAGCACGGCATCGTCAGGCACATCCGCACGGCGGCGCCACACCACAGTGAAGACATCGGCGGTGATGTCATCTGCATCTATCGCAGCAGTTGTCAGCTGGATGCGGCGGCGAATAAATCGGTGTACCGCAACGGCATAATCGGTGAAAACCTCATCAAACCATGCCGTGTCATGCATGGTCGTTGTCTAGTTCTGCCGAACGAGCGAACGGTAGTCCGCCGCGGTAGCCGGGCCGTCCAGCAAGCGCCCATCAGGCAGTGGGACAGCTAGCGCCTCGCCCTGTTCATTCACCACGGCAACAGCACTGGTGGTGCGCACACCGGTAAGTGTCAACACCACCTGCCCGAGCAGCAACACCTGTTCGGTGGGTGGCAGCGTAGTGAATGCAGCCGATGCCTCAACGGTAACGATGCCCTCCTGGGGCGAATCAGTGTCCACGGCCCGGAGCAGCGGATCTGAAGTGAGTGGGTCTACCAGGAGAGTGCGCAAATTCAACGAACCAGCGGGCGGACCCTGAGCCAGGGCATCAAGTAGCTCCTGCGGCTGCGTGCCCGCAACACTGGACACGACCGGCACGATGCTGTCCTCGCGCACGAACCATAACCGCGCGGTTGCCGGGTTGGGTGTACTGGTGCCGGTCGGGCTAGGCGTTGGCGACGCGGTGGGGAGCGCACCCTCGGGGAGTGGACGCGCAGAAGACTCCAGTGGTACCCCGCATGCGGTCAACACCAGAGCACTCACCATGGCTGTGGTCAAGATGGTGGCCAACCGCTGGTGATTGTGACGAGAGCGCATGATCGAGATACGACGCATCATGCCGAACCCACCGGCATAGTGAATGTGAAGCGAGCGCCCTGGCCGCCAGGGTTCGCCCCCACCGTGACCTGCGCACCAAGGCGCCTGGACTGCTCTCGGACCAGGGCCAAGCCAAGCCCGGCGCCATCGGTTCCCGACGATGCAGAGCCGCGCGCGAACGGCTCGAACAGTCGTGCCGCTTCGTCGGCATCAATGCCGGGTCCTTCGTCGTCAACGGTGATGATGACCTCCGCGGGCACATGGTGGGTTGTGGTGACGTCAATTCGCGTCACCCCACCTCCATGACGTTGCGCGTTGTCCACCAGGTTCCCCAAAATTCGTTCGAATCGTCGAGCATCGGTGTGGACGAGCACAGAATCGCCATGCAACAAATCGGTGTCTAGCCCGCGATTACTCAGCACTTCAGCGCACAGCGACATGAGGTCGGTTGTTTCCCACTGCAGGTCCGTATCAGCGGTGACGCTAGAAATCTCGAGTAGATCGAGCACCATTTGCGACATGCGGCGCACCTGACGCACCAAAACATCAACGATTCCCGCGTCGCGCTCGGGCATGGACTCGCGCCTGCGCTCCAGGAGTTCTGCGGTACCCAGCACCGAGGTGAGTGGCGATCGCAATTCATGACTGACGTTGGCGGTAAACCGACGCTCACGGGAAATTTGAGACTGCACCGCCTCGGCCATTTCATTGAAGGAGTCACTGATCTGGTCAAGATCTGCATCCCCGGTGATCTCTAGGCGGACCGAATAGTCACCTGCTGCCACCTGCTGGGCACCATCAGAGATTTTGCGCAACGGTCGCAGAATGCGCACACCGGCATAGCGGCCGACACCACCACCGATGGCGAAGGACACCGAGGTGAGAACAACGACCACCCAGCCGGCAATGATGAGGGTGGTTTCTAAGTCCAGGAGGGGGAAAACCTCCACATAGAGGCCGGCCGGTAGTGCTACCGCTACCGCCAAATATGGCTCCCCGCCCACCCCGAAACGTTGGGATGCACCCCCGGCGGTTTCGGTGAGTTCGGTGAGGTCAGCCGGGAGTGCCTCCGGGGACACCGTGATGCCGGTGGTAAACCACTCACCGTCCACGAACAGCAGCGCCTGGGAGGTGCCCACCGAGGGAATCTGCTCCAGTGCCCGAGCTGGTGAAAGCCCGGAATCCAAACTGGCACCAGCCGCACGGGCATCAATGAGGGCCCGCGTGAGCGCCGCGTTTTCTCGCTGACTCAGCAAATAAACCCGGGCGAGGGCATAGGTGGTGCCCGAGACCGCAACGGCAACAACCAGGGACAAGATGCCAAAGGTGAGCGCGACGCGCGCCCGTAGACCCAACTTCATCGCTTGACCTTCGGGTCAGTCCTTCAGGCGATAGCCGAATCCGCGCACGGTGACCAGGTGCGTGGGATTTGCCGGATCAATCTCGATCTTTGAACGCAGGCGATAAATGAGGTTGTCTACGACGCGCCCATCACCGGCGTTGCCATAACCCCACACCCGGCGGAGCAACTCATCTCGGCTCAGGACGCGCCCGCGAGCAAGAACCAGTTCTTGCAATACGCGAAACTCAATGCGCGACAGCAGAATCGGCTCGCCGTTGAGCATGACCTCTGCCGTGTCAGGGTGCACCTCGATGGGTCCGCATACGAGCGTGGCGGGCTCCTCCTCGGTGGCTGTGGTTCGGCGCAACTGAGACCGAATGCGGGCGGAGAGTTCTTTAGCCACGAACGGCTTCGTGACGTAGTCGTCAGCACCCGCTTCAAGACCGGCAACAACGTCGTGGCTGTCTGCCTGGGCGGTGACGACAATGATGGGCACCGCACTTTGGCCACGCAGACTGCGAATAACGTCGAAGCCATGGATGCCGGGCAGGCGAAGATCAACCAGCACGACGTCGGGTTGCTCGTCTTGCACAATAACCAGGCCCTGTTCGCCGGTGACAGCTTCGACCACGCGGTACCCCTCCTCCTCGAGGAAGGTGCGCAGTACGAGTCGGATTGCCTCGTCATCTTCGATGACCATGACCGTGCGGCTAGCAGAGCTCATCGGTGAGAATCGCCCCTTCCGAGTCGATTGGGGTGACGAGCGGTCCTATTCAGAATTGCGCTGGGACACGATGTACACAACGGCACCGATAGCGCCAAGACCCAACAGGAGAATAAGTAGTTTCTTCATGCGTCACACCCTACGCCCTCAGCCGCGCGTGGGATCATTACTTGCGTGACACGCCGATGCGAACCTGGACAGCGGCCACCCCCGAGCCATCCGGAGTCCCTCACCGCTCTCGTGCTCGCCGGCGGCGGCTCCCGCCGCATGGGCCGAGACAAGTTGAGTCTGGAGCGGGGCGGCCAGACGCTTCTCAGCGTGGTGGTTGCCGGAGTGGATGCCGCCTTCGCCAGTGGCGGGCACCGGCCCAACATCGTGGTGGTGGGTCCGCAACGGCAGCACCTGGCACACGGACGCTGGGTATGCGAAGAGCCACCCGGTGGTGGTCCGGTGGCAGGAATCGCCGCTGGACTCAACGAAGTCTCCACACCGTGGGTCGCCCTGCTCGCTGGTGATGCACCCCACGGCCCACGCGCGTTACCCGTCCTGTGGTCGGTTGCTGGCTCGCTAGGGGCCGATATCGATGGCGTCTGCGTGCAAGGTAGCGACGGCCGAACCCAACCACTATGTGGCATCTACCGTCGTGGGCGGCTACGTGAAGCTGTTGGCTCACTCGATGCGGTGGCAGGTGCTGCGGTGCGCAGCCTGTTCGGCCATCTGCGCATCATCACCGTGGCCGACCAGTGGGCCGCCGCTGACGATATTGACGAGCCCGCTGATGCACAGCGCGCCGGCTTTGACTGGGTAGATCGCGGCTAGGCCTGCGGATGCCAAGACGGTTTCGCTTTGGTCAAAAACGCGGTCATGCCCTCGCGGGCCTCATCAGAGGTAAACAAGGATCCGGATAATTGCGCGGTCCAGGTGAAGGCATCGGCACGGGTCATGGTGGGTACGCGGCGCAGAAGATCTTTGGTTGCTGTCATGGCTTGCGGTCCACCGCTAAGCAGGGCGGTGAGATAACCATCCACCACGCCATCGAGTGCCTCTGGTTGGGCGACAGCGGTAATCAGACCCGATGCAAGTACTTGTTCAGCACTCACGCGTTCGCCGGTGAGGAGGAGTTCAGCGGCAGCTCGCGGATGCATGCGGGGGATACACACGGTCGCGATGATCGCCGGAGCCAAGCCTAGGCGCACTTCAGAGAAAGCGAACCGAGCATCGGTTGAGGCAATCGCGATATCGCATGCCGCCACCAGGCCGTTTCCACCACCGGCGACGTGGCCCTGAATGCGACCCACAATGGGTTTCGGATGGTCCAGCATGACGTTGAGAACATCCACGAGGGCCTGGGTACCGGTATTGGCAAACCCTCCCTCGTCAGCCGCTACCGCACCCGCTAAATCCGCTCCAGCGCAAAAAGTATTGCCACTGCCCGTAAGAACAACCACGCGCACATCAGGGTGTATTGCCGCGTCATCAAGATGATGATTCAGCGCGGCCATACCCGCAGCATCCAGCCGGTTTTTCGTATCCGGACGGTTGAGAGTGATAGTCATGACGCCAGCGTCCACTGTCGCAATCACCGCCTCTTCGTGAGCGCCCGACTCATTCGCCATTTCTTTCCCATGCCTTCCATCATCGAGATGATGCGCAGCATGACCTCGTCTGCGCCCCCGCCGATGGACACCAAGCGCGCATCACGGAAGTAGCGGGCAACCCACATCTCTTCGGCATAACCCATACCTCCGTGGAATTGCACGCACGCATCCGCAACCTCGCGTACCAGGCGCCCTACCTTCAACTTGGCAACCGACGCCTCGCGAGTTACGTCAATTCCTTCGCTAAACCGTTGCGCTGCATAACGAAGAAGGCCATCAATGGTGTCCACATCGGCATACAACTCTGCGAGTCGATACTGCAGTGCCTGATTGGCCAGCAGTGGCTTGCCGAAAGCTGAGCGCTGCTGGAGGTATTCCTTGGTGCGATGCAATGCTCGGCGGGCACCGGAGACGGCCAGGTAAGCACCCACGAGGCGCTCATCTTGAAACTGGGCCATCTGCTGCTGAAAGCCACGGCCAGGTTCGCCGATGACGTTACTCACGGGGACTCGCACGTTATCGAAAACCAACTCTGCCGTATCAGAACATCGGTTGCCCATCTTCTCGATTTTGCGGCCAACGCTAAAGCCCGGCGATGAGGTGGGGACAACGATGAGGCTCATGCCGTGATAGTCGCCCGGTTTAGACAGGGGGTCGGTCCGGGCCAGCAGGCAGATCCAATCAGCCTGCGTCCCGTTGGTGATCCACATCTTTCGACCATTGATCACATAGTCGTCGCCATCAAGGGTGGCGTGGGTTGAAATCCCAGCGACATCGGAACCTGCATCGGGTTCACTGACAGCGATGGAGCACACCATTTCGCCACGAAGCGTTGGCTCGAGCCAGGTTCGTTTCAGTTCCTCGCTGCCGTATCGCGCGAGCGCTGGTGTAGCCATGGAAGTTTGCACCGCGATCGCCATCGGCACGCCCGCAGCATCACATCGACCCAATTCTTCGGCCAGTACGAACGTAAAGCCGTGGTCGGCATCACCGCCCCCGAACTGTGCGTCATATTCCAAACCGAGGGCACCGATGCTGCCCAACTTTGCGAATAGTTCGTGTGCCGGAAAGATTCCTGCTGCCTCCCACTCGTCAATGAATGGGTTAATTTCTTCGTCAACCAAGCGGCGAACACTACTGCGAAACTGCTCGTGCTCTTCGGTTAACTTCACTGTTCCTCCTGTAGTTGCAGGGCCGAGGCCCACAGCATCGTGAGTGTTGAAACTGCCTGGAATTCCTCGTATACCTCGCCGCGACCGAACCAGTGGCGAGCAAACCCTTCGACCATGGCGCACAGTGCCGCAGCCGCCACGGCGGCATCGACGTCGTCGCGGACGAGTGAGTCGCGTTGGAGACGTTCGATGGTGGTGGTCACACGTGCCACATGGGTGGCTCGCAGGGATGCCAGCAACGTGCGGAACTCCGGATGAGTTACGGCAGCCTGCTCCACCACTTCAAGGAGTCGGGCATGGTCACGATAGGAATCAAGGTAGCTGCGGTTGGCGAGGTCAATGCGTGCCCGTGCGGTGGCTCCCGGTGGCGTACGCATGGAGTCATAAAGCCCTTCGATGACCGTGTCGGCCACCGCTGCCAACACCGACTCCTTGGTGGCAAACCAGGTGTACACCGTGCCATGGCTCACTCCGGCTGCCGAGGCGATATCGCTCATGCGGGTGCCATTGAAACCGCGTTCTTCAAATACGCGCCGACCAGCCTCAATCAATGACTCGCGCGTTCGTCGACCACGATCGGTTAATGGTTGCGCCGTCACGCGAGGCTCACCCCGGCGTTGGGAATAAGTTCCGGCGGTATCGGGGCTAGTCGCGCCCTGATGTGTTCGCCTAAGCCTTTAGCCTGCGGGTCAAGTGAGGAGTTCTCCGACACTCCAAGACCAAGCCAGCGCTCAATCACAAAGTTCAGTGCGCATAGATTCGCCAACTCGTAGCGGTGAATAACCAGCCCTTGAGTTTCTGGCAGCAGAATTCGCACCTGTTCAACGGTGAGCCAGTCGCGAAGCCATGCGTAGGCGCCAACGCGGTCGGGGACGACCACCGGAATCCACACGCCCACGTTGGCTGAACCTCCCTTGTCGCCGCTGCGCGCACCCACAAGTTCACCCAGAGCATGCAGCTCACCGATGGTCATGGCAGTTCCTGCCCGTCGATGGATACTTCAGGTACGACGTGCCGGCGCTCCACCGTGGTGGGCCAGTAAACGCCAAAGGGAGCCGGGCTGCCGGGCACCGCGGTGGGAAACATACCCGGGTAACTAGCCAGCGCCGCTTCCACCACGGGTGCAGTGAACGCCTTGGCTATTCGCTTCGGGTCTGCATCCTTGACCACCAAGCGCAGATGGGATTGCGCCTGGGCGGTGCTAGCCGGATCCACAATCGCCGTGTCATCAAAATAGACAGCAAGTTCATCTACGTCGAGTGTGCTGAGTTTCGCTAGATCGGGCTGCGCAATGTCGGCTAAACCGATTCCGGCCAGCGTGTTCAAAATCAAATCGGCCTTTTCTGCGCGTTGCAGTCCGGTGAGCACCAGGCTCATCGAATTACGCATACCCCCAAGGTGCGTCGCAGCAACCTTGAGCGTGTCAGGGGGACCTTCTCCCACGCAACCGCTAATGCGAACACGATCAGGGGCCTCCTGCGATAACTCAATAGTGTTAAAACATGCTGTGGCATCTGGATTTGCATAACGCGGTGATCCGATTTCATACAGTAGCTGAGCGGTCACCGTGCCAACACTTACTAGACCATCAGTGTTGGCATGCTTGGTGATGACGCTTGAGCCATCAGCCGCCACCTCCGCGATGGGGAAACCCGGGTGCGCCATTCGAGGGATATCCGTGAAGAAGGAGTAATTGCCTCCGGTGACCTGGGTACCGCACTCAATGGCGTGTCCAGCCACGATGGCGCCTGCAATTGCATCGAATTCAGTGCCGTAGTCCCAGGCGTGCCACCAGGCCGCCGGGCCAATGGTAAGAGCGGCATCTGTCACCCGACCGGCGATAACAACATCTGCACCCGCGGCCAACGCCTTCGTAATGGGCTGACCGCCTAGATATGCATTCGCGGTAAGTAGTTGCACACCAGCGACTTCCAG
>ERZ887849.1202-NODE-1202-length-25331-cov-8.575605_pt1 | contig 25331 bp, 21 predicted proteins | sample MGYA00521267_ERZ887849 | MGnify/ENA primary metagenome ERZ887849 (study PRJEB32303, sample SAMEA104408601) | aquatic metagenome | biome: Brackish water; feature: Pelagic; material: water | place: Baltic Sea | collected 2014-06-06T16:11:00 | depth 2,863 m ... | reverse complement strand
TGTGACCTAGTAGGGAGTCGAACCCCAAACCTCTACAGCCGTAATGTAGTGCTCTATCCAATTGAGCTACTAGGCCAGTTCCTTTCTTAAAAGGATTGCAAATTTAACTAAAGTTTTAATTCAAAAAAAGCATTTATTCGAATAGATGATTACTTCGAATACTTTTCTTCCTTAGGAGCCCATTTTTTGTGGATTCCTCTGAAGGTTCGATCAAATCGAATGAATCCTTTTTCTTTACTGAATGAAGTCACTAAGAACCAAGCCTTACCTACAATATGATCTTCAGGCACAAACCCCCAGAACCTTGAATCCTGTGAACGATGGCGGTTATCACCCATCATCCAATAGTAATCCATTTTGAAGGTATAAGAATCGCTCTCTACACCATTAATATAGGCTTTACCATCCTTAATATCCATTGTATTGTTTTCATATACTCGAATACAACGTTCGTACAACAAGAAGTTATTCTTATTTAAACTGATGATCATTCCTTTACTAGGTATAACAATTGGGCCGTAGTTATCTTGATTCCATTTAAAATCTTTATGGTAAGGATAAAACGTATATTCTCCATTTTCAAAATCACCCGGTTGATTATAGAAATAAGGCTCTACACGATCTACACTTGGTAAACCAGCCAATTGATTGGCTCGAGCTTTATTTGTATAAACTTCATACACATTGTTAGCAGATGCAATTGGATTAAATTCTGTTATATCTATATCATAAAACTCATCATCAGTAATTACCCCGGTTGTGTATACCAAGTAGGTGAATTGTAAGTTCTCTGGTTCATAGGCAAGCTCATCATTAATATATAAGGTGCCGGACTTAACTTCTAGTTTATCGCCCGATATGGCTACACAACGCTTAATATAGTTTTCACGCTTATCTACAGGTCTAGAAATAACCGTGTATTTATCGTTTACAAACTTTCGTGGATTAGGAATGCCTTCAGCTTCTGCACGACGTACCAAATCATAGTAGGGTAGCGCACTATCATATTCTCTAGTTGTAGTATCATTTGCAGGGAAGTTAAAAACAACCATGTCATTTCTATTTACACTTTGAATAGCCGGCAAACGCTTATAAGGTAATTTAATCCATTCCAAATAAGATTTTCCACCGCCTAGGATTTGTGGGAAGCTGTGATGAACTAAGGGGAAAGCAAGGGGAGTGTTAGGTACTCGACTTCCATAGTGGAACTTACTGACTACTAAAACGTCTCCAACTCTTAAAGTACCTTCCATACTTGATGTAGGAATAGCATAGATTTCGAAGATAAATGTACGGATGAAATAAGCTGCAGAAATTGCAAAGATTATAGCATCTGCCCATTCTCTAATTTTTAATTTCTTAGGACCTTGGTAGTTATCATTTTTACCACCTGCTCCATGATATTTCTCTTCTTCTTTCTTTCCGATAAATGCTAGCCAAAACCATCCACCTAGTATAGCGATTGTATGTTCCCAAAAAGCATATCGTCTATAGCTATCACTTGTTTCACCAATCAAATGCGTGTAAATAAACAAGTTTAATACGGGTACAAAACTTCCTACAATAAACCACTTCGGTTTATTGGTTAGTTTCACCCAAGTTGTTATTCTTAGATAAGGCACAAACGCTTTCCAACCTGTTTCGCCAGCTTTGGTGAACCATAAAGAAAGGCCATACATGTAGGCAATAAGCATTAATAGAATTACGATAAAAATCATTTAGGTAGTGTTTTATAAGGCTGTAAAAATACTGCTTTTCGATTATTAACTGGTTAAAATTTGAGCATATCATCCATTCCAAAAAACCCTTTCTTTCCGATGACCCATTCTGCTGCTAAAACAGCACCAAGGGCAAATCCTTTGCGGGAAGTAGCCGTATGGCTTATGCTCAATTTATCTTCGTCGGAAAGATACTTTACAGTATGAGTTCCAGGTACTTTATCTTCTCTTTTAACCTTTATTAAGAGCTCTTTTTCAGAGCTTTTAACATTCTCCACCCAGGTATCTTTAGACGACATTTCGTTCAATATAATATCGGCGGTACGCAAGGCAGTACCACTAGGCGAATCTAATTTTTGAGTATGATGGATTTCTTCCATTTCCACATCATAAGCTTTTTGGGTATTCATAATCTTGGCAAGGAAGGCATTCACTTTAAAAAAAATGTTGACACCAATACTAAAATTTGGCGCATAGAACAGGGTTCCCTCTTTTTCTTTCATTGCATACTTCACCTGGTCCAATTGATCTAACCAACCAGTAGTACCTGAAACAACAGGAATACCCGCTTCAAAACAAAGCATATAGTTGGAAATAGCACTTGAGGGCCGAGAGAATTCAATAGCTACATTACATAACTGGAGATTAGCTAGGGTTAAAGCATCTAGATTATTCTCATTAACCTTTAGCCTTACAAAATGATTGCGTTCCAATAAAACCCCTTCTATGGTTTTACCCATTTTCCCGTATCCTAGTATGGCAACATTCATGGTTTAGTAGCATTAATTTGACGGTAAAGTTACATTATTTTGAAGCATGAGCAACGGAAGTTATCCATAGTGCCACCATAATAACTTTTGTACCTGCAAGTAGAATAAGTTTGCGTTTTTGTGCTCAAGTTTACGATGGACCATCCCTTTAAAAGCTTTTAATAAAAAGAAAGGTAGCGGTCGACTTGCCCAACGGACAAGCTTACTGTGCACCTTCAATTCTTTCTTTAATGGAGACGCTGAATATATCTGCTTAAGGTTAAGCACGGCTTGTTTTTGCTTAGCTAGAAACACTTCCAAATTATCTAAGCCATCATGTCTAACCACATTATCTAGATGAATGATAGGATTATTTTTTTGCTGGGCTTGAATACCGAAGAGGGTATCCTCATGACCGTAGCCCTTAATGGACTCTTCAAATTTCAAGCTCTCGAAAGTTGATTTTGTACAAGCAAAATTACTCGTCATAAAAGAGAGGTATGGATTCATCTTTCTGTCTTGAATAGAACGGCTCTCAACATTACGACCATAATTCCAATGCAAATACTTACTATCTTCTTTAGGCGGAGAATCTTGATAATAATGTCCTCCAACTAAAAGGACACCTTCCTTTAGCTGTTCAAGGTAAGCCGCAATAAAGTCATTATGATGAATACTCACATCTCCATCCATAATGATGCAGTTTTCATATTTGGCTTTATCGAAAAGTAAATTACGAATAGCCGCTCTACCGATATTCTCAGTGAGTACTTCATATTCTACTTCAGGACTTGACTTTACTTTTTGATTAAGATAGCTGATGCTCAATTCGGAACAATCATCTATAAATAGAATCTGGAAATTTGCAGAAAGTCCCTTGGCCTGTTCATAAAGCGTGCTAGCCAAGTCATGAATATGCGTGTTATAAACTGGAATAAGGATGGAAAACTCCATAATGCTATATTGACATATGCATAGATTCATCTTCTTGCAATGAACCCTCTATGCACTTAATAATACGACCGGGAAACTTTTCTATAATGCTATAGTTATGCGTGGCCATTAACACGCTCGTATTTAAATCCCTATTAATTTTAAATAACAAACTCATGATATCATCAGATGTATCGGGGTCTAAATTTCCTGTTGGCTCATCTGCTAATATAAGCGGTGGCTCATTCAGTAAAGCACGAGCGATTACGACCCGTTGTTGTTCTCCTCCTGATAATTCATGAGGCATTTTAAAATGCTTCGTTTTTAGACCAACCTGATTTAAAACTTCTTCGATTCTAGATTTAATCTTTTTTGAATCTTTCCAGCTAGTAGCTTCCAATACAAATGATAAGTTCTCAAACACGCTTCGATCCATCAATAACTCAAAGTCTTGAAATACAATACCAATACTTCTTCTCAGTAGAGGGATTTCTTTATCCTTAAGCTTTCTTAGATTGAAGTTATTGATAATTCCTTCTCCATTAGTCAATGGAATATCTGCATAAAGTGTTTTAAGCAATGAGCTTTTACCACTTCCAGTTTTACCTATCAAATAAACAAACTCACCTGGATCAACATTCAAGTCAACCTGATTTAAAATAAGAGAATCTTCTTGATATATATTGGCCGTTTTTAAGCCGATTACGGGCTTTACGGGGATATCTGCTATACTTGATTGTTCTTCGCTCATAATTCTTTAATTCAGCTTAATGTCTTGTTTTAGAAAGTCAAAATAACTCCTTAACACATGGGCACTCTTTGTTCCATCTGTTCTTATCTCTAAAATAGCACTTTCTTGCTCTTCTTCCACAAAATCCTTAAAGCTATTTGCAAGCTCTTCCATATTGTTCACCTTAAAGTATTTACAAGAATACATCTTAGCTAAATGTGAGAACTCATAGATGTGCTTCGTTTCAAAAAATTGCTCTAGTTCATTCAATTTATCTGGGCCTGGAATTATTTTAAATATATTTCCTCCTTGATTATTGATAATAATCAACTTGAAATTTCCATTTAAGTGGGCATTCATCAAGGCATTTGAATCATAGAGGGCTGCAATATCTCCGCTTATACAAAAACACAATTTCTTGGAGTCGAGTAAACTTGCTCCTAAGGCAGTACTTAATACACCGTCAATACCACTAACTCCGCGATTGGCATTAATTTCAAAATCTTTGCCTGCTGGAATATGTAACAAGTTAGCATAACGAATGGGCGTACTGTTTCCAAATTGAACTAAACTAGAGGAAGGAATATTGTTCAATAAATATTCAAATACCGTAAAGTCTAAAAACTCTTGACTACCTAAATACTTGTCAAGTGCACTTCTTGTTTGCTTATTTAACTGCATCCAATCTGATCGATAAATACCTTGGTTTGTGGTGGTTTCCTTTAACATGAACTCGAAGAAACTTAAAGCATCATGCTGTAATACCTTTGATAAGCCTTGGAAGATATCCCAATGCTCAAAAGATCGGGTTAAATGCCAATGGCTAATTCCTTCTTGACTACGCAACCAAAACTTCAACTTTTTAGAGACGACTCCTGCACCTAAGGTGATAACTAAACTAGGTACAAAGCTCTTGGATTTATTAGCTTGAACAACTTCAACATTTGCATCGATTTGATCAATAAAATCTTCGCCGTATACATTAGAAATTGCTTCCTTCAATACAACAACATTATTAAGTTTGCCTATGGTTTGAAGAACTGCTTCTAAAGCACGGTCTCTTTTTTTCAAACCACCAACTACAATCATTATCTTTTTATGACTATCCCATTCCTTAACTAGCTCTTTCATAGCTGAATCAACCAAAGAATAAACCGGCTTAATGAAATCGATAATTTTAGGGGTATGCGTAATATCTTCTGCTAAATTATACAAAGGTTCTCTTAGTGGAACATTCACATGTACAGGACCAAAGTCAGGGTAAAAACACGAATTAATGGCTTCTGCAACAATTCTATCACTATACCACAAGTCCTTTTCTGTATTTATCTGTACGGGTAATTGATAAGATTTTTTAATGTAGTTTTTATAAACTTCATTCTGATTAATACTTTGATTCTCTCCTTGATCAATCCATTCATTGGGACGATCAGCACTTAACACGAATAGCGGTATCTTTTGATAAAAGGCTTCAGCTAGAGCAGGAGCGTAGTTTAACATGGCAGAACCTGAAGTGCAAATAAGTGCAACTACAGTTTGAGATTGCTGCGCTATACCAAGAGCTACAAAAGCAGCGCTTCGTTCGTCAATAACAGATAGGCATTCTATTCCTTTCATCCTGTTGAATGCTATTATTAAAGGAGCACATCTAGAACCAGGTGATATTACAGCATGAGTTACACCTTTGGCTTGACAAATTGCTGCTAGATGTTGGATGTGTTTTTTATCTGTATTCAAAGTCTCACAAAAATAATGTAAATAAATGACTTGCTAGACTCTTGTTATGTGAAGTTATAAAGAGTAAATCCTTAACAAGTAATCATCTACTAAAGGCCTTTTGATAAGCTAACAAGAACGACTCCGTATAATACTCGTGCACTATATTAAGTTGGTCTTTTGAAGGGTAATGCTTCAAAAACTCTATATAATTAGCTGGATTTTCTACTTGACTACTCATGTCCATGCATAAATAGCCTTGTTGCAAGAGAATATAATTCAATACCATATTTGACCATGCTTGATTGGCTTTTTTAAAAGGAGATAAGGCACTAAGGCTCATGCTGAAATCAACAGCAGCTAGAAGTGGATGTATTTTATTGATATCATCATGAAACTGCTTGAGCAAAGCCGTCAATTGCTTAGTTAAGTCTAAACCAGCGTTGATAAGTTGCCCCGCTTCTTGCCCTTGAATTCCTTTGAATGTTTGCGTATGAATACTAAGCAAAGATTCAATATCTATTGTGGCAGGTTTAGTGGGATTTAAGCACTGGTTTAATACCTCAAAATGATTCAATACTTCAAGATGTTCTTTGATTGATTTACCAGCGATAGTGTTACCTTGCTCTATTACTTGCATCATTTCTAGTTGACTAAGGCTATTCCCATTCAATTGACAATTTGCATGAACAAAACGAAGCATACTATAATCTATTAAATGCTGTCGTTCCTTTGCAGCCAGTTTCAAAAATCTAGCATGTAGCTTGTCTAATTTTGAAAATAAAGACTTTAAGGTTCTAGATGAAGACTTTGATCTTGGCTTAACAACAGCTTCTAACTCTGCTTTAACCAAATTTAAAGCTTGAAGACTAACATCATCATAGCTGAGGTATTTGAGCAATAAATCCTTGTAGTATAGCACCATCAATTCGTCGTAGTCAATCTCTAGTGTCTTGGCTAATGCTTTGATTTGATCCTTTGTGGGAATGCGCTTGCCATTTTCATACTTACTGATTAAGGCTTGATCAATACGCAATACTTGCGCTAAGTCAACGGAACGAAGCTTAAGCGCTTTTCTTTTAGATTTTATTGCAATAGAAAGTGAATCCATACGATATGACAAAAATAGTCACGAATTCTTTGAAAAGACTACTCTTCAAGGATCTTTTTCATCACATCAGCTTTCGCTTCTGTTTCTAACCATTCTTGTTCAGGATTTGAATCGGCCGTAATTCCTGCTCCAACAAAAACATCGGCATGCTGATCATGAATGCGCATGCATCTTAAATTTACATAGTAACTGGTGTTATCTCCATTTAACCCTAAGAATCCGCTATACAGCGATCTATTATTCTTTTCATACTTGGCAATAATTTCTTTAGCGGCTTCTCTCGGCAGACCACAAACAGCTGGAGTGGGGTGTAGCAATTCCTGCACATTAGGTATAGAACTAAACTCAATATCCGTTTTAAGATGCTTTATATGCCCAGCATGAACATCAAAAGTAGGACTAGTATGAATAAAGCTAGCTCCATTGGCACGAACGGTATCAATTATATAGTCCGTTACAATTTGCTGTTCAACTTTATCTTTTTCTGTCCAGGGACTTTTATCTTTTACTAATTTTGTTCCGGCTAATGATACGGTAAATGATCGTTCTCCTTTTTTAAACATTAAGAGTTCAGGAGAAGCGCCTAACCATAAGCCCAGGGAAGTATTTGCCAAATAGACAAAGGTTGGGCCGTAGGTATAGGTCATTTTAAAGAATGCCATTGCTGGATTAAAACTTGCCGCCAAAGCAAACTTTTTCTTTCTAGCTGCTACACTCTTTATTAAACTTGTGGTTTTAGTTAGCTGAATAATATCAGCCACATACGTTTCATACGAATCTTGAGACATGTAGCTTTCATCCGATGTCTTGCGAAGGGCTAGTGGTTTGCCATTCCTTAAATTTAGAATTCCTTCCCAAGTTTTGTCTTCAAAAAGTCTTCCTTTTATCTCCTCGTTTTGTTTCCCATTAAATGATTGCAAGGAAAAAACTTGTGATTTTGATGCAGGAGTTTCTACTAAAATTCTGATTTCCGGAGCAAGTGGGTATTTGAACACTACAAACTTAAACTGCTGAGCAAGGAGATGCTCAATACATTGAATAAGAAGACTATTTGAATCTGATAATTGTTGCTCCATTTCCGCCTTTCTTTTCTTCTTCATATTGCCAAGATGCAATACTAGACTTATATTCTTTAATTAATTGTTGCAGCTGTCTTCTAAGCGCTCCAGAACCTTTACCATGAATGATTTTTATCTCGTCGATACTATTATAAAGTGCTTGATCAAAATATTGTTCAATCATTGGCCCAGCTTCTTCTTGCATGAGTCCTCTAATATCAAATACACTTTCCACATCATAATTAGCTATGCGTCGTTTTGATGTTTTTACTTGCTTCTCTTGCTTAATAATTTTCTGTAATTTCTTCAAGGAAATACTTGTTCGCAAACCACGTACTGCAACGATTGCCTGATTACCACGCATTTCAATTATTTCTCCTTCACTTTCAGACTCTCCAATCAATACAACATCTCCAAGCTCCAATTTCTTACTCGACACTTTAGTTGAAGCTTCAATACTTCCTTCTTTTTGAGCCAAAACTTCTTTTCGATGACTAGCAAAATCCTTCGCCTTCTGTGCCGCGACTTCTTTACTCTTTGCATTATTAATCTCGTTTAAGATTTCATTTACCCGTTGTTCAACAGCTTCATTTTTTTGTTGTTCTAGCGTAATAATTTGTTGCCTTAATTCTTGCTGTCTACCATGGATTTGTTCGTTCAAGGTTTCAAACTTTTGAGTCGCTTCTTTAAGTTTGTTATTTTCTTTTTTGATGTTTCGATTTTCCTCTTCTAAGAGCTTTCGTTCTTTCTCTACTTTAGAGATCAATTCTTCAAACTTTAAATCAGAATAATCTACGTAGGTTTTAGCTTCTTCTATGAGGTCTTTATCTAAGCCGCTTTTTTCTGCAATTGCAAAGGTATACGAACTACCTGGCTTGCCTGTTTTTAGTTGATAGGTAGGACTTAAGTTTTCTTCATTGAATACCATAGCTGCATTCAAAAAACGATTATCTTGTTCGGCTACTTTCTTTAAATTAGAGTAGTGGGTGGTTATCACTCCATAGGCCGTTGTAGAAGCCAAACGTAAAATCAATGCTTCAGCCATTGCAGCACCAAGACGAGGGTCTGTACCTGTTCCAAATTCATCAATTAGAAACAAGGTTTTTCCATTCGCTCGTTTCAAAAAATTCTTCATGAGAAAGAGATGAGAACTGTAAGTACTCAATTCATCTTCTATAGATTGTTTATCGCCTAAATCTGCAAATATTTGTTCAAACAACAATACTTTAGAATTTCCATCGCAGGGGAGTAGTAAACCAAACTGTAACATCATTTGCATTAAACCTACCGCTTTCAAGCACACCGATTTACCACCGGCATTTGGACCACTGATTAAAAGAATAGATTGCTTTTTATCGATTTCAACTTCAAAAGGAACGGTTTCCTTTTTCATGGCTAAATTCTTCAATAACAATAAAGGGTGATAGGCATCCTTATAGTAAATTTCACCTTTATTACCTAGAATAGGCATTACAGCATCCATCTTCATAGCCAGCAAGGCTTTACTGCGAATCAAATCATAACTAGCGAGTATTTCTTGATAGTTATTCAGCGTTGATAAAGATGCTGAAATGTTGGCACTAAGCGTTTGTAGAATGCGGAATACTTCTCGATTTTCTTCCCGCTCTAATTCGAATAAATCATTGTTTAAAAGAACAGTTTCTTGTGGTTCTATATAGCTTGTTTTTCCAGAGTCAGATTCATCATGGATAATTCCATTTACGCTACGTTTACTTTCCGCATGTAAAGCTAAAACTCTCCTCCCGTTCCGTATACTTTCTTGCGTTTCTGCAAGCTTACTTTCATTCTTTAAATTCTTAAGTATTCTTCCGAAAACTAAATGTATGGCCCTAGATTTTGAATTGATATCCTTCCGAATTTTTACTAAAGTAGGAGAGGCGTCACTACGCACACTTCCTTCTTCATCAATAACTTTATCAATGGCTTTAGGGATATTCTTATCTATTGAAATTAACTCAATATTCTTTCTAAGTGTAGAGAATTGATCAGGATGCTTTTTGAAAAATTCTTGAATGGCTTCAACGGTTAAAGCACTATTCATAATCTTTCGGAACTGTTTGCCTTCAATGATGTTATTTATAATTGAAATCGCTTTGAGTTCTAAACTTAAATCATGATAATTCTGTACAGGAAATTTCAATCCATTTACCAGTCCATCCTTCATTTCTGACACTTGGCGAAGAATAAAGTTCACCTCATCTACATGATAAGAAAAATGAGTTTCAGCTAGCGCTTTTTTGCCTAAATCACTTAAACAGCTTGCTTGTAATAATTCAATAATTTTATCGAACTCCAAGGAATCTTGAGCGTCATCTGGGAATATTGAAAATTTAGATTGCATAAGCGTTATACGATGTATTCAGCGTCCTTGTCAGCAGAGAAACGCATTAGGAAATCAATGCCTTTTTTAATTGGGAGATCTTCAAACACAATTTTATACAAAATCTCAGCTAGTGGAGCACGGTATCCATACTTCTGTAATGCTTTTACTATTTGAAGTGTTTTAACACCCTCCGCAACCTCTCCAATGGAGGCTATAATTTCTTCTAAATTTTTACCTTCGGCTAATTGTAAACCTACTCGATAATTTCTACTTTTAGAGCTATTACAAGTGGCTATTAAATCACCAATACCTGCGAGTCCTAAGAAGGCTTTCTCGCTAGCGCCTAAGGCTTTAGCTATATATATTAACTCCGCCATTCCCCGTGTAATTAACAAGGCACGAGCATTTTCTCCATATCCTAAACCGGTTAGCATACCAGAAGCAATAGCTACATAATTCTTTAATACTCCAGCTAATTCAACACCTAGAAGTTCATTAGAACCATAGACTTGAAATCTGTTACTTTTTAAGGCTTGTTGCCCAACTTCAATTACTTCATTAAACCTACTGGCAATTACGGTAGCTGCTGGTTGATGTTCAGAAAGTTCTGAGGCTAAATTTGGCCCTGCTAAACATCCCACACGAACAACTCCTGTTTTGATTTTAATCAACTCAGACATCGTAAAAACTTCGTCCTTTCTTAAGGGAATTTCGTTTGAGATTTTCTTAGGTGTATACAAACCTTTAGTGCCATGAATTAGGATATGAGAGGGCTTTAGATAAGGTGCAAGTTCCTCTAGCATATCGACAAAGTTATCTGAAGGAACTATTGGGAAAATTAAATAGCACTCTTCAGCTAATTGTTTATAGTCATTCGTAGCGGTAACTCGAGTGCTCATTTCTTGGCCCTTCAAATGACGATCCGCATTGATGCTTGTCATTTGATCTTCAGATCGAGTATACATCAGCACTTCACCATTCTCCGCTAAGAGATTAGCAATGGCAATACCGAAACTACCAGAACCAACGACGCCGTATTTATTCAAAGTGTCTTTCGAGTCCATATCCCATTAATCTATTGTGATAAAAATATAAAACCTTCAAATCTTGTGTAATGATATTGCCATTTGAGTTTTTTACGAGAGGCATACTTGGATGATAAACACCTAAGTTTTTTAAACCATGTTTTATGATCTCCTCGTTTTCGCCTTTGATTCTATCGTGTACACGAAGTTTACCTTCGGCATACAAGTCAATAATCTTTTCTTTAATGTTGTTTAATTCAACTTTAAAATCTTCAATATCTATTTCGATTTCATCAACAGGGACACGTAAAAATTGATATAAGTCTAAACCTTTAAACTCTCTTTGAATCATTTCAAATGCCACAAATGAAACGAGATGACTACTTAATACGGTATTTGCTGAAAGGAATTTTTCTACAATTCTTTCCCCTAAAATACCCGTATAAACTTGATCTCTTTGCTTATCTTCTTTCATCACTCCATCAAGTGTGAAGTAATCTTTAATATTTACACTTTGACCAATGTTATTGATACTATTCCCTTCAAAATCCACCTCGTTACCCACTACATCCATAGGTGAGGCAAATGAAATTGTCATTCCCGGATTCGCAGTGATTACTTTAAAAATTAATTTTAGCAGTTTGTACGATGTACTAAAATCATCTTTTTCAGGTATGAATTGTTCCTTCCCTTCGTAGGCTAAATGTTGATTGATCAAAGAAGAAGCCTCCATAACGAAATGGTAATTCAATACTACGGGAACAACAAAAATCTTCTTAGCCGTATCTTCTTGAAAGTTCAACAAATTTTGACGCTGACCTTCAAGCGCTGTGCCTAATAATCCCAACTTCAATTTCTTTTCTATTTGTCCCGAACGTGAACGAGTTCCACCTGGGAAAAATAAAGAGTGTGCGCCACGTTTAATTGCAACCGTACTATAGTTCTTTAATAATTCTAGGTAGGGTTTGTTTTTACGTCTTCTATCTAGTTTATAAGCACCCAAGTCATTGAGCCATCTGGATAGAATCCCTATGGTGAAAAGATTAATACCCGCTCCGTAGGTCATTCCTGGTAGGCCAATGATATCAATTACTAAACCGATGGTTGGAGAATCAATATTGCTAAAATGCGTAGGTACTATTATTACGGTGCCTTTCTTTGATAAATTTCTGACATGATCAATGGGGCCGGTAATATTAAATTTGTCATAGATGGTCTTCTTGTTTCCAAACAAGAATTTCAGTTTATTGCCTGGAGAAGCATTCATTAATCGACTAAAGAGAAAGGGTAGCACTTTTCGGGCTACTTTGTATTTTTTAGGATCAAAGTTGGCTACAATTTCCTTTGAATAGTAAGTTAAAATTGAGCGGAAAATCTTTTTGTCTTCTTTGTATTTCTTCTTCTCTTCCTCAATTTTATCAGTAAGTAGGATTTGCCTCTTTATTTCACTCCAAAAGATACGTTCTTCCGGGGAGTCACTTTTCCAAGGCTCTTTTGTCAGTCTGTTCTTTTCTTGATAGAGAATACTCTTTAATTCGCTGTGTAATACGCTCGCATCTCCATAGGATTCTAATAAGCCATCGATAGTTTTTGTGATGGTTTCGTCCAAAAAGGATTCTTGATCTTGGCTCAATTTATAGATTGGCCACTCTGTAATTTCTGGAATTACAGGATCTAATTTATTATTAATTTTTTGGTGTTCGTCCATATAGGCTTAAGGGTGTTCTAAAACCAAAGTTAACAGAAAATACAAATAAAAGATGGGCTTGTTAACACGCCGGATTAATTCTTCACAATTAGTTTAAACCCCTGACCATGAATGTTCACGATTTCTATTTGCTCATCTTCTTTCAAATACTTTCTAAGCTTGGTGATATAAACGTCCATACTACGCCCTGTGAAGTAGTTGTCATTTCCCCAAATAGACTTTAAGGCAATGTCTCTATCTACTATTTTATTAACATTATGAGCTAACAATTTGAATAATTCAGCTTCCTTAGTTGTCAGTTTAGTAGAATTTTCACCAATCTTTAAAGCACGATCATTATCTATATAGGTATATTTCCCAATGGCGAACTCTGCTTGTTGTTGGCTAGGAAGAATAGCACTATGCACTCTTCTCATAACGGCTTCAATGCGTAGTTGAAGTTCTTCAAAGCTAAATGGTTTAGTGATGTAGTCATCAGCCCCTAGTTTAAACCCTTCAAGCTTATCTTCCTTCATGGATTTAGCCGTTAGGAAAATAATAGGCATGTTAGCCGCAACTTTTTTAATCTCTTTAGCTAAGGTAAAGCCATCTTTTAAAGGCATCATTACATCTAATATACAGATGTCAAAATCATCCTTATTAAATGCTTTCCATGCTTGTTCTCCGTCAGTAAACAGCTCTACATAGTTATCATCTAGCTCTAATGAATCTTTTAAAACTGTCCCTAAATTAGAGTCATCTTCTGCTAACATTATTCTATTCTTATATTCTCTCATATGCTCTTTTTATTTGTACTCGGTAACTTAACGATGAATGTAGTGTACTTATTGGGTTCTGATTTTACACTTAGCTCTCCATTGTGCGCTTCCACGATAGTTTTAACATAACTTAAGCCTAAACCGAATCCTTTTACGTTGTGAATGTTTCCTGTAGACACGCGATAGAACTTGGTAAAAATCTTCTTTTGGTCGGCTTTGTTCATTCCAATACCATTATCAGTAATCACAATAAACAGCTCATCCTTCTCATTGAATGTCTTTATAGTAATCTCTAATGGCTCATTTCGCCTATATTTAATGGCATTATCAAGGAGATTAGAGAATACACTACTTAGATGGTCTTTATCTGCTTTAACCATCATTTTTTCAGCTTGGAACAAACTACTTACTTGTGCATCAACATCTTCAAATTGCAATTTAAACTTGCTCAACATCCCATTTAACACTGCGTGTACGTCGATTGGTTCCTTACTTAGGTTCAATTTATCTTTGTCTAGTTGAGCGATTTGCAAAACTCTTTCAATATGAGTGCCTAGCCTTTTGTTCTCTTCCCCGATAATATTATTGTAGTTCTTTACTTTTTCAACATCACTTCGCACTTTCTCTTTGCTCAACATTTGTGATGCTAAGGAGATAGTTGCAACAGGAGTCTTTAACTCGTGCGTCATGTTGTTGATGAAATCCGTTTTCAACTCAGACAATTTCTTTTGTTTGAAAATGATAAAAATACTTGCACCAAAAGATGCAGCAATCAATAATATGAAAATGAAAGAGGAACTTAACAACTCACTATTCGATTTCAATAGGAAACTTCTCTTCTTCGGAAAGTCAACCATTAAAATTTCGTGTTCACTAGAAAAAGGGCTCGTATGAACAGAAGTTTTGTAAGCTTTATTTTGAACAGACGAATTTAATTTTTCGAAGGTGCTAATGATTTTTCTAAAGCTATAACCATCAACTAATGCAAAATTAAATGGAGTGTTAATGGCTATACGGTTAAGTTCATAACTCAAAAAACTATGAATTTGAGCCGAATCAAAGTTGGGCTTGGCCGAATTTCCATAGAGAAACTCCATGGTCATATCTTCAATCATTTCATTAAACCCATCCAATAGCCCACCGGTGAGTTCTGTTTCGATCTCTTCACCTAAATCAGCCAGCTTAACAAGGCTATCAATTTCACTCAGTGTTGTTCCTACGAAGGTGTAAGAGTCCTCATCCTTTTGTACATCTAGAATGATGTATCCGTTTTGGTATTGAAGACTTAAACCACAATTTCCATTAATACTTTGGGCTTGTTCGTAAATAGTTGCCAGGTTGGATCGATTCAACATTTTGAATGCTTCTTCTTCCTCAATTTTAATGGCTACTCGAACTAGTGCATCATTAACATATTGATTGAATATCTGATTCTGAATGACTAGACCACGCTTGATATAAATAGATTGAACGTAAACCAAACCCATCAAAGCCAAGGTTAGGACACTAATAATTGTATAGATGTGCCATTTCTTCATTAGATATCAAAGATACTCGCCCAATAAAGGTATTACTTAGCCTTAACACTATTTAACTCAATAAAAAAGGCCCTATGAATAGATTCATAAGGCCCTTTTCGCTATTAAAAAAGAACAATATCAATAATCATCAAAGTAGCTTTTGCTTTCAACCACAACAACTGCACTTGTAGAATTTCCAAATTGCGCCGGAATTCCCCCATTATATATTTCAACACTCGCTACAGCACTCATAGGCATATATAACTCTCCATACGTTCGGATACCATCTATATAATAAACCGCTGTACCTGGTCTAGCACCTTTATAGCTTACTCCTTCACTTGTTTCAATTGCTGATGGACTTAATGTCTCAATGTCTACTATGTTGATAGCACCCATATTGTCAATAAAATCTGGATCATAACTATCAATATCTTCAGGCTGAATTAAGCCTGGGTGCCCAAGCACAATAACGGTATCTATATAGTTAGTTAAGCCCATTGCTAAGGTAAAACTCAAGACGGCATTGCTTACTTTGATATCTGTAAACTCCTTGGAATTACCTACGGCATAAACGAAAAATGAGTAATTACCCTTATTCACTTTATCAAAGTAGAAGTATCCGTCATAATCGGTAGTCGTTGACCAAATTATTTCACCGCTTTGTTTCAAGGCTACATTTGCAAATGGGACAGGGTCTTGACTATTTTCATCAAGGACTAATCCCTCTAAATTTCCTTGAGCAAACGAAACAAAAATTAAGGCTATTACGTTTATATAGATAAAGAACATTCTAAGTGTTAAATTTTTCATAATCGACTGATTTTTATGTGTTTTCATATAAAAGTATGCTGTTTAAGTTATAACTTAGTCAACGGAATGTCACATTTCCCTTAACCCCTTTATTTTTATATGCCATTGGAAGAATTTTTATCAGGCTTACTAGTTTTCGGTTTCTCAACCGTCAAATATTTAACAGGTGTTGCGGCATCCTTAGGATTTCAACAAGGATTACTTCCTAGTTATGTGAGCACTGTTGGTGGTGGAATTTTAGGCGTTTTTATATTCACCTTTTTTGGTGACTTCATAAACTATTGGTTTAACCGAATATTTCCAAATAGAACTAAGCGTGTTTTCACTTCTTGGAATCGCCTTGTTGTTCGCTTGCGTAGAAACTTTGGTTTACCAGGAATAGCTATGCTAACGCCAATATTGAGTATTCCAGTTGGAATATTTCTTTCTCTTTCTCTAACAAAGGATAAACCAAGGATAGCTTTCTTTATGTCTTTATCTTTTCTAATATGGTCCACAGTAATCTTTGTGCCTTATTATCTTTTCGACTTAAACATTCAAGAGCTAATTAAGGCTTGGTTCTAAAAGAATTTCATGAACAATATTTCGCCCGGCAAATCCTCTGACAATAAGTCGAGTTTACACCCATTAGTTATTGCCTTAGTGCTAGCAGGAGGAATCTTTCTAGGTTATTTGATTAGTTTAAAGACTCAAGATAAATCGACTGTTTTCAATTCCTATAAGTATAATAAAATCGATGACGTGCTGGATTACGTGGAAGATAACTATGTAGATTCTATAAATAGAGAGGACTTAGAAAACATTGCTATTGAAGAACTCCTGGCAGATCTTGATCCACATTCTTATTATATTCCTGCTGAAGAAACGCAGGGAATTGAAGAAGATATGCAAGGGAATTTTGAAGGTATAGGCGTTCAGTTCAGAATAATAAAAGACACCATTAATATTGAAAGTATTATTGAAGGCGGCCCTTCGGAGAAAGTAGGTGTTCAGGGTGGAGATAAAATCGTGGAAGTTGAAGATTCATTAGTTGCGGGGGTTGGAGTTTCCAATGGCGATGTAATGAAGTTATTGAAAGGCCCTAAAGGAACCGAAGTGAAGATTACGGTTCTAAGAAACGGTAAAATGATTCCTTTTGAAATCACAAGAGATCAGATTCCTTTGTATAGTGTAGATGCTTTCTACATGCTTACCACTGAAACTGGTTATATCAAAGTAAACCGTTTTGCAGCTACTACTTATGATGAGTTTATGGCAGGTGTTGGCTTTCTTAAAGATCAAGGCATGCAGAACTTAATTTTCGACTTGAGAGGAAACCCAGGCGGATACTTGCAAGCAGCCGTGGAGATGACAGATGAGTTACTCGACGGAAGAAAACTTGTGGTATATACAGAAGGACTCCATCAAGAAAAGTATGAATATACTACAGCGAGAAAAGGTATTTTCGAAGAAGGAGAGTTGATTATTCTTATCGATCAAAACTCAGCTTCAGCAAGTGAAATTGTAGCTGGAGCCATACAAGACTGGGATAGAGGAACTATTATTGGTCGCCGAACTTTCGGTAAGGGATTGGTGCAAGACCAACATGCTTTTCCGGATAACTCAGCATTACGATTGACTATTGCAAGATACTACACGCCTTCTGGAAGAAGTATTCAAAAATCATATGACGATTTAGAAGCTTATCATAATGAAGTTGATCTACGTTATGAAAGTGGAGAACTACTTGGTGTAGATTCAACTGGAGACAAGCAAGATACCATGAAGTATTACACCCTAGTGGAAAACAGACCTGTTTTTGGAGGTGGAGGAATTGCTCCTGATATATTTATGCCTTTAGACACTTCATATGCGAATTACTTCGTAGCTTCTTTAAGAGGATATATCTCACCTTTCTTGTATAACTACAAGGAAGAGCAAGAATCATCGCTCGAGAAGTATGACGAAGGTAATTTTGTAGAAGGATTCCAAGTAAGTGAGTCTATGTTATCGGCATTTAAAGCTTACGCTAAAAAAGAAGGTTACAAAGGGGAGTTTTCAATGGTACTCGAATATGAAAGTGGTTTGAGACTTTTGTTGAAAGCCAATCTAGCTCGACAACTTTTTAATAAAGAAAGCTTTTACAAAGCCTTAAACAATGAATCGCCTATTATTAAAAAGGCTTTAGAGGAATTAGCTAATTAATCTATTTTAAAGCTTTTTTTTGCGCGGCCATACCTTCTTCAAAGCACTTACGACACCTTGGCTCATAGCTTTCTTTTTCGCCTAAGAGAACGGTTTTGTCATTAGAAATTTTACGAAAAGAATGAAGCGCAATTTCACCACAAGGAATGCATATCGCGTGAACCTTAGTAATGTAATCAGCTATACTTAGTAAATAGGGCATGGGGCCGAAAGGCTTGCCTTGAAAATCCATATCGAGTCCAGCAATAATAACTCGAGTTCCTCTTTTTGCTAGCTTCTCACAAACACCAATTAACTCCATGTCAAAGAATTGAGCTTCATCGATGCCTACTACTTCAACACCATCAGCTAAAAGCAGAATATTCTCAGAGTGACTTACAGGCGTGCTACGGATACTATTTTTATCGTGACTAACTACTTCATTTTCATCATAGCGAACATCAATCTCCGGTTTGAAAATCTCAACATGCTTGTTAGCAATGATTGCACGCTTCAATCGACGTATCAGTTCTTCTGTTTTACCAGAAAACATAGAACCGCATACAACCTCAATCCATCCTTTTTTATCTCTATTAACCGTTGGTTCAATAAACATTGCGGTAAAAATACAAGCTATTGCTTTCTTTAAATAGAATTTTTTCATTTATTTTCGTTCTAGATTCAAAACACCCTATATGTCGCAAGAAAAAATCAAAGCCTTGATGGAAAAAATAAACCTCTTGATGAATGTATTCATGAAGGATGGCTTAGAAAAAGTTTCTCAATTGGAAAAAGACCTACTTAAAGAGCAAGTAAATAATTTGTTGCAAGAAGTAGAGGCGTTGGAGTTAAAAAATAATTCTACATATACTGTAATTGATACGGTGGAGCCTAAAGCGCCTATAGAAAAGGCTGCGCCTCCTATAGAACCCGTAATTCAAGAAGTCATTGCAGAGCAAGCAGAACCTGTAGTATTAGAAGAAGCCTCAAAAGTACCAGATAACAAGGAAGATACGCGTGAATTCAGTGCGGAAAAGCCACATAGAAGTTTAAAGTCCGTTATTGACTTAAATAAGAGTTTCATACTTAAAGCAGAACTATTTAATAAGGATAATGAAGCATACAATCAATTCATAAATAAATTAGCTCAGTTAGAAACGGAGAAAGAATCTATTCATTTTATAGAAAAACATGGTGCAGAGAATAATTGGGATGAAGAAGATAAAGCTTACGAGCTATTACAACGGGCCGTTGAAAAAAGGTTCTTACCTTTGCTACAACAATAGATGAAAAAATTGCTTAAAAATATTCTGAATCTGTTCGATGATAACTTGTTTCGTCTATTAGTTAAATTGGCCTATCCTCAGTATAAAAGACCGAGAAAAGGCTATCAAGCTAACTACCAGATTTTAGCTAGTTATTTCTTTCTACAGAAAATCTTAAGATTTAATGGAAATGTTCCCTGGCCGGTTCATTTCACTTCCAAAGTAATAGGGGTAGAACATCTTAACAAAGGTATTTGCAGTGATCCAGGTGACAATATTGGTATTTATATCAACGCTTATGGAGGATTAACTATTGGTAATAATGTGAATATTGGTCAGCATACCATCATTACCACAACCAATCATTATAAATACGATCATAGAAAATTATCACACACTAAAGGAGTTGTAATTGGCAACAATGTTTGGATTGGGGGAAATTGCAGTATTCTTGCAGGTACTAAAATCGGGGACAATGTAACTATAGGAGCGGGTTGTGTAATCCGTGGCGAAATCCCTTCTAATTGCACAGTCATCCAACAGGAACAATCATTACAAGTAATTCCTAAAACAAAAAATTACGTGTGGGATTGTACAAAAGATGAATTGATATGATGCAACGCATTCTTCAATCTACTTTTATTAAACTTTCATCCATAGTATTCCTGGGAAATCTATTTTCCCAGATATTAATCTTTGTGGCCTACGCCTTATTTGCTCGATACTTTGATAAGGTAGAAATTGGAATCTATACCGTATTTATTTCTTTAAGTATCCTACTTGCCGTTCCATCTACTGGTAGATACGAGTTAGCTGCTATGTTGCCCAAGAAATTAAAAGATTCATCTGGATTATTAAAGTTAGCCCTTGGACTTTCTTTTCTTTTCAGCCTTGTATTGTTTGTATTACTTTACCTCATTCCGTTCCAATCCTTCGTGCCTCGACTAGATAATATATCTTCATTAATACTGCTATTGCCTTTGGGTGTGTTCTTTATAGCCTCCTTTCAAAGCTTTATCATATTTCATAACAAGCTGGGTAACTTTAAGTTAAACGCCTTATTTAAAACGATCCAAGCAGCAGTGATGCTTATAATGAGTTTTGTATTCACTCAATATTGGGGGTTTACTGCAATCAGTTTGGTCTTAGCTTGGGTAATGAGTCAGGCGGTTCTATTTGTTTGTTATGGGAGTATTGAATTGATTAAACGAGATAGTCATAGTCTGCAAGAGCTAAAGGTCTTGGGAACGACCTATAAGCGTTATCCTACGGTTTCCATGTTGAGTAACTTTGTAAATACTTTTTCAGTTGAACTTCCCAATTATTTCATCCCCATGTTTTGGGGAGCAGGAGTTCAAACCTTATATGCTTATGGGGCTAGGGTAGCAGCCATGCCTCGAAACTTCATAGGGTCAGCAATTGGAGAGGTGTTCTTTAATACCTCAAGTAAATTAGCAGCGGAACAACCAGAAGATTTGTTAGCCCATTTGAAAAAAGTGAGTCGATCACTCATGACTTTTTCAGTAGTGATTTATCTTCTTGGAATTGTTACGGCAAAATTTCTTTTCCCATTAGTTTTTGGTGCAGATTATATAGAGGCAGTACCATACTTTCAATGGATGGCCGCAGCTTCTATATTCCTATTTGTTCAATCGCCAATAAGTGTGATTAGTGATGTGATCAACAGACTAGATGCCCCACTTGTTTTTAACCTATTTTCCATAGTACTTAAAGTGTCAGCCTTAGTAATAGCTGGTTATCTATTCGATAGTCCTGTACACATGATTATACTTTATGCAATAACCACAGCAGGTTTATCCTTGTTTTGGATTATATATCTACAGCATTTAACCAAAAAGGAAACCCATAAAGCTATACGTTAGGACGAATGATTACTTCATTTATCGCTACGTGTTCTGGCTTGCTTAATACTTCGAAAATTACCCCTGCAATATCTTCACCCTTTAAGGTTTCATTATTAAAGAAGTACTCTCGCATTTGCTTTACGTTATCATTATCTTCAGATTGCTCTAGAAATTCAGTTTGAACAGCACCTGGTGAGATATTACATACCTTTACTTTGTCTCTAAATTCTTTTCTAATTCCAACAGTGATAGCATTAACGGCGTGTTTAGTTGCGCAGTAGACCACTGTATTTGGGAATACTTCATGAGCAGCTACCGATGCTATATTTATAATTGTTCCTTTGCTGCTCAGTAAATGAGGAAGGGCCTTATGTATACATGTCAATAAACCATTCACATTTACATTGAACATGGTATGCCAATCTTCCAGCTTACCATCTTGTAATGGCGCAATGTAACCTAAACCTGCATTATTGATAAGGACGTCAACTTTCCCAAACTTCTCGACAGACAAATGGATAAGTCTTTCTACATCTTCAATGACTGTTATATCTGTTTTAACCACCAAGTGATTCTCATTCAGTTGTTTAGCAATCTTTTCTAATTTTTCAGTTCTTCGCGCAGCAAGTACAACTTGATATCCATTCTGATTTAAAAGAATGGCTGTGGCAGCTCCAATACCGCTACTTGCTCCTGTGATAATTACTGTTTTCATATAAGATTTTGTTTGGTGGTTTAAATGGCTGTTTAAAGCAATGCTTGAATATTTACTTAACTTTAATGCTATTAAGAAAGTTCAACTCCTATGAAAGAATTCATCAGTCTGCTGTTCACTTTGGTCATTCTAAGTGCTAGTGCTCAAAAGAGTACAGAACCATATTCTTGTTTCCAATCGAAACAGCACACACATAAATCACTGAAATCAAATCATGACACTAGAAGTGATTCTATTGACATTACCCATACCAGCATAAGTCTCGACATGAGTAACTGGAGTGCAAGAACACTTATCGCAAACGCTACTATAGAGATAAAAGCCCTGGCAGCCAATGTTAATGTGCTTAGAATTGACCTTCAAGGATTGCAAGTGGACTCTGTTAAAAACGGAGGAGTTGATCTAAATTTTACACATAATGACACGCTGATAATTATAGATTTAGGAACTGGCTTGGCACTAAATCAAACTATGGAGGTTCAAATATTTTATAGTGGTCAAGCTATCCAAAACCCTGGAGATTGGGGAGGCTTTTATTGGAATGCTACCTATGCTTACAATATTGGAGTCAGTTTTCTAGAAGATCCGCACAATTATGGACGGGTTTGGTTTCCATGTTTTGACAATTTTGTAGAGCGATGCACTTTTGAATTCTTCATCACAACACAGGACTCTAGGAAAGCATTTTGTAATGGATTACTTCAAAATGAAACAGATAACTTGGATGGCACAATTACTTGGCAATGGGAAATGAATCAAGAAATTCCGAGTTATTTAGCTTCAGTAGCTGTGGCAGATTATGCTACGGTTGAAATGAGCTACAATGGAACCCAAGGTACTCCTATTCCTATACAATTAGCAGCTAGAGCAAGTGACACCGCAAATATGAAGGCCTCATTTATTCATTTAATTGATGCCATGGAGTGCTATGAAGAATTCTATGCACCTTATGCTTTTGATAGGATTGGATATTGCTTAACTTCCTTTAATTCGGGAGCAATGGAGCATGCTACAAATATCACTTATATGCGAGCGGCTATTACTGGATCTACATTTCAAGAAACTTTAATGGCCCATGAGTTATCTCATCATTGGTGGGGTGACTTGATCACTTGCGAAAGTGCTGGGGATATGTGGATCAATGAAGGTTGGGCTAGTTTTTCTGAGGCTCTTTTCTTGGAATACGTATATGGAACCCAACGATACAAGGATTATTCTAGAGATAATCACGATAATGTACTTCGAACTCTTCGCTTTATTGACGGAGATTACCTGCCAGTTTCAGGTGTTAGTAGTAACAAAACCTATAGCAGCACGGTTTATGATAAGGGGGCGGATATGGCTCATACCATCAGAGGTATTCTTGGTGATGCAGATTTTGTTTCTTGCATTCAAGGATTCCTTAATGACTTTGCTTTTGAGGATGTGAACTCCGCTATTTTTGAAGACTATCTAAGTGCATGTTCTGGTAAGGATTTATCTAGCTTTTTTGAGTCATGGATAATGGAAAAAGGATTTCATCATTACAGCATTAAAGATTTAAGAGTTACCCCTCAAACTGACACATACTTAGTAGAAGGTAGTATTGGCCAAAAATTATGGGAAAACAATACATACACTACTTATTTACCTATAGACATCACCTTTTATAACTCTAGAAGCGAGTTCCAAACCTTTCAATTAGTTACTTACGGTCCTTGTTCAAGTTTTAGTTTAGAGCTTCCATTCGAACCTAAATATTATGCATTAGATGTAGAGGAAAAGATTCAAGATGCTACAGTAGATAAATATGAATTGATTGGGCAAACAGGCACTAATGATTTTGATCTAGCCAGGGCGGTATTCAATGTTACAGAAATTGGAGATTCCATTCTCATGCATGCTACGCATCATTACATTAAGCCAGATCCAATGCAAACTAAGATTCCTGGTTTACATTTGTCGCCGAATAGATATTGGAGCATAGGTGGTGTGTGGGATGATGATTTTAGCACCGATGTAATATTTAGATTCAATGGGAGCAACAATACTACTGATGGATTATTAGATAATGACTTCATAACGAATTCTGAAGATAGTTTAGTGATCCTCTTTAAAGCTAATCCTCAAGACGATTGGTCCATGGCTGATTCATCTGCATTAAATTCTCAAGGTAGTACGCAAAACAAGACAGGAATATTTACTGTGTATGATGCACGACAGGGTGATTATGTTCTTGCAATTTATGACAAGCAACAAGCTGACGATACTGAAGTGTTTGTAGAATGTATTTTCACTGGCATCTATGACATTAAGCGACTCGAAGAACTTGTGAAAATTTTCCCTATTCCAACCAAGGACACTTTTAAAATAGAATTTCTTGATCAAAATAAGAACAACCTTATCGTGAAGGTTCATCATCTTCTGGGTACTCAAGTTTATAACTCTCGACTTAAACAACATGAGTCTAGTATAGAAATAAGTACAAAAACATGGGCTAATGGGCCATACATTGTAGGTATATATGATGAGACAAAGCTAGTCTATAGCTCAAAAATAATAGTAGACTAGGGCTTATTCAATAATAAATTGCCTCGAGTACACGGATTGATGCGCTTTAATTCATAAAGTAGTAAATTTGTATGCTTAACAGAATCAATACAAATATAGATATGAAAAGTATTTCAGTAATAGGAGCAGGAACAATGGGTAATGGTATTGCACATGTATTTGCACAGACAGGGTATCAAGTCAATTTAATTGATATTTCCCAAGAATCTTTAGATAGCGGAATGGCTACAATAGCTAAGAACTTGGATCGTTTGATTGCGAAGGAAAAGATTAGCGAAGCTGACAAAGAAGCTACATTGGATAATTTAACTACTTACACATCAATTGCCGATGGAGTTAAACAAGCTGATTTGGTGGTGGAGGCTGCAACAGAAAATGTGAATTTGAAATTGAAAATCTTCGAAGAATTAGAAGCTAATGCTCCTGCTAATTGCATTCTTGCAAGTAATACGTCTTCTATTTCTATTACTAAAATTGCTAGCGCAACGAAACGACCAGATAAAGTTATTGGAATGCACTTTATGAATCCGGTGCCGATTATGAAGTTGATAGAAATAATTAGAGGGTATTCTACCAGTCAAGAAACGATG
>ERZ887849.1197-NODE-1197-length-25386-cov-11.485611_pt1 | contig 25386 bp, 9 predicted proteins | sample MGYA00521267_ERZ887849 | MGnify/ENA primary metagenome ERZ887849 (study PRJEB32303, sample SAMEA104408601) | aquatic metagenome | biome: Brackish water; feature: Pelagic; material: water | place: Baltic Sea | collected 2014-06-06T16:11:00 | depth 2,863 m ... | reverse complement strand
ATAAAGATGAAAACTTAAAAAAAGCCACTCAGGCTTATCGACCAAAGTAAAGTAAATTTAACCTGACAGGTTCAAGAACCTGTCAGGTTAAATTGATTTTAAACTAAGGCTAGTTTTAACACTTCACTCATGTCTTCAACAAAGTGAAACTTAACACCTTTTATATATTCTTGGTTGATTTCTTTGACGTCTTTCTCATTTTCTACGCACATGATAATTTCCTTGATTCCCGCTCGTTTAGCGGCAAGGACTTTCTCCTTAATCCCGCCCACTGGCAAGACTTTACCACGAAGACTAATTTCACCGGTCATGGCTAAGTATGGCTTCACTTTCTTGCCTGTAAACAAAGAAGCTAAGGCACATAAAATTGTTATACCTGCCGAAGGGCCATCTTTAGGTGTTCCTCCTTCAGGGAAATGTAAATGAACCGTTTGATCTTTGAAACTATCCATGGTCAAATTCACTTCAGCAGCATGCGCTTTCAAGTATGAAAATGCAGTTGTTGATGATTCCTTCATCACATCTCCTAAATTACCCGTTAGATTCAAGAGTTCTTTACCCGGATACTTCGTAGACTCAATGTACAATACATCTCCACCAACGGTGGTATATGCCAAACCAATAGCGACACCTGAAGGATTTCTTCCTAAAGCCTTATCTCTATCGAAATGTGATACCCCTAAATACTTTTCTAAGTCTTCAGAGCTTACCGATAGGTTATATTCCTCTCCCATAGTAATGCGCTTGGCAATGGCTCTCATCACGGCAGCAACTTTGCGTTCTAAACTACGAACACCACTTTCACGAGTATATTTCTGGGCCAATTCCTCTAAAGTAGCTTTACCTATTTTAACCTGATCAGCTTTTAAACCGTGTGCTTTTCTTTGCTTAGGAATAAGATGCTTCTTAGCAATCTCTACTTTTTCCTCAATGGAATAACCCCCCAATTGAATGATTTCCATCCTATCTCGTAAAGCAGGCTGAATAGAACCTAAATCATTTGCTGTAGCAACAAACATTACTTTACTTAAGTCAAATTCTGTCTCTAAATAGTTATCATAGAAGGTACTGTTTTGCTCAGGATCCAGTACTTCTAAAAGTGCCGAACTGGGATCACCTCTAAAATCTTTACCTACCTTATCTATTTCATCTAAAATAAATACTGGATTGGATGATTTTACTTTTTTCAAAGATTGAACAATTCGACCTGGCATAGCACCGATATATGTTTTTCGGTGTCCACGTATTTCACTTTCGTCATGCAAACCACCTAAGCTCATTCGAATGTACTCTCTACCAATTGCAGAAGCAATTGACTTTCCTAGAGAAGTTTTACCCACACCTGGAGGGCCTACAAAACATAAAATTGGTGACTTCAAATCGCCTTTCAGCTTGATAACCGCTAAATATTCCAAGATCCGATCTTTAATTTTATCTAGACCATAGTGCTCCGCATCTAATACTTTTTTCGCCTTAATTAAATCTAAATTGTCTTTAGTTGTAACTCCCCAAGGAAGATCCAACAACAATTCTAGATGATTAATAGTTAATGCATATTCGGGAGCCGCTGGATTGGTGCGGTGTAATTTCTTATATTCCTTTTCAAAGGTCTCAGCCACTTTCTTCGGCCATTTCATTTTCGCCGCTCTCTCCTTTAGGCCTTCTAACTCTTTTGCAGGATTCTCCTGTCCAAGTTCTTCTTGTATGGCCTTCAATTGTTGATGCAAGAAGTAATCGCGCTGTTGCTTTTCAATATCTACTCTTGTCTTGTCTTGAATTTTATTTTTCAAGTCAAGCATTTGAATTTCATTATTTAAGTGTTCCAGCACTTTATTTGCTCGAATACTTAAATCATCTAAGGATAAAAGCTGTTGCTTGTCTGCAACACCTACATTTAGATTAGATGCAATGAAATTAATCAAGAAGAATCGATTCTTAATATTCTTCAATACCGCAGCCGCCTCAGAAGGAATATGATTGGACTTTTGAATAATCTCTTTGGCTAGATCTTCAATCGTTGAAATCAAAGCCTTAAACTCTTTCGTTTGCTTAGGTTTACTTTCTTCTACTTTCACGAAATTTGCTTTCATGAAAGGGTCTTCTTGAACGCCATCCACTAACTTGATCTTACTAACCCCCTGCAAGATAACCGTATTGGTTCCATCGGGCATTTTTAACATCTTCAATATTCTAGCAAGTGTTCCTATTTCATACAAATCGTCAAAACTTGGATCTTCTTCATTGGCGTTTGTTTGAGCCAATACTCCAATTAATTTGTCCTTTCTGTATGCCGAACGCACTGCCTTGATAGAAGAATCTCTACCGACAGTAATAGGCATTATAACCCCAGGGAAAATTACAGAATTACGCAAAGCCAATACAGGCAATGCTTCTTTAATTTCTATATTATCATTTTCTCCTATTTCCTCTTCACTAATAACGGGTAAAAACTCCGTATCCTCATCGATGGCAATAAATTGATCTCCAAAATCCATATTATGTATAGTTGTTTTATAGAAAAAAGCGGTTGCCGTTTAACGGCCGACCGCTTTTCTTTTATGATGCAAATTTAGTTTAAAAATACTTGATTTACTAAATCTGGCTTAATGATTAATTCTCCATTTTCCACATCCACTTCGAAGCTTGAACCATTCCTGATTTCATTGCCTAAAAGTTTTTTCGAAAGTAAATTTACGATGTCTCGTTGTATTAACCTTTTAATAGGTCTTGCTCCATATTGAGGGTCATATCCCTCATCCGCAATCAAATCTAAGGCCTTGTCCGAAATAGTCATTTTAATTTCTTGTAATGCTAATCTTTCTTGAAGCTTTTCAATTTGTAACAGGGCAATCCCCTTCAAATTACTTCGAGTTAAAGGTTCAAACATTGTCACTTCATCAATTCGATTTAAGAACTCTGGTCGCACCGCTTGTTGCAATCGCTGCATAACTTGAGCCTTAGTAGTGGTATATACTCCTGGTAAATCTTCAGATACCACTCCAGCATAATTCTCTTGAATAATATCTGAACCAATATTTGAAGTCATGATGATAATCGTATTCTTAAAATTGGCGACTCTTCCTTTATTATCAGTTAAGTGTCCTTCATCCAAAACTTGCAACAATACATTACTTACATCAGGATGGGCTTTTTCAAACTCATCTAGTAATACCACTGAATACGGTTTTTTACGCACAGGCTCTGTCAATTGACCGCCTTCATCGTAACCCACATATCCAGGAGGCGCTCCTAGTAAACGGGAAACTGAATGTTTCTCCATGTATTCACTCATGTCTATGCGGATAATCGCTCCATCATCATTAAAAAGATAGCTAGCTAAAGCTTTGGCAAGCTCTGTTTTTCCAACTCCTGAACTTCCGATAAACAGGAATGAACCAATAGGTCTATTCTCATCTGCTAGGCCAGCTCTATTTCGTCTGATAGCATTAGAAACTGCCTCTATCGCTTCTTTTTGACCAATAACTCGTTTGCCTAACTCATCTTCTAAGCGAAGTAATTTAAGCCTTTCAGTTTCCATCATTTTAGATACTGGAATCCCTGTCCATTTAGACACAATTTCAGCAATATCTTCTCGGTCTACTTCTTCTTTCAAAAGCCTTGATTCACTATTGATGTTCTGTAAATCGCCTTCCAATTTCGCTACCTCATCTTCAGCCGCTTTAACTTTACCATATCGAATTTCAGCTACTTGTCCATAATCCCCATCCCGTTCAAGTTGTTCTGCTTGCAGTTTATAACTGTCAATTTCTTTCTTCTTGGATTGAATATTATCCAACAGTTCTTTCTCTTTTTGCCATTTCGCTCTGAATGAAGTTCGTTTCTCTGTCCATTCCGATATTTGCTTGGTGAGATCTTTAATTTTCTTCTCATCTTTCTCCCGCTTAATAGCCTCCCGTTCAATTTCCAACTGGCGAATTTTTCTTTCTATTTCATCCAATTCTTCAGGCATAGAATCAATCTCCAGACGCAATTTTGCTGCAGCCTCATCGATCAAGTCAATAGCCTTATCTGGCAATTGCCTATCTGTAATGTATCTTGAAGATAATTCCACCGCCGAAATAATCGCATCATCCAATATTTTCACCTTATGGTGCATTTCATATCGATCTTTTAATCCTCTCAATATAGATACCGAATCCTCTATGGTAGGTTCATCGATTATTACTTTTTGGAAACGTCTTTCCAGCGCTTTATCTTTCTCAATATACTTTTGATATTCTTTATTTGTAGTGGCTCCAATTGCTCGCAAATCTCCACGAGCCAATGCTGGCTTTAAGATATTTGCTGCATCCAAAGCTCCTTCGGTAGCGCCAGCTCCCACGAGAGTATGAATCTCATCGATAAATAAGATAATACTGCTACCTGCTTCTTGAACTTCTTTGATAAGCGCTTTCAACCTTTCTTCAAACTCGCCTCGATACTTAGCCCCTGCCATAAGTAAACCCAAATCCAAGGAAAAAATTTCTTTAGATTTCAAGTTTTCAGGTACATCACCATTTACAATTCTGTGCGCAATGCCCTCGGCAATAGCTGTTTTACCAACTCCAGGTTCTCCCACAAGGAGAGGATTGTTTTTCGTCCTTCTAGATAGAATATGCAATACTCTTCTAATTTCTTCATCTCTTCCAATTACGGGATCGAGTTTGCCTTCTTTTGCTCTATCATTTAGATTTATAGCATACTTAGATAAGGCATTATATTTTGCCTCTGCATTTTGATCTGTCACTTTACTTCCTTTTCTTAGTTCTTCAATGGCCAATTTAGTTACGGCCTCATTCATTCCCATTTTTTTCAAGTCTTTCGCAAGCTGATCGTTCACACTTAACAAGGCTAAAATCAGGTGTTCAATACTTACATAGCTATCACCCATTTCTTTCATAATGCTATTGGCTTTCAATACCACTTGATTAAAGTCCTTACTAGGAAAGGCTGCCGCTTCGCTACTTTGCTTAGGTAAGCTGTTTAATTTCTTATCAACTAATACCATTAAATTAGGCATTGTGATATTCATTTTACCAAGTAAAAAGGGTAAAACATCCTTATCGCTTTCCACTATTCCTTTTAACAAGTGAATAGTTTCCATGCTAGGATTACTATTATTGAAGGCTAGCTGCTGAGCAAAACTTAGCGCTTCCATCGACTTCTGTGTAAAATTATTTGGATTCATCTCTTCCTCTCCTTATACATTTAATATCAATTTGAGGTCCCATGCCTCACCCTTCATCATCAAATTGTAAACCATAAGAAAAATTCGGAATTTATGTCGCGGAAAACCCTCAAACCCAGACAAAATGTCGCTTTGTAAGCGTTTTAATTTAGTTGTAAATTACCGACTTCCCAATTTGATTGAATTTATATCTTTGTCCAATGAAATTGAATTCCATTCTTAAAGCTTTTACCTACTTATTTGCCCTACTATTCATCATTTCCTGTAAAACGGAAACACAAAAGGATGAATCGATCGATGCTGTTACTCCTATGAATGATACCATCCAATTGTTGGATAGTTTGATTAAATCAGATGTAAGAAATTCCGATTTGTATTTTGATAGAGCCTTATACTATAAGAGCCGAGGTGTTTATCCTAAAGCCATTGCTGATATCTATAGTGCACTTCATATTGACAGCGCTAATGTCGATTACTATCTTTTCGCGGGAGAGTTGTTTTTAGATATGAATGAAGGAGTAAAAGCAGCAGGGTTAATGAGTAAGGGAATCAATATGAACCCTGAGAACCAAGAATTATATATCAAGGCTATTGAGTACAATTATTATTTACAGAACTATGAAGCTTCTTTAAATTTTGCAAACGACCTCATTCAAATCAATAAATATAATGCGGACGCTTACTTTTTAAAGGGGATGATAGTTAAAGAAATCGGGCAAGAAGACAAAGCGATTTCTACTTTTCAAACTTGTATAGAAGTTGATCCAAGCTTCTATAACGCACACATGCAATTGGGATTAATCTATTCTTACAATTCTGATGACCTGGCTGTTCAGTATTTTGAAAACGCCTTGAGCTTAGATGATAATAGTCGAGAAGCTATGTATGCCATTGCTTATCATTATCAGCTAAAAGATGACTTTATACCTGCCGTAAAAAAATACAAAGAAATGATTTTGCGTGACGCAAAAGATCATGAAATATTTTTCAATATAGGTCATTGCTATATTGGGTTAGATTCATTGGATAAAGCGTACAAGCATTTTGATTTGGCTATACAAATTCAACCACAATATGCAGGAGCATACTATATGAAAGGAAATATAAGTGAAATTAGAGGAAACAATGCAGATGCTTTAACGAACTACAAACAAGCACTTTTAATGTTGCCAGATGATACCAATATCACGAACGCTATTGAGCGGGTACAATAAATAACTTTAATCCTTTAATAATCTGTATCGTTTATTTAGGACTAGACATTTGAATGAATTCTATTATCTAAGAATAGATACACTACCCTTGCGATCTATTGTTTTTCCATCTAGATATTCTACATTAACATAGTAGCTATATACTCCTGGTCCTTGCATTTCTCCTTTGTAGGTTCCATCCCAAGACACTCGTTGATTACTACTTTCAAATACTTTCTCTCCCCATCTGTTATAAACTTGCATCTTCACAAATTCGATCCCTTCTCCGAATACCTCAAAGGTTCTATTTACATCATCATAGCTACCTGGAGTAAATGCATTTGGAATAAACAATAACAAGCTGTTCTCTACTTGAATAATAGTATTGGCTGTTGCACTACATAACTCATCATCACCTCCATAATAGTAAACTGTTGCCGTGTATTCTGTGTAATGCTCATAAGTCAATACTGTTGGATCAATGCAATCAGCACAATTCAAACCAGTTGTTGGATACCAATTTACTTCGGCAATAGCGCTGTTGGTGTAGTTTGGAGAGGTCACTGACAACTCTAAAGTGATACTCTCTTCTAACTGTAAGGTCGTATCACCAGGAATAACTTCAAATGAGAAGTAAGGTTGTTCGTATACTGTTGTGGTATATAATTGTGACAAACAAACAGAATTTGAACCTAAGTCCTGAACGATAATCTCGTCATATACGCCTGCTGGCAAATTCAAAAAGTTTGGACTATTTTGGAAGGTCTCTCCGCCATCAAGTGAATAGGCATATCCAACTCCTGTTCCACCTAAGGCTTCGACAGTTATACTTCCTGTTGCATCTCCCCAGCAATTCGCTGAATCGGGTGTGGCAACTACCGCAATCGGTGTTGGTTCGTCAATAAACACACTTCCTGTTTCTGTACATCCGTTCGCATCTGTAACCGTTACTTGGTAGGTATTGCTTGATAAATTAGTGGCTTGTGCATTCGTTTGTGCTTGAGGATCATTCCATAGATACGTGTATCCTGCAGTTCCACCTGTAGCAACTACTGATGCAATTCCATCATTGTATCCTGCACAATTAATGTCCGTTCCTGTTACTGCTATTTGTAATGGAGCTAATGGCTCAGTTACCGTAGAACTATTGGTAAATGTACATCCGTTTCCGTCTGTCACTGTTACCATATATGTTCCTGCTATTAAACCAGTTGCCATAGCTGTGTTTTGATTGTTGGCTGCAGCATCCCATTGAAATTGGAAAGGTGCTGTTCCACCAGTCAATACTTGAGCAGTTAAGCTTCCATCATTTCCACCAAAACAGTTTACTGAAACTTCTGAGAAAGTAATCACTACATCTGCAGGTTGTGTTATTGTAATCGACTCGTTCATTACACAGTTATTAGAATCCGTAACCGTCAAGGTATAGGTTCCTGCTGATAGTGCATTGATGTCCTCTACAGCGCTAGTGAAACCATTTGGTCCTGTCCATCCATAAGTATAAGGGCTCACACCACCATTTACTGTGGCATCTACTTCTCCATCAATCCCTCCGAAACAAAAAATGTTTGTTCCTGCAAGATTGATAGTTAAAGCCGTTGGCTCAGTAATCGTAGCACTTAATTGAGCCGTACATGCATTTGCATCCGTAACCGTTAAAGTATACATACCTGCCGTTGCATTACTCAAATCTTCATTTGCTCCACCTCCATTCGACCATAAGTAACTATAGGCAATTGTTCCGCCTGTTGTACTTACGCTAATGGATCCTGTATTTCCTCCATTACATAATACATTAGTTAAATCATCTAAACTTAGTAATAGTGAATCTGGCTCTTCTATCAGAACAGCTAAGCTATCTTGACATCCATTCGCATCTGAGACAATCACTTGATAATTTCCTACATCCAAGCCAACTGCAGTTGCTGTGTTTTGAGCTAATGCATCATTCCATAAATAAGTATATCCACCAGATGCGCCACTTGCTGTTACCACAGCTGTACCGTCAGCTAAATCCTTACAAGTCACGTTCGTAGAATCCATGGCTAGACTAAATGCAGTAGGCGCATAGATATCAAAACTCATGCTATCCACGCACATATTGGTGTCTCGGGCATAAGCCATGTAATTTCCAAGGCTTAAATTATTGAAAATTGTATTTGAAGAATAAGCACTATTATCTATACTATATTGGTAAGGAGCTACTCCATTTGAAGCATTTAATTCTATCTGTCCATCATTGCTACTAAAGCAAGTCAGACTATCTATTTGAGTGATTCCTAAAGTTAAGGCTATTGGTTGATTCAAACTAACTACAGAATCGATGAAGCATCCAAGGCTATCTTCTAGATAAACGGTATGAGCGCCTCCAGCAAGCCCAGCAAAAACATTAGCAGCTTGTACACTTACTCCTCCATCTATGCTATACTCGTAGGGTTGAACTCCACTACTTACATATACCTCAATAACTCCGTCGTTGACATTTCCACAGCCTGGATCAGTTAAAAGAATAGAATCAAAGACTAATGGCAAACCTCCTACAATGATAATTTGATAGCTGGTATCACATGAACCATTTTCATTCACCACGATGTCGTAAACTCCAGCAGCTAAAGGTTGGAATACATTATTAGCGCTGTAGCTAAGACCACCATCAATTGAATATTGAGGGTTAACCGCACCCGAAGTGAAAATTGTTATACTAGCATCTGCTTGGCCTAAGCAAGTTTCCGTTTGTACAACAGTACTATCTACGTCAATATCAGAAATGGAAACCGTTACTGATACATAAGTCAAACAACTAAATGAATCTAAAGCTACTGTATATGTTGTAGTAGAGTCGGGAAAGAATATTGGACTAAAGCTTGTTGTATCATTTATGCTACCATCATTTGGTGTCCATGCAGCTGATATTGCTCCACCAGTGACAAACAATTGCACAGAATCACCTAAACAAATAGTGGTGTCTGGGGAAACAGTAAAAGAAAAGTTACCTCCTACATTCACCGTTACGGTATCGCTATATGAACAACCATACTGATCTGTTATGCTTACTTCATAATCTGTTGAAGTTAATGGTGTGGCAACGGGGGCCTGAGTATTAAATCCTGCCAAGCCTGTAGTTGGCGTCCAGTTTAATGTGAAGTCTGTGTTCAAAGTACTTTGAGGATAAAAACGAACGGCATCTTGTACTGCATTCCATGCTGAATTATTTCGACCTGTTGAAGCCACCCCACCTAAACCCACATTATTTTCAATACCTTGAGATGCGGTTGGATCACTAGCATCTTGCTGGCAGTTCTCACAAATAACATCAATCATATTGGTTCCTTCATGCAAAACAATTTGTCCAACAACAGCTTCTGTTGCACTTGTTCCTCCCACATGTATCAGCTCAAGCATAATAACAAACCTTCTATTAGGTGCAGCTCCTACGGTGAAATAATTAGATACTGCTGCGGAATCAATCAAATCATCCCACATTAAGGCTACGAAATTTGACGGAAAGCCTCCTGTAGGGATTAAAGTGTTTGACGCTATTGATATTCCAGAATTTGTAAAGGTTAAATATCCATTAGTGGTTACACGAACTTGCGTTTGTGCAGCACAATAAAATTCAAATGGAAATGGAATCGGAATTGATTGACTAAAGCCATTATCTGCTTGAGAGAATACAATAGGGGTACCTGCCCCTGCAGGATTAACTTCTTTATCATATGGTATTGAATATGAAAAATAGTCACCTAAACAAGCTGGAACTGTTCCTGAAACTTCCGCATTCAATTGAACGCCTTCTCCTTGACAAATAGTTGATACCTCTGGTGTTGCATCTACATCAAACCCAACAACATCAACTTGAGTTATCATGTCGTAAGTATTACCATAGATATCGGTTACTACAAAGGTGTAATCAAACAGACCCGGAGTAGAAAAGTTTACAATCATGTCATTTCCGGCAACACTAACCGTGTTGGAATCGGCTTGCCAAGCGCCAATATTTTCATAAGCTAGCGGGATAGTATCTGCTGCTAAAAGTAAAGACTGATCTAATTCGATACTCGCTGAGAATACAAATCCATCATCAATATTCCAATCATCCGCAAAAATAAACTGCCAAGTTCCATTCATTGGACAACCAATAAGGCTAGCCCAAGGGTTTTGCGAAGCATAAGTCCCTGCCGGAAGTGTATTCGCTACTAAAGGAGCAACAGCCATTATAGGAGCTGTAACTGCAGGACTCCAACAATATTCATAAGGCGTTCCTACATAGATAATACTGTCTACGAATGAAGGATGAGGTTCACCCAAGGCAAAGCCCAAACCAGCACAATTGTTATCTACCAAGAAAGTTTGCTGTCCATTCGGACATTGAATAATAATATCTAAGTCTCCAAAAAACGAATGCTCAATCTCTGCGCAGACCTCTATTATCTGGTTAATATTAGTAATTGTAGCTCCAGGTTGATAGCCTAGAATAGGTAAATCATATACTAATGGAACATATATTCCATCGCAATTTACTGCTCCTGCGTTATCTCCTGCATATTGAGTATCAATCGTTGCAACTGTGTTAGATGAATAAATTGTATCACCTCCAATATAATTATTCGGTAGGTTCGGGCCTATAATTGTCGCACTGACAAGTGCATCATCCCCTACACAAATTATACTATCGAAGGTAAAAAGTACTTCAGGGTCTGGCAATACAACGACTTTAATCGGATTGTTAGAACCTGTCCCTAATGAATCCGCAGGAATGCCAAATTGAAGATTGCCACTTTGACATCCATTAACGTCTTCCAATAGAAGTCCTACTTGAAAAATACCTACATTAGGATAAACATAACTAATACATTGTCCCGTATCTAAAACGCCATTACCTAAATCCCAATAAAAATTTGAAGTCGCATCACTCTGAGCATAGGATGTATTATTTTGACCATAGATTCCAGTGGCGCAAATAGTGAAAGTATCTTCAAGAGTAACAAAAGAATAATTATTAGTATCTAAAGAAGGGTCAATAAAATCGATATAGTAATCTACCGACTGACAAGGAGGTAAGCAAGAAACCGCAAGTTCAAAATCTCCAGTAGTCGCAGGGTCAGAAGTAAACAACAAAGTAATACACCCATTGTTCGGGTTTGTTATAGTAGATCGAATATCTTGAGTTGTCCCATTACTTTGATCGAAGCATCCCAATAATTGATTCGTTACCCCAAGACCATCAAACGCACATAACTGATCCCCTTGAGCAATACTATTGGTATTCCACGATAGCACCAAGCCTTGAGTTGCATTAGAAGGACATATGGTCATTTCAATATTTTGATTATTGCCATAATCTGCACCAGCTCCTCCACTATCGAACAACACGGCTCCTGTTGTACAATCTACGGTAATTGTATCGGCGGCGAAATTGATATTTTGTGCAAAGCTAAATCCAAGGCAAAATGCCATAATCAAAAGACTGTAAATTTTTTTCATGTATCCTTATTTTTTACTTTCTGGTCTAATCGATAAAGTTACATTATTTTTTCTATTTGCTTAAGCGTATTACCTAAGCACTCCAAAACAAAAAAAGAGTCCTTTCCCGATAACTTCAGGAAAGGACTCTTTTTTAATAACTAGACCTTTAAAAGCTACCTCAACAAGGTGATACTTCCTTTTCGATCTATTGTTTTTCCATCTAGATATTCTACATTAACATAGTAGCTATATACTCCTGGTCCTTGCATTTCTCCTTTGTAGGTTCCATCCCAAGACACTCGTTGATTACTACTTTCAAATACTTTCTCTCCCCATCTGTTATAAACTTGCATCTTCACAAATTCGATCCCTTCTCCGAATACCTCAAAGGTTCTATTTACATCATCATAGCTACCTGGAGTAAATGCATTTGGAATAAACAATAACAAGCTGTTCTCTACTTGAATAATAGTATTGGCTGTTGCACTACATAACTCATCATCACCTCCATAATAGTAAACTGTTGCCGTGTATTCTGTGTAATGCTCATAAGTCAATACTGTTGGATCAATGCAATCAGCACAATTCAAACCAGTTGTTGGATACCAATTTACTTCGGCAATAGCGCTGTTGGTGTAGTTTGGAGAGGTCACTGACAACTCTAAAGTGATACTCTCTTCTAACTGTAAGGTCGTATCACCAGGAATAACTTCAAATGAGAAGTAAGGTTGTTCGTATACTGTTGTGGTATATAATTGTGACAAACAAACAGAATTTGAACCTAAGTCCTGAACGATAATCTCGTCATATACGCCTGCTGGCAAATTCAAAAAGTTTGGACTATTTTGGAAGGTCTCTCCGCCATCAAGTGAATAGGCATATCCAACTCCTGTTCCACCTAAGGCTTCGACAGTTATACTTCCTGTTGCATCTCCCCAGCAATTCGCTGAATCGGGTGTGGCAACTACCGCAATCGGTGTTGGTTCGTCAATAAACACACTTCCTGTTTCTGTACATCCGTTCGCATCTGTAACCGTTACTTGGTAGGTATTGCTTGATAAATTAGTGGCTTGTGCATTCGTTTGTGCTTGAGGATCATTCCATAGATACGTGTATCCTGCAGTTCCACCTGTAGCAACTACTGATGCAATTCCATCATTGTATCCTGCACAATTAATGTCCGTTCCTGTTACTGCTATTTGTAATGGAGCTAATGGCTCAGTTACCGTAGAACTATTGGTAAATGTACATCCGTTTCCGTCTGTCACTGTTACCATATATGTTCCTGCTATTAAACCAGTTGCCATAGCTGTGTTTTGATTGTTGGCTGCAGCATCCCATTGAAATTGGAAAGGTGCTGTTCCACCAGTCAATACTTGAGCAGTTAAGCTTCCATCATTTCCACCAAAACAGTTTACTGAAACTTCTGAGAAAGTAATCACTACATCTGCAGGTTGTGTTATTGTAATCGACTCGTTCATTACACAGTTATTAGAATCCGTAACCGTCAAGGTATAGGTTCCTGCTGATAGTGCATTGATGTCCTCTACAGCGCTAGTGAAACCATTTGGTCCTGTCCATCCATAAGTATAAGGGCTCACACCACCATTTACTGTGGCATCTACTTCTCCATCAATCCCTCCGAAACAAAAAATGTTTGTTCCTGCAAGATTGATAGTTAAAGCCGTTGGCTCAGTAATCGTAGCACTTAATTGAGCCGTACATGCATTTGCATCCGTAACCGTTAAAGTATACATACCTGCCGTTGCATTACTCAAATCTTCATTTGCTCCACCTCCATTCGACCATAAGTAACTATAGGCAATTGTTCCGCCTGTTGTACTTACGCTAATGGATCCTGTATTTCCTCCATTACATAATACATTAGTTAAATCATCTAAACTTAGTAATAGTGAATCTGGCTCTTCTATCAGAACAGCTAAGCTATCTTGACATCCATTCGCATCTGAGACAATCACTTGATAATTTCCTACATCCAAGCCAACTGCAGTTGCTGTGTTTTGAGCTAATGCATCATTCCATAAATAAGTATATCCACCAGATGCGCCACTTGCTGTTACCGCAGCTGTACCATCAGCTAAACCCTTACAAGTCACGTTCGTAGAATCTATCGCAAGACCTAAAGCATTAGGTTCTATTATAGAAACGGCTAGGCTATCCACACAAGCGTTATTATCCGTTACGAAAACTTGATACGACCCCGCTTCCAAATTTGATATATCTTCATTTAAACTGGCAAAACCATTCGGTCCCGTCCAACTATATCCATAAGGTGTTTGCCCTCCAGAAACTGTTAAATCTATTAGACCACTAGTGTCTCCAAAGCAAGCCACGTCAACATGAATTTCATTGATTACTATTACTGGCCATTCAACTATTTGTACGGAATCGAATACGTTACAACCATTAAAGTCTAAAGCCATTAAGGAATATAATCCAGCACTTAGGTTAAAGGCTGTATCCCCAACCTGGCTGCCTGTAGCCCCATCCCAAAAGAAGGTATAAGGACCAGCGCCTCCGCTTATAGAATCTACATAAGTGATTCCATCATTTCCACCTAAGCAAGAAACATCATCTCCCAAGATGTTTAAATACAATGGATTTGCTTGTGCCACAACGAACGAATCTCTAATCATACAATTATTCGAATCGGTAACTTCCACCCAGTAAAGACCTGGACTCATTCCAGTAATAGTTTGAGTAACAGCACTAGTGTTCCATAAAAAACTATAAGGCAGATTTCCCCCTGTTACTAAAGCAGAAAGACTATCAATTGTTCCTCCAACGCAAAGCACTACCCCGGGAGCAGTAATATCTGCTGTGAGTAATGCAGGTTCCGTAATTGTAAAACCAAAACTATTGCTACAACCCGATAAAGGATTAGAAATTACTATTGAATCGTACACACCCGTTGCTAGATTTCCTACAAAAATTTCACCTGCAGCATCTGCTGCTATGAATTGGCTTGGAACAGGAACACCATTATAAACTACATCGACTTGATAGTTTGAAAAAGGAGACAGATTAGAAACTAATGCGGATCCATCATCTAAACCATTACAACTTACATTAGTAATCGAAGTAGTAAAAGAGAGTCCAAAAGGTTCTTCTAAAATCAATGTATCTAGCAGAGTACCGCATACTAATCCAGATTCATCCATTATAGTAAGGAAAAGTGTATCAGGGCCAAGGTTGTTTACAAAGGAATCTATACTCATGGAAGGTTGCCATAAGTAGGTTACATTTCCAATAGCGTTGCTTGGAATAATTGCAAATCCCCCATCAGCAGCACCGGGACAAGAGATCAAGTTTGTATCTATCGCAATACTAAATTCAGAAACTACCACCTTTGTAGTATCAAACTGAGTACATGCACCTAGTGTATATTCTACAATATAATCTGTTGTTATAGTAGGAGTAACTTGAGTATATCCGCTGTCAATATCTAAAACAGATCCGTTGTTAGGGGTCCAAGAGTAAATAGCCAAATTATTGTCATCCCCCGCAATTGTGGCATGAAGAACTGTAGTATCCCCTGAGCAAATTGTGTCAGGGACAGTAGTTAAGTTGAATGGAATCAAATCAATAATTGTAAGCTCTGCACTATCAAAAGGTAAACTTGTACAAGGGTTTAATAAATACAGTTTCACAATTTCATTACCCTCACTAACTCCATCATTGGTTGGAATAATATTCACAATAATAGCTGTGTCTCCTGCGAAGAAGGTAATACTATCTTGAATGATTGTATAGTCAACTCCATTTATTGCTGTTCCTGCGATTTGAAATTTAATTCCATAATCCACTGGAAGAGCAGCATCTAATTCAAATCTAAACTCCCCATCAACGCAACCTTCAACTGCATTGACAAAACCTGCTCCCAAAATTGTAGATGAGGCGAGTGTCACCGGCAAAGAAGTAAAACTACCCGCTTCAACAAAAACTCCAGAATCGAAACTTTGATCTAAAAAAGTATTCGGTGTTCCATCTGCTACACCTAATTTAAAATGATAATTCGTACAAGGAACGGTATAAATCTTTGATTCCAACGCAACAGTATTTCCATCGTAGACGATGTCCGTAACTGTTCCATTAAAAAATGCGGAATTCGCAGTATTACAGCCAGGAGAACCTGGAGTACCAGAAGTTCCCACAGAGCCATTATTAACTGAATTAATAGAAACTGCTGTAGTAGTTCCAGGGATCAAGGCAACATTTTGATTGGCATAAACGCCCCCCCCCGGGTTAGCTCCACTCACAAAGAAACCAAACACATCATTGAAATTTGAACACACATATTCGTCATATTCTTCCGATCCAAAGACATAATTAAAAGTAAGCGAGTCACCCAAAACTTCTACATCAAATTCCAATACACAAGCATCTGTGGACACTAGCATTGGATTAGTGGAGGATATTAAAGCTGTCAAGTCTGCATCTCCAGGAGCACCATTACTTGTACTAATGAAAGTAGCTGGGCTAGCGCCTTGAACATCTATAGCATTTCCACATGTTAAGATTATCCCATCCTCCAAGCCTAATGCGTTCGGGGAATTCACAAACTTTCCAGAAGCATTATTAGGGCAAGTCAAAAAAGCCCCTGTAATCGTAACACCAGCTCCAGCCAAAGATTCAGCTAAATCAGTGGCATTAAAATTATTCAACACTTGGAACCCTGTAATATTAATATTTATATTGGTTACATCGCAAACACCAAGGCTATTACAGACAGAAATACAAATCTGATCCGTACCCGTTAAACCTGTACCATCAAATGACGCATCAGGAGTGTAAGTAACACATTGTTGTCCTGAATTAACAACAGGAACTCCATTACTATTTATTGGGCCACAACTCAAAGAAAAGCCAGTCACACTATCTACAACTGTAAGCAATTGCGGAAGACATATAGTTATCTCTCCATTTCCAGGAACAGTTACATTTATGGTTTCAGTAACTGGAGTCATGTTCATGACCAATGTTGAGGTATCGCATAAAGTATCTAAACATGATACGATGCAAAATGAATCAGGTCCAACATAATTCAAAGGCGGAGAGTAAATAACACATGATGGATTATAACTTGCAGTTCCGTATAACGGAGCTGAGCAACCGGCTATTACCACATTACTACCACCTGAAATGATGGCTTCACAAACAAAGAAATTGGCATCTTCTGGGGTATTCTGATATATCGATTCTCCAACAGGCTGAACCGTTATATTTACCACCGTATCAGTGCATACTCCTAATATACAAGTAGTTAAACAGACTGAGTCATAGCCGAAATAATTTAGATTGGGCGTATATTCGGCACAAAGACCATTAACAATGGTAGTTCCTTCATAACTCTGTTGACAAAGATAAATAGTGTCAGCTGTAAGACCTCCTGTCAAATCGACATCGCAAATCGTTAAGACATTATCTTCTAAAACTACAGCACGCTGAGCATTTAGATTAGTAAATACAAAAAAAAGACAAGTAAGGGATAGGAAATGCTTCATGTAGTAAATATATAAAATTTGAAGCGAACTTGCTAGTGGTCACTTGAATAAAAAACAGTAGCATATTCTAAAGAAATGTTCAAATTGGCTACCTTTGCGAACTTATTTTCAACAAACCAAACAATTGAAATACGATGAGCGATTCAATTTCTAAAATAATTTATACTAAAACTGACGAAGCTCCAGCTTTAGCAACATATTCTTTACTCCCTATAATTTCCACTTTTGCAAAAGCGGCAGATATTGAAATAAGCACTAGTGATATTTCACTTGCAGGAAGAATTTTAGGGCTTTTCCCAGAACGATTAAGTAAAGCCAATCAGGTATCAGATGACCTATCAACATTAGGTGCGCTTGTGAAGAAACCAGAGGCGAACATTATTAAGTTGCCTAACATCAGTGCATCCGTTCCTCAGCTAAAAGAAGCGATCGAAGAATTACAAGCTAAAGGATTTGACATCCCTGATTATCCAGAGAATCCAGTAACAGATGAAGAAAAAGCAGTACTCGCCAAATATAACAAAGTAAAAGGAAGTGCTGTAAACCCCGTGCTTCGAGAAGGAAACTCTGATCGCAGAGCTCCTAAACCAGTAAAGCAATATGCAAGAAACAATCCTCACTCTATGGGTGCTTGGAGCAGTGATTCTAAAACACATGTGTCAACCATGCAGTCTGGTGATTTCAGAAACAATGAAAAATCAATTACGCTAGCCGAGGCATGTAATTTAAACATACAGCTAGTGAGCAAGGATGTTTCTGTTACTCTGTTAAAAGAAAAAATTGCTATTCAAAAAGATGAAGTAGTAGATGCTTCAGTACTCAGCAAAAAAGCCTTGATTGCCTTTTTATCAGAACAAATTGAAGACGCTAAAAATCAAGGTGTTTTGTTTTCACTACATATGAAAGCTACCATGATGAAAATATCTGATCCGATTATTTTTGGCCATGCAGTTAAACTCTTTTTTAAAGATGTTTTTGAAAAGCATTCAGATACAATTGCAGCGCTGAAAGTTAACGTTAACAATGGGTTTGGTGATTTAATAGAGAAAATCGAAACATTACCAGCAGCAGAAAAAGCTGAAATTCTAGCAGACATCAAAACAGTATATGCCAATCGCCCTAGCCTAGCTATGGTTGATTCAGACAAGGGCATTACCAACCTACACGTACCAAGTGATATAATTATAGATGCTTCAATGCCTGCTATGATTAGAACTTCTGGTCAAATGTGGAATGCAGAAGGCAAACAACAAGATACTAAAGCAGTTATTCCAGACAGTAGTTATGCTGGAATTTACCAAGAGACTATAGATTTCTGTAAGAAACATGGCGCTTTCGACCCAACAACCATGGGCTCTGTACCTAATGTTGGATTAATGGCTCAAAAAGCTGAAGAGTATGGTAGTCATGATAAAACATTTGAAATTCCATCAGCTGGAAAAGTTCAAGTAGTTGATGACTCAGGAAAAGTTTATATTGAACATGAAGTTGAAGAAGGAGATATTTGGAGAATGTGTCAAGCAAAAGATGCGCCTATCCAAGATTGGATTAAACTTGCCGTTAAAAGAGCAAGATTGAGTAATACTCCTGCTGTTTTTTGGTTAGACAAGAACAGAGCACACGATGCCGAATTAATCAATAAAGTAGATAAATACTTACCTTCACATGACACTTCTGGATTAGATATCCGAATTTTATCTCCAGTTGAAGCAACTCGCTTCTCTTTAGAAAGAATTAAAGACGGATTAGACACGATTTCTGTTACTGGAAATGTATTAAGAGATTACAACACGGATTTGTTTCCTATTCTTGAAGTAGGAACTAGTGCTAAAATGCTTTCTATTGTGCCTTTAATGCAAGGAGGTGGATTATTTGAAACTGGCGCTGGTGGATCTGCACCAAAGCACGTTGATCAATTCATGAAAGAGAATCACTTGAGATGGGATTCTTTAGGAGAATTTCTTGCTTTAGCTGAATCTTTCGAACACATTGCAGAAGTTAATCGCAATCCAAAGGCTTCTATTTTAGGTAAAGCTTTAGATCAAGCTACTGAAAAGGTACTTAGCCGTGGAAAATCTCCATCTAGAAAAGTAATGGAATTAGATAATAGAGGCAGTCACTTTTACTTAGCAATGTATTGGGCACAAGCCCTTGCCGAGCAAAAAGAGGACGCTTCTTTAGCTGAAAGATTTGCTCCTTTAGCAGAAGAATTAAAGAAAAATGAAAATGCAATAGTCGAAGAACTCAATGAAGCTCAAGGCAAGAAGATGGATATTGGCGGATACTACATGCCCGATGTATCACTCGCAGCTGAAGCGCTTAGACCAAGTGCACTATTTAATGCTACGATAGATTCATTTTAAATCAATCAACAAACAAAAAAGGACCTAACTTAGTTAGGTCCTTTTTTGTTTGAGGGATTAGTGTTTCTTAACTAAAGAAGAGTCACCCCCTATTTCATTTGGAATATATTTTGAGTTACATTTGATATATGAAGAAAGTAGTTTGCTTACTTACTATAGTGATCCTAGCTGTTCAAGTTCAAGCAGCTTATCTCTTACTACCTATGGATGCCGATCAGAAAAACCATTTGAAGGCTTATGGCATCGCATATTGGGCATTAACGGAAGGCGTTGAAATTGATTGGTTACTTAATTATCGAGGAGGAAGTTTCGCGGTAAAAAATATCAAACAAATTCAAGATGAATGTAATATTCGTGGAGTGAGTTACGAAGTTATTGCAGACGCCAAATACACCAACATCCTTTCTAAAATTGCAAAGCCAGAAGAAAACATGGATATTGCTAAGCTAGAAAAAGCACCTAAAATTGCCGTGTATTCCCCAAAAACTAAAGCTCCCTGGGATGATGCTGTAACATTAGCATTAACATATGCTGAGATACCCTACGAGGTCATTTATGACACAGAGATCATGGAAGATGAATTGGTGTTATACGATTGGTTGCATTTGCATCATGAAGATTTTACCGGGCAATATGGCAAGTTTTGGAATGCCTATAAATCTCAAGCTTGGTATCAAAATCAAGTTAAAGAACTGGAAAGCATAGCCGGAAAATATGGCTTTGATAAAGTTTCGCAATTGAAATTAGCCATTGGTAAACGAGTGCAAGCATTTGTGGCTGGTGGAGGTTTCATGTTTGCTATGTGTTCTGCTACAGATAGTTATGATATTGCTTTGGCAGCTGAAGGAACTGATATTTGCGACCACATGTACGATGGAGATGGTCCAAGTCCGAATGCTCAAGGCGAATTGGATTTCACCAATACTTTGGCCTTTGAAAATTTCAGTTTACGTATGAGTCCTTACGAATATGAATATTCAAACATTGATGCGAATTTCGGAAGAAAAGTAGCTAAGAACTTAGACTATTTCACCCTGTTTGATTTCTCTGCTAAATGGGATCCCATTCCAACCATGCTGACGCAAAATCATACTAAAACGGTAAAAGGTTTTATGGGGCAGACTACGGCATTTAAAAAAGATTTTATCAAAAGCGATGTGCTAATTCTAGGTGAAAACAAGACAGCAAATGAAGCCAAATATATCCATGGCACTTATGGCTTTGGAATGTGGAGTTGGTATGGCGGGCATGACCCTGAAGACTATCAGCACTTTGTAGGTGACCCCAAAACTGATTTAAATTTACATCCTAATTCTCCAGGATACCGATTAATCCTCAACAATGTGCTCTTTCCAGCAGCCCGCAAGAAAGAAAGAAAAACCTAATAGTTTTACAAACCCGTTCGTTGCTTTTTACGTATATTTGAAAGTAATGACATCATATCAATTTCAACTATTATCACTGGCACTTGTACTAAGCTTTGCTTACAATAATGTGCAGGCCCAATTGTTTCCTAATCAAGATATTCAAGTTTTTGAGAATGGAAGCGAATTACCTAATGCCTGGCTAGGAGGGCTAGACTTACCTCAATTTTCAGATGGAGATATCAATCAAGATGGAAGAAAAGATCTCTTGATATTTGATAGAAAAGCAAACAAGACTTTAGTTTTACTTAAAGAAGCAAATGGAGAATACCGATATGCTCCTGACTTAGAGAGGTACTTCCCTGAAATGATGCGTTTTGCCCTGTTCAAAGATTACAATTGCGATGGACTGACGGATATTTTCGCATTTGTCAATACAGGAATTCAAGTGTATGAACAAGAAATTATTGGTGGAAATATTTCTTTCAAACAAGTCAGTTCATTATTAAAATTTGATCTTGGAGGATTCCAAGTAAATATTTACAATAGCAATGGAGACATCCCCGGAATTGAAGATGTCGATGGTGATGGAGATTTAGATATTCTTGTATTCTATAACCTCGGAACGACTCTTCCATTTTATCGCAATTTATCTGTTGAAATGGGCTACGGTTGTGACTCTTTAATTTTTGAGGAGTACACTTCATGTTGGGGACTTTTTTCAGAAGGGAATACCAACAACAATGTCAATTTCGACATTGCCTGCAAAGGAGGAACTGGAACTCCTGTTGCTTCTGGCGGACCAAAACATATCGGATCTACCATTTTACTTTTCGATCCCAATAAGGACAATCGCATGGATATCTTGTTAGGAGATGTATCCTTCAACACCATGGTGTATTTACAAAATGATGCCACGAGTATAGACGCGCACATGGCAAGTGCTTTGGCAGACTACAGCTATCCAAGTTATGATGTTTCTGCAGACGTAGAGATATTTCCCGCTGCATTTTACGTAGATGTCACCAATGACGGGGAGAAAGACTTGCTAGTCGCCCCTAATTCTACTACGGCACATGTAAACACCACAAGCTCTTGGCTTTACGAAAATACAGGCGATACCGCTGAACCTTTTCAATTTGTGAAGAACAACTTCCTAATCGATGAAACTATTGATTTAGGCAGCTACTCCTACCCTACCTTTTTTGATCAAAACGGTGATGGATTAGAGGATCTAATTATTGCCAATGGTTTCCTTTATGAGAATATGGGGACCACAATAGGGAGTTTATCCTATTATGAGAATACAGGGAGTGATACTTTACCCGAATTCACTTTGATGGATGACGATTACCTAGGACTAGCTAGTTTTGGTGCAGATTTTTTAAGGCCAAGTTTTGGTGACTTAGACAATGATGGGGATAAGGATCTAATTTTAGGCGATGCCAATGGGCTCATTCATTATTATGAAAACACGGCTGGATCAGGAGTTCCTGCAAGTTTTACACAAACCCAACTGGAATATTTCAACATAGATGTAGGAAATAAAGCACATCCGCAATTAATAGATTTAAACGGAGATAGCCTGCTTGACCTACTTATTGGTAGAGAAGGTAGTTATGGTGAGTTAGCTTATTTCTGGAATTTTGGGACAGCTGCAGTAGCAGAATTCCATGCCGATAGTTCCAACCAAGCTTTAGGAGAAATAAGAACTAATCAGCCAGGATTTATACCTGGATTTAGTGCACCATTTATTCTTGAAACAGATACCAACACCATTCTGTACGTGGGTAATGATGTAGGTTTTATTCAAAGTTATTTAGTGAATAACGATTCCTTAAAACAAGGTAGCTTTGAAATGTTGTCCCCTGTACTACTTCCTTCTCGTGCTGGTATTCGCACTAATTTAAGCATTATAGATATCGACAATAATAATGATATGGATTTCTTCGTAGGTAATGCTCGAGGCGGAGTAAACTATTTCTCAGGGGAAAAATCTGCTGACACTACCATTATTGACACCACAGGTATTGCTATTCGTGACCAATACAATCATGATTTTGATTTTGAACTTTACCCAAATCCAAGTGAAGGCGATGTCATCATAAGATTTGAAGAATCACAGGGCATCGTTGAGATCGAGATAATGAATCCACTGGGACAGCGTTTACTAAAACAAAAAGCAAGAAACACAAGCTTAGTTAAACTTGATAGCCGTGACCTATCCAAAGGGATTTACTACATTAAAGTGAGAAACAAAGAAGACCTCATTCAAGTTAAATCTTTCTTAAAAAATTAAATCTCCGCATTATTTTAATTACTTTCGTAGAAGTTTTGAAAACTATTCTTAAACATATCACTTCACTTTACTTGATTGGATTTGTCCTATTAAGTAGTATTGCTGTGCCTTATTCAGCCATGACTTGTCTGATATCAGATCAAACTAGCTGGAGCATCTTAATAGAAGATCAGCATTGTAGCGATCAATCTAAAAAGGATAGCAATTCGAGTGAATCTTTTGAAAAAGCCGCATGCTGCCTTTTCAATAACGGAATAGTTGATATTGACTCAGAATTGGTTTTGCATGATGTAAAAACCTTTGTAAGTTATATACCAACAGTAGTTTTCTTTGAATATGCAAAATCTATCAAAGTAGATAGTCTTCAAGTTAAATATACTTTCATTACTCATTTCCAAGATCAAGTCCCCAAGCGAATCGCTTATCAATCTTTTTTGTGTTAGCCATTAATTCAAGTTCTTTTTTGAATTAATCACGAAACATAAAAAAATGAAAACACTAATTTTATTCAGTGTTTTTATCGTAAATATCATTCTAGCATTTGGACAAAACCAAACCATAGAAGGGTACGTTTACGATAAGAGCACCTCAGCACAAGAAGCCTTATTTGGAGCAAACATTGTAAGTGAAGATGGTCTGCATGGAACCATCTCTGACCAGAATGGATACTTCACACTTTCACTACCGAACTCTTACAATAAAGTATTGCTTAGTTACGTAGGATATACCGATACTAAAATAGATTTACCTGCTTCAAGCAGCGTAACTATTTACATGGAGTCCAATGTCTTGGATGAAGTAGAATTCAAGTATAAGAAGTTAGACCGATCTACCATTGAAACCTATAATTCTCAGATATTAGATGGGGCAGACTTAACTAAAGCCGCTTGTTGCAATCTGAGCGAAAGCTTTGAAACCAACGCAGCCGTGGACGTAAGCTTTAGCGATGCCGTAACTGGAGCTAAGCGAATTCGCATGTTGGGTTTAGATAGTTACTACACACAAATCATGTTTGAAAACCAACCCAGTATTAGAGGTTTGGCAAATAGCTTTGGGATGTTGTATGTTCCTGGGCCATTTATGAAATCAATTGCTATTAATAGAGGTGCTGGTTCGGTAACTGATGGATATGAAGCCATCACTGGACAGATTAATTACACCTATAAAGACCCTAATGATTCTGAGCGGTTCTACCTCAATCTTTTTGGATCAAGACATGGTCAGTTTGAAATAAACACCAATGCATCTCACCGTTTTAGTGATAAATGGAGCACTGTTGTTTTTGCTCATGGAATGATTCACGAAATCAAACACGATGACAATGATGATAGTTTTCAAGACATTCCTCTTACCGAGCGTATTGTGGTGACGAACAAATGGTTTTATGACTCTAAAAAGGTGTTTAAAAGTCGTTTTGGGTTTTCCTATACTTATGATGAGAGAGATGCTGGTCAGTTAAGTGCTTTACCTTTAAACCAGGATCAAAGCTCCCTGTTTCAAACCACGAACATTAATAGACGATATGACGCCTTTGCCAAAACAGGGTTCCTTCTTCCAAATAAACTACAAAGTGTAGGTATTCAATATCGTTTTTATAATCACCAACACGATGCATGGTATGGAGATCGATTTTATAATGGTGTGGAAAATTTTGCGAAACTTAATTTTATTTTTCAAACCAAGATGCAAGATCACAAGAATGAAATGAAACTTGGATTCAGCTACCTCTTTAATGATTTTGTGGAGAGTGTAAATTCCTTGCAGCTTGACAGACGAGAAAGTGTACCTGGCATCTTTGCTGAATATACTTATCAGGATTACGAAAAGCTTTCCTTCATTTTTGGGATACGCGGTGATTTTCACAATCAACATGGGTTTTGGTTATCGCCAAAAGCCAATTTCAAGTATAACCTACCTAAACAATTCACCATTAAGCTCTCTGCCGGAAAAGGATATCGAACGCCTAACCTCATAGCGGAGAACATTGG
>ERZ887849.1194-NODE-1194-length-25398-cov-61.033737_pt1 | contig 25398 bp, 26 predicted proteins | sample MGYA00521267_ERZ887849 | MGnify/ENA primary metagenome ERZ887849 (study PRJEB32303, sample SAMEA104408601) | aquatic metagenome | biome: Brackish water; feature: Pelagic; material: water | place: Baltic Sea | collected 2014-06-06T16:11:00 | depth 2,863 m ... | reverse complement strand
CCTTCTTTTTTATTAGACGAAGGACTAAATTTTTTAAATACGGACAATATATCAGGCGATAAAATTTTAGACTTTAACTCATTAAATTTTTTTACTTTATTTAATTCATTATGAATATCCTCTTCAATCATTGAAGCGTCATAATTATGTACAGTAATAAGTTTAATAAATATTTTGGAATAAACCGTACAAAGAATTACTCGCTTTGAATAATAATTAATATCAGTGGATGTATCGCCTGCTACACTCCACATATTGCTACTCATACTAAAAAAATAATCCAAGATGGTAGGAAAATTTTTTTCTAAAGACAAAAACATAAAAACTTTTTTAAAGAAATCTTTATGTTTCAAATCTTGATGAAGCTGATGACTTAACAAAGAATGAATTTTTAGTGTTATCCGATTAATTTTCTTAACTTTTGTAGATTGTTTTTGAATGCTGGCTTTATTTTGCTCTAAGAAATATTCAATAATCATAATAGATATTTCCTTGTCATCAAAGTAGCGTAATTGCTTATCTTTTCTAACAAAATCTAAATCTTTAATTCTTGAAAAATTCAGCTGTTCAACATTAGACAATAGGTTTTTTAACAATTTGTCTTTATTCATCTTTGTCATTACTAAACCTTTCTAAGCGTAAAAAAGAATATTTTAAAATAATCCAAAATATTGGGTAAGACAAAAAAGAACCAATAAAATTTAACACAAAAGCCTGAATATCAGTTTTAACACCTGTCAAATAGAACATCACTAATTCAACTACATAAACTACAAAAATGGCCAAACCAAAAGCTATCCACTCAGATATAAAAATACTTCTGACTTGTATAGTGTTTTGATAAATGGCTATTTTATAAAGTATCAAAAAAGCAATAGATGATATTCCTAAATAATTACCAATCAGACTGTCTACAATAATACCCAAAACAAATAACGAGATTGCTCTAAAATATTTAAATCTATTAAAAGAGAAAAAATAAATAATAATAAATTCAAGATTAAAATATTTGTTTAATTGAATATCACCAAAAGCTTCTAATGAAATGGATGGAGCTAGTGTAACAATTAAAACGATTAATACACTTAATAGATCATTGTAATTTTTTTTTACTTTTGCCATTTAAATTTATTGTTCGATTAATACCGAAACGTAATCTAAGTTAATAAAGTTATAATTAAATTCGACTAAATAATTATTATTTTGTTTAATTAATTTACCAATATAAATTCCTTTAGGTAAAATACTTTCTATTTCTGAAGTGTATATTTTATCTTGATCTTGAAACTCATATTCTTTTGGTAAAAACTCTAATTTTACACCGCTGGTTTCATTTAAATCTCCAACCATAATTCCGGTGTAGAGCTTTTCTCCTATTAAAACTGGTATTCTACTATTTAAATCTTTTAATAAAATAACTCTGGAACTTTTAAAATTAACTTCAGAAATTTGTCCTAACAAATTATTGTTCTTTATTACAGGATTACCTACTTTTATTCCGTCCAGCGAACCTTTATCAATAAGAAAATTATTTGCGTATATGTTTTTACTATTAAATAATACTTTTGCTATAATTGATGGTCTCGAATAGTTTTTTTCTTGTTCTTGTATACTTAAATATTTTTGTAAATCTTTTTTTAAAAAATCATTTTCTAATTGTAATTTAGATATTGTGTTTTTTAACTCCTCTTGATTCTCAAATTTTTTTTGTAACAAACTAAATTCATTATAAACTGTTGGAATTTCTGTTATTAATTGAAATGGTCTTACAATCCAATAACTAACGTAAGCAGCTCCATCATTAATTACTGACTTTGTTTTTTTTATATAAGCTGAATTGGAATAATCTAAATAAGTTAAAACAAAACAAATAAAGCCAAGCAATAAAAATCTAATATTTTTATCTGACGCAGGCCTTTCTGCTTTCATCAACCCTTCTTAATATTCTGTAAGCATCGCATTAAAGATACCTTCTTGCTCTAATGCTTTTCCGGTACCTAAAGCAACACAAGAAAGAGGGTCCTCAGCGATAGAAACTGGTAAACCTGTTTCTCTTGCAATCAACTTGTCTAAGTTTTTTAAATAAGCTCCTCCACCTGCCAATACCATTCCCATATCTACTAAATCGGCAGCTAACTCGGGCGGTGTATTTTCTAAAGCTTCTCTAACAGCTGCAACAATTTGGGCTATGACTGGAGCTAGTGCTTCAGCTGTATCTTTTTCTGTTAATTTCACTTCTTTTGGCACGCCTGTTCTTACATCTCGGCCTTTCATGATGTAAGTATTTTGTGTGTTTGATGGTATTGCTGACCCAATTTCTTTTTTAATTTTTTCAGCAGTACTTTCTCCGATAAGTAAATTAAATTTCTTACGCATAAATGCAATGATAGCCTGGTCCAGTGCATCACCAGCTAGACGTAAAGATTTAGAATAAACAATTCCACCTAAAGATAAGACTGCAATTTCAGTTGTTCCTCCACCAATATCAACAATCATTGATCCTGTAGGTTCTGAAATGGGTAAGCCTGCACCAATTGCTGCAGCAACTGGCTCTTCAATTAACTGAACTTTTCTTGCACCTGCTGCATGTGCAGCTTCTTGAATCGCTCTTCTTTCCACTGGAGTAGATCCTGTAGGAACACAAATAATAATTCTTGGATTAGCAAAAGCACTTCTTTTATGAACTTTTTTAATAAAGTGTTTTATCATCTCTTCTGTTACAACGAAATCTGCAATAACACCGTCTCTTAAAGGTCTGATTGCTTGAATGCTTCCAGGTGTTCTACCTAACATCTGTTTTGCATCCTCACCTACCGCAAGAACTTGATTTTTTCCTTTATCATTAATAATCGCAACAACCGAAGGTTCGTTAAGAACAATTCCTTTTCCTTTAACATAAACAAGTGTATTGGCAGTTCCTAAATCAATTGCCATATCCTGAGACCAAAGTGACATTATTTTATTAAACATTCTTTTTTTCTTTCTTTGTTATAGTTTTAAACAGCAGCAGAGAATTCATCTCTAGGAGCTGTTCGTTTTCGTTTTATAATTAATTTATTAAGAGCGTTAATATAGGCTTTTGCAGAAGCTACCAATGTATCTGTATCAGCTGCTTGTCCTACAGAAATTTTTCCATCCTCTTCTATTCTTACGCTTACAGTTGCTTGCGCATCCGTTCCTTCAGTAACAGCGTGCACTTGATATAGCTGTAAGTTAATATTATGAGGAAATAACTCCTTAATACCTTTAAAAATTGAATCTACAGGACCATCACCAGACTGCTCTGTTTTTGATTTTTTTCCATATATATCAAGCTCTATTTCAGCTTTCTGTCCTTTAGTACCAGCAACTACATTTAAGGATACCAGTTGAATGACATTTTTATCTTTCATTAAATCATCATCGACTAATGCAACGATATCCTCATCAAAAACATGCTTTTTCTTATCAGCAAGATCTTTGAATTTTTTAAACGATTCATCAATTTTTTTTTCATCAAAATTTGGATATCCTAAAGCTTCTAATTTTTCTTTAAATGCGTGTCTGCCAGAGTGCTTTCCCATGACCAATGAAGATTTTACTACTCCGACACTTTCAGGAGTCATAATTTCATAAGTTTGTTTGTTTTTTAACATTCCATCTTGATGGATACCTGATTCATGCGCAAACGCATTTTTTCCAACGATGGCTTTATTATACTGAATAGGAAAACCTGTAACGCTTGACACTAATTTAGAACAAGCACTAATTTTTTTTGTATTAATATTTGTTTCATAAGGCATTAAATCATTTCTTGTTTTAATCGCCATCACAATTTCTTCTAAAGCAGCATTTCCAGCTCGTTCACCAATTCCATTGATAGTACACTCAACTTGTCTTGCTCCAGCAGATATTCCGGCTAAAGCATTGGCAACACCAAGTCCTAAATCATTATGCGTATGAGTTGACACAACTACCTTATCTATATTTGGAACTCTATTGAATAGATCTTTTATAATTCTTTCATAATCAGACGGAGTTGCATAACCAACAGTATCAGGAATATTAATAGTGGTTGCACCACATTTAATTGCGTGTTCAACTGTTTTACACAAATAATCAGAATCTGTTCTAGTAGCATCCTCTGGCGACCATTCTACATCATTCGTGAATTGTTTTGCATATTCAACACTAAATTTAATTAAATCCAAAACTTCTTCTCTTGTTTTTTGTAATTTAAATTTCATATGTAGATCGCTAGTAGAAATAAAAGTATGAATTCTAAAATGCTTTGAGTGCTTTAATGACTCATAACATCTATCTAGATCATTTTTTACTGCTCTTGCTAATCCGCAAGGAACTGTTTTGGTTAAAATTTTACTAATTTCTGAAACCGCTTCAAAATCACCTTGGGAGGCAGCAGGAAAACCAGCTTCTAATATGTCTACACCCAAATCTTCAAATGCTTTTGCAATTTGAATTTTTTCTTCTAGACTCATAGATGCACCAGGAGATTGCTCTCCATCTCTAAGAGTGGTGTCAAAAATAATAATTTGGTTTTTCTTCATGCTCTTAATCTAGTAAAGCTGACGTTAAAAATCTACTTTTAACGTATAAATTGTATTCGCTTTTACTACGATCTTACAAAAAAGAAAGAAAAATAAGAGTTTTTTCTAATTTTTACTCTTATCAATAATCTTGTTTTTAGAAATCCAAGGCATTAAGGCTCTTAGTTTTTCTCCAACCTGCTCGATGGGATGATCCGCAAGATCTTTTCTCATCTGAAGAAAGTTTTTTTGACCTGCTTCATTTTCTTTCATCCAGTCTTTAGTGAATTTTCCAGATTGAATATCTTTTAACACTTCTTTCATTCTCTCTTTTGTTTTGTCATCCACTATTTTTTTTCCAGATACATACTCTCCATACTCCGCTGTATTAGAAATAGAATAGTTCATGTTGGCAATTCCACCCTCATAAATTAAATCAACAATTAATTTAACTTCATGCAAACACTCAAAATATGCCATTTCAGGGGGATAGCCTGCCTCTACTAATGTTTCAAAACCTTTTTTAATTAATTCTACTAGTCCACCACATAAAACTACTTGTTCACCAAATAAATCTGTTTCACATTCATCTTTAAAAGTAGTTTCAATAATTCCTGATTTTCCTCCACCAATAGCAGAAGCATATGACAAAGCTAAATCTCTTGCTTTTCCGGAACTATCTTTGTGAACAGCCATCAAACAAGGTACACCTCCGCCTTTTTGAAATTCTGTTCTTACTAAATGACCCGGTCCTTTAGGCGCAATCATAAAAACATCTAAATCATCTCTAGCTTTAATTAAATCATAATGAATATTTAAACCATGAGCAAATGCTAAACTAGATCCTTGTTTCATTCGTTGCTCAATATGATTTTTATAAATACCAGATTGTAATTCGTCAGGAGCTAAAATCATTACAACATCTGCCCACTCAGCAGCATCAGAGATATTCATTACTTTTAAACCAGCTTGCTCTGCTTTTTTTACACTTGGCGATCCTTCTCGTAATGCAACAACTACTTCGCTCACTCCACTATCTTTTAAATTAAGCGCATGAGCATGGCCTTGACTACCAAAACCAATGATAGCAACTTTTTTTGATTTAATTAAATTAACGTCTGCATCTTTTTCATAAAACATTTTCATAATATTTTTCCTTTATTGTCTTTCACAGTTTGTGGTCCCTTTTTCATAGCCAGTGGTCCTGTTCTGGTAATACTTGCTAAACCAAATTGTTTAACTTTCTTGATAAACTCATCAATTTCTCTTCGTGTATTGATTACTTGCACTATAAATGACTCCGGGGTTTTATCTAAAAACTCACCTTTAAAGTCAACACAAATCTCCTCAGCTTTTTTAAGTAGTTCTTGAGAACCAACAAATTTAATCATCGCAAGTTCTCTAAAAATAGAGGTGTCATCTATTTTATAATCAGACACTTTGTGAACTGGCACTAGTTTTAATAGCTGGGCTTTAATCTGTTCAATAACTGGCCTTGTTCCATTAGTTGAAATAGTAATTCTAGATATATTTCTTTCTTCATCGACTTTAGCAACTGCCAATGTTTCAATATTATATCCGCGACCAGAAAATAATCCCGAAACTCTTGCTAATACTCCAGCTTCATTGTCTACCCAGGCAACAATGATGACTCGTTCAACTTTTTCTTCGATTGGATCTAAACTATAGGCAGATTTTGGCATTAGACTAATACTTTTCCTTCCTCTGAAATGATTTCCTCATCTTCTGGTCCTAAAATCATTTCATTATGAGCTTTTCCTGATGGAATCATTGGAAAACAATTTTCCTCTTTTTCAACAACACAATCAAAAATAACTGGCTTATCAACATTTATCATTTCTTTAATTTTTTCATCTAACTCATCTGGCTTGTTAGCTCTAATTCCAACAGCTCCATATGCTTCAGCTAATTTGACAAAATCAGGTAATGCTTCTGAATAACTTTCAGAATAATTTTTTTCATGCAGCAATTCCTGCCATTGTCTGACCATTCCCATATATTCATTATTTAAAATAAATATTTTTACTGGTAGACGATACTGAACTGCAGTTGATAATTCTTGAATATTCATCAAAATTGAAGCTTCGCCAGCAATATCCACAACTAACTTTCCTGGATTTGCAATTTGCGTTCCTATTGCGGCAGGCAAACCATAACCCATCGTACCTAATCCACCCGAGGTCATCCATCGATTAGGCTTGCTAAATTTATAATGTTGAGCTGCCCACATTTGGTGCTGTCCAACTTCCGTGGTAATAAAAGTATCTTGATTTTTAGTCAGTTCATATAATCGTTGCACTGCATATTGTGGCATAATCGTTGTTTTGCTCGATCTAAAAGATAGAGATTTTTTTTCTCTCCACACATTAATTTGCTCCCACCATTTACTAAGTTGTTCTTTATTTGAATTTTTAAAACCAGGATATTTTTTTTTAATACTGTCAGCCATGTCATTCATGACATTACAAGCATCCCCAACGATACCCACATCAACTTTCACGACTTTGTTGATTGAAGAAGGATCTATATCTATATGAATTTTTTTAGATCCTGGAGAAAACTTATTAACCATTCCGGTAATTCGATCATCAAATCTCGCTCCAATATTAATCATTAAATCACAATCGTGCATTGCATTATTAGCTTCATACGTTCCATGCATTCCTAGCATTCCCAAAAACTGATCGTCCTCACCTGGATAACATCCCAAACCTTGCAAAGTTGAAGTAATAGGAAAACCTGTAAGGGACACTAAATCTCTTAAAGCTTGAGAAGCTTTTTCTCCAGCGTTAATAACTCCGCCACCAGTATAAAAAATTGGTTTTTTTGCATTAGCAATTAACTCTACTGCTTTTTCAATTTCATTTGGATCTCCTTTGATATTGGGTTGATACGTATCAATCTCAATATTCTCAAATCCTTTGTAAATTCCTTTTTTAAATTGAATGTCTTTTGGAATATCAACTAAAACAGGACCTGGTCGTCCGGTAGTTGCAATACGAAAAGCTTTATGAATTGTTTCAGCTAACTTATTTACATCTTTTACTAACCAATTATGTTTTGTGCACGGTCTAGTGATACCTGTTGTGTCACATTCCTGGAATGCATCTGTTCCAATTAAATGAGTTGGAACTTGCCCCGTAATACATACAAGAGGAATTGAATCCATGTATGCATCAGTTAATGCCGTAACCATATTGGTTGCACCAGGTCCAGATGTAACCAAAACAACTCCAGGTTTTCCTGAAGATCTTGCATAACCCTCTGCGGCATGACCCGCGCCCTGCTCATGTCTAACTAGAATGTGTTTAATTTTATCTTGTTTCGATAGCTCATCGTACAGAGGAAGCACTGCTCCTCCTGGATAACCAAAAATATATTCAACTTTATGATCGGCGAGAGCTTTAAAAACTATTTCTGCGCCGGTCAATTCCATAGTCATAGAAATCTCCCGAGTGGCCAATTTATCCAACTAATTTATTGGGTCAAGTTTTAGATAGTAAATTTGAAACTTTTTTAAATAATTTTTGATAATCTTGATCAAAAAACTGATTCCAGTCACTCATTTGACCTCTTTGCCACGTAAATTGTCTTTTTGCATACTGTTTTGTTCGAATAATAATTAATTCTATTAATTTTTCCTTTGTAATTATTTTTGCAAAATAGTCCTTAAATTCTTTGATACCTATAATAAAATTAGCTGGTAATGATGTATTAATTTTTAGTTGCAAAAACTGTTTCACTTCTCGCTCAGTCTTTGTGGAAATCATCAGCTTTGATCTTTTTTCTATTTTTTCATGCAGAATTATTTTTTCAGGACTAAGTAAAATCTTAATAAATTGTTTATTATTAAATTTTGATTTTGTTTCTTTTTTCCAATCCTGAATAGATTTTTTTGTATAAACAAAAACCTCATAGGCCCTGATCATTCTTTGTGGATCTGTTGGTTGAATTATATTTTTACATTTAGGATCAAGTATAATTAATTTCTCATAAAAAAGTTCATTTCCTAATTTTTTATGAAGCTGAATTGTTTTGTTTCTTATATTTTTTGATATGGCAGGAATTTTCGCCATTCCGTTGATTAATGCTTTAAAATAAAGACCTGTGCCACCAACAATAATAGGAATTTTTTTTCTATCATGAACTTCTCTAATTTTTTTTTCCACTAATTGTAACCACTCTCCAGTAGAAAAGTTTTGTTTTGCACTAATAAAACCAAAAAAATGATGTTTGATTTTTTCTAATTTAATTGGTCTTGCAGATAATATTTTAATTTCTTTATACACTTGCATGCTATCTGCATTTATAATTTCACCTGAAAATTTTTTTGCAAGATCGATTGCTAATTTAGATTTGCCTGATGCAGTAGGTCCAGAGATTAAAATTATTTTATCATACATGCTGAATGTGATTACTTAATCTTCACACCAACATATCTACTTCTATTTTGAGAATCTACAATTGTTAATAATAAAGATTTTGATCCAGATTTGATTTCTTTTTTAAGTCTTTGTTCAAAATCTGTTACGTCTTTTATTTTTTTATTTTGTAAGGCGATGATAATGTCTCCTGCACTAACCGCCACATCTGATAGAGGTCCATTGACATCAACTTCTTGAATGATCACACCACTTTTGTCCTTTAATTTTCTAGAAGCAATATCTTTTTCAGTTAAATTTCTAACTTTAATTCCAAGGCTATCTAAAGAAGTATCTTCAATTTTAGTTGGTACTTGTTTTTGTTTAAATTCAGCGGTTTCTTCCAATCTACCGAGAACAACTGTCTTGCTCACAATTTGTTTATCTCTCCAAATTTTCATATTAGCAGCTCTGCCCACGGGTGCTTCACCAACTACTTTGGGAAGCTTTCTCATGGTATCAATTTTAATACCGTTAAATTCAATAATGACATCACCATCCTTAAGGCCAGCTTTTTGCGCTGGACTATTTTCATTAACATCAGCAACTAAAGCGCCAATAGCCTCTTTCATCCCAAGACTATCTGCAATCTCTTGAGTCACAACTTGAATTCTAACACCAAGCCACCCTCTTCTTGTCTCTCCGTATTTTTGAAGTTGCTCAATTACATTTTTTGCAAAACTAGAAGGAATAGCAAAACCAATCCCAACTGATCCTCCAGATTGTGAGAAAATTGCAGTATTAATTCCAACGACTTCACCTTGTAAATTAAACAAAGGTCCTCCAGAGTTTCCTTGGTTAATCGAGGCATCTGTTTGAATGAAATTATCGTATCTTCCCATGTTAATATCTCTATTAATTGCTGAGATAATTCCTGCAGTTACTGTTCCACCTAATCCAAATGGATTTCCAATGGCAAGCACCCAATCTCCTACTCTAGCTTTACTAGAGTCGCCAAGCGGTACCGGTTTAAATTTTTCTTTAGAATTAATTTTTAATACAGCAATGTCACTAACTGGATCCGTTCCAACTAATTTTGCCTCATATTCTTTATCATCGGTAAATCTTACCAAAATTCCTTCGGCTCCCTGAATAACGTGATTATTAGTAATTACTACTCCATCCTCACTAATAACAAATCCAGATCCAAGTGCAGTTGATTTTCTTTTTTGTGGGGCTTGCTGCTGATTAAATTCTTTAAAAAATTCTTCGAATGGAGAGCCTGGAGGAAATTGAAAAGGAAATTGTGATTGTGGTCTTGTTTCTACTACCCTAGTTGCTGAAATATTGACGACTGAAGGCATTAATTTTTCTGCTAAATCTGCAAAACTAGCTGGTACTGCTTTAGCAAAAATTGAAGAAGGCAGAACTAAAAAGAAAGAAAGAAAGACAACTAAATAAAATTTTTTTAAATTTAAATAATTTTTCATAAAACTTATCTTTTTATATACCATACCAATATAAAACCTATTACGGCAAAAATAAGTCCGCTTGATCGTAACTTTGTCTCAGGCATATCCTTCATTGCATTTAACATCTTCTTCATAGCATTAGGAAAAATTGCATACAACAAACCCTCAATCACTAAAAGAAGGCCAATAGCTATACCTAGCTCTTTCATAAAAGATGATTACTTCTTGATAAGACTTAGTCCAGATTTTCCAAAAAATCTAAAAAATTCACTGTCAGGAGATAGTATTAATGATGTTTCTCCACCAATTAAGGATTTCTCATAAGATTGCATTGCACGATAAAAACTAAAAAAATCTGGATCTTTTCCAAAGGCCTCGGCAAAGATCTTATTTCTTTTTCCGTCACCCTCTCCTTTTAAAATTTCAGATTTCTTATTTGCTTCAGCTAAAATAATTGTAACTTCTTTATCGGCAGTAGACCTTACGGTTTGAGCTATTTCAGCACCTTCAGCTCTAAATTCTTTTGCTTCTCTTAGTCGCTCGGTCTGCATTCTTCGGTACACAGCCTCACTGTTAGCTTGTGGTAGATCTGCTCTTTTTATTCTTACATCTATAATTTCAATACCAAGTTTTGAAGCTTCGACATTTACATCTTGAGTGATTTTATCCATTAATCTTGCTCTTTCTTTCGATACCAAAGTTGCTAGTTCTTCTTTACCCAAAACCCCTCGAATACGAGAATTGATAATAGTAGATAGTCTTGATCTTGCTACTCTTTCATTTCCAACAGAAATATAAAATTTTAATGGGTCTTTAATTTTAAATCTAGCAAAAGCATCAACGATTAATCTTTTTTGGTCAGAAGCAATGACTTCTTCAGACGGCGCATCTAAATTTAAAATTCTTTTATCTAGCAAAACAACGTTTTGAATAAATGGAATCTTATAATTTAATCCTGCTTTTTGTATTACTCTTTTTGGATCACCAAACTGCAAAATAATAGCCTGCTGTATTTCATTAACAGTAAAAAGAGTCATGTATCCTAAAAAGGCAATTGCTCCAATTATAGGTACTAGAATTTTTAATTTTTTTTCACTCATTATTTTTTAACATTTCCTTTATTTTTACCTAATTCTGGAAGAGGTAAGTACGGAACTACTCCTCCACTTGAATTTTTATCAATAATAATTTTATCAATTCCTGCTAAAACTTTTTCCATTGTTTCTAAGTACATTCGTTCTTGAGTTACAGCTTTTGCATTTTTATACTCATCATAAATAGCAAGAAACCTGCTCGCCTCACCTTCTGCTGAAGCTACAACTTGATTTTTATAACCTTCTGCTTGTTGAACAATTTGCGCTGCTTCTCCTCGTGCTCTTGGGATAACATCATTAGCATAAGCGTCTGCTTCGTTTTGCTGTCGCTCTTTATCAGCTTTAGCAGCTTGCACATCTCTAAATGAATCAATTACTTCTTTTGGTGGATCAGCTTTTTGTGTTTGCACTTGAGTGATTTGAATTCCAGATTGATAATGATCTAAAATTTCTTGCATAATTTTTTGTGTATCAATCTCAATTTGCGCTCTTCCGCCAGTTAATACTGTTTGAATAGGATTTCTTGCTATCACCTCTCTCATTGCAGTTTCTGCAACACTTTTTACAGTTTCTTCGGGATCTTGAATATTAAACAAAAATTTTCCACCATCTTTAATAATCCAGAAAACTGAGTAATCAATATCTACAATATTTTCATCTCCTGTTAACATTAAGCTTTCTTCAGGCACGTCACTTATGCTTGTAGCTCTTCCAGTATCTGATGCAGATCTATAACCAACATCAATTCTATTAACTCTAGTAACTTTCGGAGTTAATGCTGTTTCGATTGGATAAGGAAAGTGATAATTTAATCCGGGCTGAGTTAAAGTTGTAAATTTTCCAAAACGCAATACCACACCTTGTTCATCAGGTAACACTCGGTAAAAACCACTACCTAACCATAAGGCAATTGCAATAATGATAAATAAACCGATAGGTTTTTTTCCTCCAGGTAAACTAGCACCTCCGCCACCAGGAAACATTTTTTTTAAAGAATCTTGAAACTGTCCAGCTAAATCATCGATATTTGGTGGTCTTTTTCCTCCACCGCTTGGTCCTTGATTAGAACCATCGTTACTTCCACCGTTTCCCCAAGGAGATTGAACCATATTCAGAATATTTTTTATCATTGATAATTAATAATTTTATTGGTGTAACTAATATATATAAAGATAGTAACTTAAAAGAAAATTACAAGGCCAAATGGACGCAAAGTCAGTAAATTTAAGCAAAGAATTTGTAAATAAAATTTCTCCAGACGGAAAAAAACTAAAATTACCTATTAATGGGGTAAAAAAAATTATTGCTATCTCAAGTGCCAAGGGTGGTGTCGGAAAATCTACAATTGCTGTTAATTTGGCCATAGCTTTAAAAAAACTAAATTACAATGTGGGCATTTTAGATGCAGACATTTATGGACCGTCTGTGCCGCAAATGCTTGGCATTCATGAAAAGCCAAAAAGTGAAGATGGAAAAAATTTATTTCCTATTATCCAATATGGTATTCAATGCATGTCCATTGGATTTCTTGTAGATCAAGACACTGCTATGATTTGGAGAGGACCCATGGTGATTAGTGCAATCAAAACTTTTACAACTAATGTATTATGGAAAGATGTTGATTATTTAATCATCGACCTTCCACCAGGAACAGGTGATGCCTTACTAACTTTTGCTCAGGAAATTCAAATTGATGGTATTGTAGTCATCTCCACTCCTCAAGAAGTTGCGTTATTGGATGCAAATCGAGGAATTAAGATGTTTCAAAAAATGAATGTAAATATTATTGGAATAATTGAAAATATGAGCTCTTTTGTTTCGGATGATGGAAAAGAGCATTTTCTTTTTGGTAAAAATGGAGCTGAAAATTTGTCTAAAAATTTAAATTTAAATCTACTGGGAAAAATTCCAATTGAGATAAAGATAAGAGAAGGAGCTGATACTGGAAAACCATATATTGAATTCTTTAGTGATAATGAAACTTCCAATGAAATTATGAATATTGCTAAAAGAATTACTGAAAAAATTAAATAAGCTTATCTTTAAGCTCTAAAGTTTCCATTAATTCATTCCACTCTCTTTTACTCAAGTCAGAGTCTTCGTAGCCAACTTGTTTTCCACTAATCATAGATTTAACGACTTTTAGTCCTTTTGATGAAACATGAGCTGCCCCAACTCTATAATCTAAAAATGCAGCATGAGTTATAGGAACCCATTTCTTTACTGTCTCTAGCATTGCTTCCGCATAAACCCTTATTTCATATTGCGCATGACTGTCAGCTCGTAAAAATAAAAAATTAAGTAAATTCAACAAATCTGTTTTCCAGTACCACTGCGTATAAGAATTAAGAGTTAAATTCATTCTAGCAAGCTCTCTTGCCAAGCCAGATTTATTTTCATCAATCACTGATCCATCAAATCGTTCATTCAACATTTTTTCATAATTGTCATACGTTCTCATAGAATCTTCTTTTAAAATTTTTAAAACCTCATCTGCCTGATCGCCAGTAATTAAATCACCTCTTCCCTGCCTATTATTTGTAGCTTGTGCAGATAGCTGTTCTTTAGCTGGAATATAAAACTCTTTATCTAAAATAGAGTATCTTGCTGAATACTCATTAACATTTGCTGTCCTGTGTCTTATCCATTGTCTTGCAATAAAAATGGGAAGCTTAACGTGATATTTAATTTCGCACATTTCAAAAGGAGTGCTATGCCAATGTCTCATCAAGTATCTGATTAAACCTTCGTCAGTGGAAACTTTTTTTGTACCTTTGCCATAAGAAACTCTTGCAGATTGAACGATGGAAGAGTCATCTCCCATATAATCTACAACGCGAACAAAGCCATGATCCAATATGGGAATTGCATCATATAAAATCTTCTCTAGTTCAGGAGAGGTTACTCTTCTCGTTTCAAATTTTTGTGCTTTTTGATCAGCAATTTCTTGTTTTTGTTGCTCTGTTAGTTTCATTTAAGATTTGTCTTTGAATCAGTACATGAAAGTTTTATATTATTGATGTTGGTTTTCCAACTATAACGATAAACGAAACTCGTAATAAACATTTTGGACCAGGGGGCGGTACCCTGCACCTCCACCATTTTACAACTCATGGGGGTGAAATAGGCTCGACAGATGTCTAAAAGTTTTTCTTTCGTTCGGTATTGTTCCGCCGTAACGGGCTACATTTTAAATGCTAACGAAAGTTACGCTATGGCTGCTTAATTAACTTCGGTTAATTAAAAAGCGGGGGTCCGGGGCACCTAGCAACAGAACGCCCCACTTAAAAAAATTATAAATTATTTAAAACTGCATCAGCACACTGTTTAGTGTTGCTTTTTCCTTTAAGATCTTTGGTTCTACTCTCTTCATTAGAAAGAGTTTTTTCAATAGCTTTGATAATATTGTCAGCAGCTTCTTTCTCTCCTAGATAATCTAACATCATTGCACCTGACCAAATTTGACCAATAGGATTTGCAATACCTTTTCCTGCAATATCTGGCGCAGATCCATGGACAGGTTCAAATAAAGATGGAAATTTCTTTTCTGGATTAATGTTTGCAGACGCGGCAATTCCAATGGTTCCGGTACATGCTGGTCCCAAATCAGAAAGTATATCTCCAAATAAATTAGATGCCACTACCACATCAAACCATTCAGGAGTTAATACAAATCTAGCTGCAAGAATATCTATATGAAACTGATCCGTTGTAATATCGGGATATTTTTTTTTCATCTCTTCAAAACGCTCATCCCAAAATGGCATGGTAATAGAAATTCCGTTAGATTTTGTTGCACTTGTTACTTTTTTTCTTTTTGTGTTTTTTGCAAGCTCAAAAGCAAATTTCAATACACGATCCACTCCTTGTCTCGACATAATTGTTTCTTGAATGGCAATTTCTCTATCCGTTCCACCATACATTCTTCCTCCAACTGAGGAATACTCGCCTTCCGTATTTTCTCGAACTATCAACATATCAATATCTCCTGGAACTTTATTTGCCAAAGGACAAGGAACACCTGGCATTAATTTTACAGGTCTTAAGTTTATATATTGATCAAATTCTCTTCTAAATTTTAATAACGAACCCCACAAAGAAATGTGGTCTGGTAATTGATCTGGCATTCCAACCGCCCCGAAAAAAATAGCATCATGCTTACCAATTTGTTCTTTCCAATTATCAGGTAACATTGTTCCGTGCTTTGCATGATAATCACAAGAAGCAAAGTCAAATTCATCAAAATGAATTTTAAATTGATGTTGTTCAGCAACTTTTTTTAAAACTCTAATACCTTCGGGAGTAACTTCCTTACCTATTCCGTCTCCTGCTATTGATGCAATTTTATATTCTTTCATAAGATGAAGTTTGTAAACCTTGCTAATTTTTATTCAATAAATTTTTGAAGGTTGGGCTTAAAATAGTTTGGACCCTTCATAACTTTGCCATTTTCATTATAAATGGGCTTGCCATTTTCATCTAATTTACTCATATTAGAATTCTGCACCTCGGCAAAACACTTGTCTAAATCAATACCAAACGCATGACCCGCTCCGTAAGTAACATATAGAATATCAGTTAAAGCATCCGCTACCTCTTTCAAGTTTTTTTGATTAAGGGCATCCTTTAATTCTTCTAATTCCTCTTTGATCAAATCGTATCTTAAATTTTGTATTTTTTGATCAGGAAATGATGCCTTGCTCTTTACCTCTTGACCAAAAGTTTCCATGAATACTTTGACTTTATTAAAATTGCTCATATATTTTATTGTATATGAAAATTTTTTTTTATTTCTTCTTTTTTAGTATTTTATCCACAAGTTCTTATTCTTTTGTAAATCCAAAAGTGAAAATTGAAAATTTTTTTATCAATAAGTACGAAGTTACCATTCAAGAATTTCAAGACTATGCAGATAAAAATAATATTAAAACTTTGGCAGAAAAAACTGGCGGTGGTTATGAATGGGGAGCTGGCTGGGAACAAAGAATAGGATGGACTTACAGAACTCCCTACGGAGCAAAACCAAAAAGTTTACTAGAACCAGCTGTGCACATAAATAGATTTGAGGCTGAAAAGTATTGCAAATCTATAAATGGAAGACTTCCATCATTTGATGAGTGGAAATTAGCAGCATATAAACAAGTCCTACCATCCAAAGTTTTTCAATTGAATAAAATTCACAAATATCCAAGTGGCGATAAAGCTGAAAAAATGAACTCACAAGGTTTGTTGGGTTACAACAGGCATATGGATGTTACAAAATTACCTGAAGGAATTAATGGATTGGTTGCCATGGGCGGAAATGTTTGGGAATGGATTCATGATAGCAAGGGTGGAGATTCATTAACTGCGGGAGCATCTTGGTGGTATGGAGCTAGCAAAACAAAAGAGTCTGGAGCACAATATAAACCATCTGATTTTTATGCAATTTATGTTGGATTTAGATGCGCATTTGATAATTAAAAAATAATGAACAAAGTTACAATTTACACAATGGACTATTGCCCTTACTGCATTCGGGCTAAAAGCTTATTAGAAAGAAAAAAAATAAAGTTTACTGAAATCAATCTTCATAAAGAACCTAATAAATTTGAAGAAATGCAAAAAAATTCTAATGGAGCTAGAACCCTTCCGCAAATTTTTGTAAATGACAAACACATCGGAGACTGTGATCATATTCATTTATTAGACTCGGAAGGTAAATTAGATGCTATATTAAAAGACTAAATGTCTTTGTTTTTTTTAAGCTTATTTGCAGGTTTTATTAGTTTTTTATCTCCTTGTGTCCTTCCCCTCATACCGGGTTACTTATCTTTTATCTGTGGCACAGATTTAGAAAATCTCAAAAAAAAATCTAAATATTTTATAGTGAATAAATCTATCTTATTTGTTTTTGGCTTTTCGATTGTTTTTATTTTGCTTGGAGCTTCATCTACATACTTTGGATCTTTTTTACTAAGTAAATCCCAAATCTTTTCTAACATTATTGCTATTATTATTATTATTTTTGGATTGTATTTAACAGGAATGATTAATTTTAATTTTTTAAATAATGATTTTAAATTTTATATATCCAAACATTCTAATAATTTTTTCTTTCCGGTGATTGTTGGTATGGGCTTTGCTTTTGGTTGGACACCTTGTATAGGTCCTATTCTTGGATCCATTTTAGCATTGGCATCTTTAGAAACTACATTATTTCAAGGTGTGATGCTCCTGCTTGTTTATTCTATTGGTTTGGGAGTTCCTTTTGTTTTAGCTGGTTATTTCTTGGGTAATTTTTTAATATTTTCTCAAAAAGCAAAAAAATATATTTTAACTATACAAAAAGGCTCAGGATTTATTCTTATCATAACTGGTATTTTAATACTTAGCTCAAAGCTTCAGAGTATAGGATTTTATATTTTAGAGCTGTTTCCTTTTTTGGGAAAATTAGGATAACCAAAAAATAAAAAGCCAAAAACTCAATAAGCCTGAAATAATTGTTAAAAGAATATTTTTAAAAAAAAATCCAATTATTAATGCTATCATAAATGCCCATATCTGAGGATTCTCAATAGAAACTAACAATCCTTTTGAATTAAGAAAAACTGCAGGAAAAATAATGGCTGGAAAAACTGCTGAAGGAACATAGGTTAAAACTTTTTTTGTATTTTTACTTAAAATGCTAGGATCAATAAAAGCAATCATAGAATATCTTGTAAAAAAAGTAATCAAGCCTGCAACAAAAATCCAAAACCAAATCATTTTGATATTTCCTTAAACCTTAAAATTAAAAGATAGGAAACACCTAAGGCTATAAAAGCTGAGAGAATTATATAAATTTTATAAGGATAATTATAAAATACTAAAGACGAAGTTCCTGAAATTAAAATTACTATTACATGATCTAATTTTCTTAATTCACTAACAATTAAAGCTAAAAAAGTTAGGGGTATTGTAAATGTTAAACCTAGTTGCTCAGGAACAATATTGCCCAGAAAAATTCCTGCCAAAGTTGATATTTGCCATAATAACCAAAGTGTCAATCCAGATCCAAGCATATGGTAATGTGCATTAATTTTATTTTGATTATTTTTTAAATAAGATGAAGAAACGCTAAAGGCTTGATCAGTCATTAAATAACTAAGTAAAATTCTCCAATTAAAATTTAGTTTATTAAAATATTGAGAAAGCACAGCTCCGTACAAGAAATGTCTTGAATTGATAGCAGCTACAGAACCCAACATTACTAAGGGCGATGCTCCTGCAACAAAAAGTTGGGAAAATGCAATTTGAGATGAGCCTGCAAAAATTATAAATGACATTGCAAATGTCATAAACGGAGTTAAGCCCATCTCCACTCCTATAACACCATAAATAATCCCAAATGGAACAACAGGTATGGTGAGTGGCATAACATCCACAATGCCTTTTTGAAAAATTGCTATAGATTTCACTATATTAAATTATATTGATACTCTCTTGCCTTGGTAACTTCCTTGGGAAGATTTAATTCGACATCGTCTAAAGTGATGACCTGATCTTTTTTAATATTTCTTTTTACAATGGCTCCGTCTGATAATCCTAGGGCTAATATTTTTTCTTTTTTTGACTTTGCAGAAGTTACAAGTCTTCCTCTTGCACAAAAACCACCTTCTCCATCTAACTTCTCACCAATTTGTAAATCTTTTTTGGCATAAGAAGCAACGTCAGCATTATAATATTTTGTAAAACCAGTTGCTTTTTTATCTAATGCAACTGAATACATGGATTGAGCCAACTCCAAACCAATATAATGATAAGGCCTCCAAATTGCAGAATAAGTTCCTGAACTATCAGTCACCATGCCATAATCACTAAAACAATTTTTTACATATTCATTTTGTGCTTTGATAACAATGTAAACACCCCATCTTAAATCATTAGGAATATCTTTTTGATTTAAATCAATACTAGAAATAACCTCTACTTGACCCTCATAATCTATTAATCCACCTGCATTTTTAGGAATTAATTTTTTAGCAATGTCATAAACACCAACTGGAGGAAAAGTTAAACCATTACTTGGACATTGTAAATTTGTAGCGTTACTAACTGCTGCCATTTCAATTGCACTTTTATCTCCGCATAAAAATGAATTGAACATTTTTGGATTCATTCCAGATTCTACTTCTGCTCTTTCTTTACTAAGACCATAATAACCCCAAACAGTATCAGGTGTAGAATATTCAAAATTTGGATGATATTTTGTTCCTTTTCCAGCACATGTTACTTCAAAACCATTTAACCTTGCCCATTCTACTTGCTCCACAATTAATGATGGTTGATCACCATAAGCCATCGAGCAAATAACATTATGTTCTTTTGCAAGATCCGATAAATACTTTCCACATGTTACATCAGCTTCAACGTTAACTAAAATAACATGTTTCTTTTTTCTTATAATTTTAGCTGCATGTACCGTTCCAACTATCGGGTTACCGGTTGCTTCAATAAAAATATCAATATTCCTATCTATGACCTCATCTAAAGAATTGGCAAAATGAATATTATTTACTGTTTCAGTTGACAATCCACTTTTAAGACAATTATTTTTTGCATTTTCAATCTTAAGATCAACAATTGTATCAATTTTAATTTTTTGTAACTGATTGTATTGCGATAAAAACATGGAAATAAATTTTCCACATCCGATAAATGCTATGGAAATATCTTTTTTACACTCCTCTAGTTTTGAAAAAAGATACATCTAATATGTAATTAACCAGCTAATTTTTCTTGAGAAGTCTCAAATGCTGAGGCAGGTAATCCGTTTTTCCATGGCAGATTGACTGGATAATCTTTTGTTAAACAATCATCAGGCAAACATTCGATTGGATCAAATTGTCTATGAGCAATATATTCTTTTCTTTTAAATCTTTGAATATGATTACTGACTGCACATAAACTCAAATACACGCTTACTCTATTAAATGGTGACAAGTTACTTCCGGAGCAATGAACCAAGCAACTATGAAATAATATCATAGATCCAGCAGGTCCTTTGGGACTTACCATTCCCCCGTTATAACCACCAGCTCTATCAACCAGTTCACTGATGAGCTGATTGTCTATCGTCCATAACGGGTAACTAGTCGTGCTTGTATCATGCTTAGCATCGATGACACCTCGTTTATGGGAGCCTGGTATAAATATTAAAGGTCCATTAAATTCTGTTACATCATCTAAAAAAATTGCAACATTCATAGCTCTTTCGGTTGGCATTAAATCATCATTTTTCCAAGTTCCATAATCTTGATGCCACTGCCAAACATCTCCATCAAAAGCCATTTTTCCATTAATTTTAAACTGATGCATGTAAAGTTTTTCACCCAACAAATCTTCAACGGGCTTAACCATTCTTGGATGTCTTGCTAATTTTGCAAATGGCTCACTATACATATGAGCTGCAAAATTAGTTCTAACAGAGTCAGAGCCTTTTTCTCTTACGTTGTACTCTTCTCTTCTTTCATAAAGTTTGGGCACTTCATTCACTAAAACTTTTGTTTCTTCTGGGGAAAACAATTTGGGGAAAAAAAGATATCCCTCTTTATCAAATTGTTCCAATTGTGCTTTCGTTAAATTCATAATGCCCCCTTTTATTTAATTTAGTGCTTTTTTTGATGATAAAAAAATACCAAAAACTATAAATAAAGCACCATAAAAATGATAATGAGAAAATTTTTCGCCAAGTAAAAAAATTGCCATTAATGCGCTAAATACTGGCATTAAGTGTAAAAATATTCCTGCTCTATTAGGCCCAATTAACAAAACAGCTCCATTCCAAAAAATATAAGCACCAATCCCTGCAAATAAAACAACGTAACCAACAGTTAATACGACTGGTATATTTAAATTTAAATATTGACCATTTATAATTTCAAAAAGATACATTGGTGCTAAAAAAATAACACCGATCGTAATTAACGTTTGCAATAAAACAAAAGGTTTTAAATTAATTTTTTTTTCTTTCATCATAATTGAATAAGTCGCCCATGAGAACATGGCAACTAGCATCCACAAATCACCTTTGTTTAATTGCAAATGAATTAATCTTTGAAATTCCATTTTGGTAATAATAATAACTACTCCGCATAAAGAAACGACAACACCTAAAACTTGAAAAACATTAGTTCTTTCAGTTTTAAAAATGGAAGAAATAAAAATAATTAATACTGGAATAGTAGAAATCATTAACACCCCATTTAACACCTGAGTATAATTTAAAGCATAATAAACAACCGAATTAAAAACCGAAATACTTGTAAATGCCATTATCACAAGTGATAGAAAATTTTCTTTTATAATACTCCAATTTGCAACAACCTCTTTTAAAGTAAAAGGAGCTAAAATTATCCAAGCAATGAACCAACGATAAAAATTTAAAGTTAAAGGTGGTATTTCAAACAAAGTAGCAACTTTTCCTACAATAAAATTACCTGACCAAAAAGCAGTACATAATATGAGCATCACATAAGCTTTTGTATCTTTTGAAAAATTCATTAAATCTATAATTGATAATCATTGTGGATTTTGGCACTCATTACAAGTCCTAACGCAAACATTGTTGTTAACATTGCTGTGCCTCCATAAGAAATTATAGGAAGTGGAACGCCAACAACTGGTAATAAACCAACCACCATTCCTAGATTAACTGCTAAATAAACAAAAATGTTAAAAGCAATTCCAAAACAAAGCAATCTTGCAAAATTATTGTTTGCTTTCAGAGAAATATTTAAAATCATAAGAATGATTGCCATAAATAAAATAATCAATAATAAACATCCAATAAAACCAAATTGTTCTGCGAATACTGTAAAAATAAAATCTGTGTGTTTTTCAGGTAAAAATTCTAAATTACTTTGAGTTCCTTGCAAATAACCTTTTCCAAATAATCCACCAGATCCTATGGCAATTTTTGATTGAATAATATGATATCCAGATCCCAAAGGATCTTTTTCAGGATCTAGAAAAGTTAATATCCTTTGTTTTTGATAAGGTTTTAAAAAAGCAATCATAAACGGTGCCAGAATCACTAAAGAAACAAAACCAGTTATAAAAATTTTTAAATTAAGACCTGCAAGCCAAAGCATACCAATAGAAACGATTAATATAAAAACTGCTGTTCCGAGATCTGGTTGTTTAGCAACCAAAAAGAAGGGAATTAAAATTAAAATCAGAGGTGTAAATAATTTTGAAAAATTATCAATTTCCTCTAATTTTATGTATTGATAATATTTAGCCAAAGCAAAAATAACCCCAATTTTCATTAATTCTGACGGCTGAATATTAAAAAAATATAAATTAATCCAACGCTGCGCACCCATTGCTGTAGAACCAAAAAAATTCACGTAAAGTAACAAAAGTATGACTAAAAAATAAAATGGATAAGCTAATTTATACCAAAATTTTATATGAACAAATGAGATAAAAAAAAATAAAAGCAATGCAATATTTATCCTGATAAAATGTTTGAATAAATAATTTTTATTTCCAGTATCAACCGAGTACAGGGTTAACAAACCCACTCCAATTAAAAGGAAAATTAAAATAAAAAATTTCCAATCAAATAAATAAAATTTTTCAATACAGTTTTCGAAAAAATTATTTTTTATCTTTTTATATTGCATTATTATTTTTTTTATTAATTTCAAAAGCTTTTTTCATTACATCTCTTGCAATCGGTGCTGCAATAGCAGAACCAGCTCCTCCATGATCTATGATAACTGAAATGGCATACTCTGGATTTGAAGTGGGTCCATATCCCACAAATAAAGAATGATCTCTAAATTTCCATGGCAAATCTTCATTTTTTAAATCAAGTTCTCTTTGACGTTCGGTAATTCTTCTCACTTGCGAGGTTCCAGTTTTTCCAGCCATCTTAAGTTTGCCAGAAATTCTAGAAGAATATGATGTTCCTCCAGGCTCGTTAGTTGCTAAAAACAGTGCTTCCTTAATAACTTTTAAATGATCATCACTAACAACAGTTTTTTCACCAAATTCAGATTTTTTATTTTCATCAAAAGTTGGGTTTATTTTAAAACCGCCATTAGCAATCTGTGCCATCATAGTACATAACTGAATGCAAGTAGCTTTCATATATCCCTGGCCTATTCCTGAAATCATTGTTTCACCAATATACCAAGATTTTCCTAAGGCTCCCTTTTTCCATGTGGTACTTGGAATTAAACCATTTTTTTCTTCATGAAAATTTTCTAAAACTACCTCTCCCAAGCCAAATTTGTTTGCAGTTTCTTTTAATCGGTCAATTCCCAGTAACCTTGCCACTTCATAAAAATAGATATCACAAGACTCTTTAATTGCTTTCGTTAAGTCAACAACCCCATGTCCTTTATCTTTCCAGCAATGATATTTTTGGTCATACAATTCAACATCACCTTTGCAAACATGCTTAAAGTTTTTTGTTATGATTTTATTTTCGAGAGCAGATAATGCAACAATCATCTTTATAGTTGAGCCAGGTGGGTACGAAGAAGAAAGTGCTTTGTTGACTAATGGTCTTTTTTCATCAGCTTTTAACTTATTGTAATCTTCATGTGAAATACCATAAGTAAAATCATTGGAGTTAAAAGATGGATAAGAAGCGCAACATAAAATTTTTCCATACATATCCATAACCACCACAGATCCACTTAGTGAATTTAATCTATTGTATGCAAAAATTTGTAACTCTTTATCAAAAGTTGTTTGAATTACTTTTCCTTTTTCACCATCTACATGAACAACTTTTTTCACTCTTCTTCCATAAGCATCTACTTCATAAGTAGCTGTACCAGGTGCGCCCAAAAGATAATTATCAAATATTTTTTCTAATCCAGTTTTTCCAATTTTTAAATTTGGAACACCAATGAAATTTTTTTGTAATTTACGTAAATCTTGAATATTTGGTTCACTCACATATCCCAAAATGTGAGAAAATTCTTTTGGATACAAATACGTTCTTTCAAAAGATATGAATGGCTGAATACCATCATTATTCTGCAAGTAATAATTTAATTTAGAAAATTCATTCCAACTTAAGTTTAAATCTAAAACAAAAGGTTGAAACTTATTATGCTTAGAGTAGTTTTTTATAAAATAATTTTTTTGTCTTTCAGTAATTTTTATTATTTTACTTAGATTATTTAAAGTTTTTTCAAATGATTTGGTTTCTTTTGGAATAATTGCTAGTTTAAAAACTTGAAAATTATCTGCTAAAATATCATTGTTTCTATCTACTATTAAACCTCTTGAAGGTGTTGTTTTCCATTGTCTAAATCGATTTTTATCAGACTGAATGACATAATCGTTTTTTTTAACAATTTGCATATAAAATAGTCTACCAACAATAGTTGCTAAAAATGCCAGTTTAAAAGAGGTTAAAATGAATGCTCTTCTTGAAATAACTTTGCCTTTACTTTGAGAGCCTTTTTTAGGAGTTGGATTAAAATATTCCATTAAAATAGCAATATAACGATGGACTTTTTTTTTGCAAAATGTTAATTCAGCCGCTTATTTGGAGGTAGGTTATTAAAATAGAAGTTAAAAATGACAATCTGGAACAAGCTTTAAGAGTTTTAAAAAAAAAGCTGCAAAGAGAAGGTACATTTAGATTATTAAAAATCAAAAGTACTTATGAAAAACCCTCTGAAAAGAAAAAAAGACAACTAGAAGATAATTTAGCCAGAGTTAAAAAATTAAGAAAACTTAAAGCTAGATTTTAATTTTCTTTTAAGATTTAATAGAATTCTTATATCGCGGGGTGGAGCAGTCTGGTAGCTCGTCAGGCTCATAACCTGAAGGTCCTTGGTTCAAATCCAAGCCCCGCAACCAATTTTAACAATTTACAAAATGGTGGGACTGGTTGGTTACGCTCCAACTACCCCTGCAATGTCAATGCAGT
>ERZ887849.1191-NODE-1191-length-25435-cov-53.075690_pt1 | contig 25435 bp, 19 predicted proteins | sample MGYA00521267_ERZ887849 | MGnify/ENA primary metagenome ERZ887849 (study PRJEB32303, sample SAMEA104408601) | aquatic metagenome | biome: Brackish water; feature: Pelagic; material: water | place: Baltic Sea | collected 2014-06-06T16:11:00 | depth 2,863 m ... | reverse complement strand
TATTATTTTACCATTTTTTTGATTCCAAATCCTAACATTATTCCACCAGCAATTAAAGCTAATAGATAGAATAAATACAGTCCCGCTCCCACTAACTTTGAACCACTAGCCGAAAGCATGTTGCCATCTTTAAGAGGCGTTTCTACGCCATTGGCAAAACCAAAATAACAAAGTAAGGCTAGAGCCACAAAAGCAGCTACTCCTGTAAGAGTGTTTTTTAAGCTTGAAGTATTTGAAATTGTGTTGAGTACTGAAAAAACTAATACAATAAGGACGGCAATGGCCAGAACGATATAAGATAGATACATAAACATGTTTACGGTACCGCTACTTTCGCCTGCTCTTATCTCGTCATTTCCTGTTGAGATGATTAGTCCTAGGAAATAGATTGAAATTACACCAATGACAATAGCTACAATTTTCAATAATTTTTGTAAATCCATAATTATTTGATTTAGTATTGAGGTGTTATTATTTTTTGTTTTTAACCAATATATCCATTAAAGATATAGAGGAATCTTCCATGTCATTTACAATGCTGTCAATTTTAGCAATGATATAATTATAAAAGACTTGAAGTATGATTGCAACAACCAGTCCAAATACTGTTGTTAGAAGTGCAACTTTAATACCCCCAGCAACAAGTGATGGTTGCATGTCTCCTGCTTCTTCAATTTTATCAAAGGCTTGAATCATTCCGATTACAGTTCCCATAAATCCTAACATTGGTGCTAAAGCAATAAATAATGAGATCCATGAAACGTTTTTCTCTAATTGTCCCATTTGAACGCCTCCATAAGCTACCACTGCTTTTTCAGCAGAGTCTAAATCTTCGTTGGCACGATCTAATCCTTGATAGAAGATGGATGCTATAGGCCCTTTTGTGTTTCTACAAACTTCCTTAGCGGCATCTAATCCACCAGATGACAAAGCGCCTTCTACCTCATCAATTAATTTTTTAGAATTGGTAGTAGAAAGGTTTAAGAAAATAATTCTTTCAATTGCAATTGCAAGTCCTAATATAAGACATAACAAAACGATGCCCATAAATCCAGGACCCCCTTCAATAAATCTATTTTTTAGTTCTTGGTGAAAGCCGATAGATTCTTCTGCGCCATCTGAGGCAGCGTCATCTTGAACAGGACTCACAATAGTCGTAGCAAGAATGTTCATGTTAATGTTCGTGTATGAAGTTGCACTTACAGACCCGAATGCCATTACAAATGCAATAGCTAGAATTGGAAATAATCTTTTCATTGTTCTATGTTGTTGATTTTATTAAAAATATTACTCTTTATACAAGTTGTTAAAGATATAAAAAAAATGTAATTACCAAAACTAAAATGACAAAACTCAACAAATTTTAGTACAAATATTCAATACCAATTTTAAATGAAAAGCGATTGCTTGCCAATTAAAAAAAGTCTAAATCATTAACACAAAGGCAATTGCAGAGAGGAAGGGATTCGAACCCTCGATACGTTGCCGTATACACGCTTTCCAAGCGTGCGCCTTAAGCCACTCGGCCACCTCTCTAAATTTGCTTTTTAAGCAGCCCAAATAAAGAAAAAATAGTTTAATTAGTGAAATTTTTGAGCCCTAATTTTGGGATATTTCTCCACGAATACTTGTTTCAAAAACTGTTTTGAACATGTTTTTTGGAATTTTGAGCCCTAACATGAACATCAATTTTGTGATCGCCGACTCTGTAGTCATATCCTTTCCAGAAATAACGCCTAACTTTTCTAGAGTTTTTCCAGTTTGATATTGATTCATAAATACGCTGCCACCAGCACATTGGGTAACATTAATTACAAAAACTCCTTTGTCTAAAGCTTCTTCAATCGCTTCTAAAAACCAGTTTTGCGTGGTGGCATTTCCACTTCCATAGGTTTCAATCACTACCGCTTTGAGACTTGAAATTTCTAAAATCGATTGTAAAATAACAGGACTTATCCCTGGGAATAGTTTTAAAAGAACAATGTTTGTGTCCATTTTTTTATGAACAACCAATTGAGCTTGCGAATAATTCTTGTGCAATATTTCGTGATTAACCTTTAAATGCACACCGGAGGTGACCAGCGCAGGGAAATTCAAGGAAGCAAACGCCTGAAAGTGCTCTGCATTAATTTTGGTGGTGCGATTCCCCCTATATAATTTATACTCAAAATACAATCCAACTTCTTTGATTACAGCCGTATTATTATTTTGTAATGCCGCAATCTGGATAGAGGTAATTAGGTTTTCTTTCGCATCCGTTCGCAAATCTCCAATAGGCAGTTGTGAGCCCGTAAAGATGACTGGTTTTGCAAGATTTTCAAGCATAAAACTCAGTGCTGAGGCAGAATAACTCATGGTATCACTGCCGTGAAGCACAACAAAACCATCATGGGTCTCATAATTTTCTTCTATAATAGTAGCGATAGCAATCCAGTGGGATGGATTTATATTGGACGAATCTAATGGTGTTTCAAAAGAAACGGTATGAATATCACAGTCTAATAAATTTAGTTCTGGAATTTTTTCTATGAGGTATGCAAAATCAAATGCTTGTAAGGTTGCTGTGATTGGATCCTTGATCATTCCAATGGTTCCACCTGTATATATTAATAATATTTGGGGTTTCATTTGATTTATAGTTTAAAAACAGATTTTGAGTTCTGAGTCGTAATCTCTGCAATAGAATTTTTTGAGACTCCATAAATATCAGATAATTTTTCTAAAACGTATAAAATATAACTACTTTCATTTCGCTTACCTCTGTGTGGAACTGGTGATAAGTATGGAGCATCTGTTTCTAAAACAATATGTTTTAAATCAATTTGATTCAAAAATTGATCGATCTTTCCATTTTTAAAAGTCACCACTCCACCAATACCAAGTTTCATGTTATAAGAAATTGCTCGTTGTGCTTGCGCTAAGGTGCCCGTAAAACAATGAAATATCCCAAATAAATCAGGTCCTTTTTCTTCTTCTAAGATTTCAAACACTTCATCAAAGGCTTCACGACAATGAATAACAATTGGCAATTTATACTGTTTGGCCAATTGAATTTGAGCCCTAAACATGTCTTGTTGCGGTTTTAACATCCTTTGATCCCAAAAAAGATCAATCCCAATTTCGCCAATAGCAATAAATTTTCGGAGTTGCAATTGCTCTTTAACATGCGATAATTCTTCTAAATAATTATCTTTCACATGGGTTGGATGTACGCCCATCATTATAAACATATTATTTGGATAACTCTTTTCGAGGGCATACATGGCCTTTGTGTAACTAGAATCAATCGCAGGAATAAAAAATCGAGTGACCCCTACGGCTAATGCACGTTCGATAATTTCGGTTCGATCTGTATCAAATGCTTCACTATATAGGTGGGTATGTGTATCTGTAATTATCATAGTGCAAAAGTAAGATTTTGAATAGTATCTTTGTAAAAATAATTTACTTTGAAAACACTCCCTATGTCGTTGTCCGAATTTTTACTAAATAAGTCGTATTTTAAGATAAAGATGCACCCTATCGCATCCAATCATTTTAAAATTATATCAAAAATTAATGGCGTAAAAGGAGTCTTTATTTTGGACACTGGGGCTTCTACAACCTTTATAGATTTTAAACTAAAAGAGAGGTTTAAACTCACATCTCATCCCTCTATCATTAAAGCTAGGGGAGCAGGTCCTGATAAAATTGATACGCTTCTAACCAAAAACAATACGCTTTCAATTGGTAAATGGGTAAAAACGCGTTTTCCAATCGCATTAATAGATTTGAGTTATGTGAACGATGCTTTTGAATCTATCAACTCTTCTGCAGTTGATGGCATCATTGGGGCAGACATTCTTAAAAAAGGGTTTGCTGTTATTGATTATGAAAAACGGTATCTGTATCTTAAACACAAATAATTATTGCAAAAAAAATCCCACAATTGCGGGATTTTGATTTTTATGTGGTGTACGTTTTAATCTTGAACTAAAAAGGTAATTGGTAATGAATAAGGAACTACTACTGCCCTTCCGCGTTGGCGACCTGGCTTCATTTTTGGCAACAAATTAACTACCCGTTCGGCTTCTTTTTCTAAGCGGGGGTGTGGTGCTCTAGAACGTACTCCTGTTACATTTCCATCTTTGTCAATTTTAAAAATAACACTTATCCGTTGTTTTCCGGTTAATCCTAAGTCGTTTGCCAAATCTGTATTGAACTTTTTTTGAATAAATTTTTCGATTGCTTTGGACATACATTTACGTTTTTCGGAATTAGTGCCTTTTTCACAGCCTGGGTATTCAGGGACGTTTTCGATTACTGAAAATGGCACTTCAACATCCTCTTCGACCTCTTCGACCTCAATTGCTTCGACCTCAACTATCTCTTCTTCTTGGTTGGTTTCCGACGATTCAATGACTGTTTCTTCGGCCTCGTCTTCATCTTCCAAAATTTTAATATCATCAATCACAGAAGGTGGTGGTGGCGGAGGTGGTGGCGGCTTGACTAAGTCAACAATTGGGATTTCTTCTTCGTTTTCTTTTTCGAGATTTAAAGCACCTATATCAACATCAGACTTATCGTACGACTTATAATTAATAGATTGATACGAAATGAATAACATTAAAACTAAGCCAAGAGTAAAATAGATGGCACTATTTTGACCAACATTAGCCTTCGGGTTTTTCTTTGGTAAACGTTGTTGGGGTTTGTCTGGTGGCGATTTCATAAGGATAGATTTTAGGGGTTACGAATGAATGTACGACAATAAATATACCAAAAAATCCCGCCTAAGCGGGATTTATCTAATTTAACAAAGTTAAAAGAACTTAATCTTGAACTTGAAACGTAATAGGTAAAGAGTACGGAACGATTACAGCTTTTCCACGTTGACGTCCTGGTTTCATTTTTGGCAACATATTAATTACACGTGCCGCTTCTTTTTCTAAGCGGGGGTGTGGTGCTCTAGAACGCACTCCTGTTACATTTCCATTTTTGTCTATTTTGAAAATCACACTGATACGTTGTCTTCCTGACAAACCTAAATCACCGGCTAAATCTGTATTAAATTTGCGTTGCACAAATTTTGCAATTTTATCGGACATACATTTTCTTTTTTCAGTGTTAGATCCTTTTTCACATCCTGGATATTCAGGAACGTTTTCAATTACGGAAAAAGGTACCTCAACATCTTCATAGATTTCTTCTACTTCAATTTCCTCAATTTCAATTTCTTCGTTTTGATCCGTTTCTGTAGATTCTATAACTGTTTCTTCAATTTCTTCTTCATCCTCTACAATTTCAATTACTTCTGGTGCAGCCGGCGGTGGCGGTGGCGGAGGTGGTGGAGTTAACTGATCTATTAAAGGAATTTCTTCATCGAGTTCTGCATCTAAATCTAATTTGCCGATATCAATTGCTGATTTGTCATAAGTTTTATGATTTATTGCACTGTAGGATAAAAACAACATAAGTGCTAAACCAACTGCGAAGTAGAGAGATGCATTCTTACTAACATCTGATTTTGGGTTTTTCTTTAATTCCATTTTTAGTGTTATTTTTTTCGAGGGTTAAATTACTTAAAAAATTAATAAATACACAAGGGTTTAAAGTTTTTTAACGATAACTTCTTTTTTTACCTTAATTATAAGGGACATTGCGAAAACTCCTAGACAATTTGCGAGAAGATCAAAGATATCGGTTGTTCTATGAATAGAGGCAACTCCTTGTAAGATTTCGAGGACAGCGCCAAAAACTATTGACAGCATAGATGCTAAAAGCAAGCTTGAGTTTACTTTTAGAGCATGGAAACTCATAAACCAAAACAAACAAAGTCCTGCATACAAAACAAAATGTGCTATTTTATCATCAAAACCGGTATTGAGTTTTGGCACTTCTGTAAGATGAACTAAACTTAAAACTCCTATTGAGATTGTATACAATAAAGAAATGGTATGTATCAAGTAGTTTTTAAGCACCTATGATAGCTTTATAATCATCTGCACTCAAAAGGTTTTCCAAATCTGAAGTGTCAGCTACCTTAATTTTGATCATCCAGCCTTCGCCATAGGGGTCGTCATTTACTTTTTCAGGCTCTTCTTCTAAAGATTCATTAAATTCAATGATTTCTCCTGCCAAAGGCAAGAACAAATCTGAAACGGTTTTGACTGCTTCCACAGTTCCAAAAACAGCATCAGCTTCTAATTCCTCGTCTAAGGTGTCAACTTCAACATAAACAATATCACCCAATTCACTTTGTGCAAAATCGGTAATTCCAACGGTTACTAGGTCGCCGTCAACTTTTACCCATTCGTGATCTTTTGTGTATTTTAAATCTGTAGGAACATTCATGATTTTATAATATTAATGTGGTTTGTATTAATTTCCAAAGTTATAACGTAAGGTAAATCCTGAACGAATCGTCGTTTGAGGAAATGCCGTTGATATTGCATATTCTGAGAACGCATAGTCAAAATAAAAGATAGCTGTTAAGTTTTTACTAAACGCATAATCTGCAGCATAACGCATGCTCCAAATCGTTTGACCTGCACTCACTTGATTGTTGTCTAAATCTAAATACCGAATGATGGTTTTGTTGTTTCGCATTGAAATATCGGCTTTCATATTCAAATCACTTTTAATGATTCGACGTGGACCTGCTAATTTCGATCGGATTTTTAAATCTTTAATTCTATAGCCAAGTCCAAAAATATATTCATCCCCATGGATTTCAGTAAGAAGATTGTTATCGAAACTTAAAGACAGACTGCGGTCTTTTTTAATTTCGGCAGTGACCTTGACTGAGTTTTTCATTTCAAAATCGAGCTTTGCCAAAGGACTAAATTGTTCTACCAAATTAATGTTACTGTATAGGGTCTCGGCTTTGTAATTACCAGATTGATCTAAGGTGTTTTGATCCGCTTGCAATAAATAGTCTATGTTTGGATTCGCAGCCTTATAATCGAGGTTTGTTCTGAACTGATTGATGGTATAGGATGCATTATAGCCATGAGTTAAAGAGAATCTTCTAAAGTGCTTTTTAAACCATTTATTTTTCATAAACCCGGTATATTTCAACGTCCAATTAGGAAGTGGAATGTCTCTGATAGCGTCCAAACTAATTTTATTTGATTTTCCTCCAGAATAGGCCGCTAAAAACGCGGGTAATAATACGGCTTGACTGTTTTTTCCAAAACCTTCAGGATAGCCATCTGCATCGGTGTTGTATCCATTAGCACCATAAAAGTTTTGAGCCAAACGGTTGGCAATTACCAAACGGTTGCTTTTAAATTCTTCAAATGGAACTGATTTATTTTCGTCACTTTGACTAAAAGCTGTTTTAATTAATACCGTCGATATATTGAAATTTCCAAACGTATTTTGGATTAAAGAGTTATACGTATTACCAACGGCATTGAAAGTTTCAGTAAAGTTAGTGGCATAGGTTTTCCCTCCATTTAAATCTATTTTCAAATCGGAGATTGGTTCCATATTAATAGAAAAATCAATATTTTGGGTATGGGTTTCTGTGTACTGCTGATTGAAATCTTTAAAGGTGGTAATCCAGCCATTTTCAGCAGAAATTCTTCTGATGTCACGTTGGCTTCCAAAGGTATATCCAGGAGTTGGCTGTAGTGTTCCTAGAAACCCAGGAGATGGAAGGTAGCCCGGCAAAAAGGAGCTATTTCCTTCGGAGTAATTAACCTGCATTCGGTTGATACTGGTTAATAATCCAATTCCAAAATCTTTGAAGTTGATTTTTTTTGATTTGGAAGATCCTCTACCGCTTGGTGTATTATCATCTGGTTTTTTAGCACTACTACGACCGCTTCTAGATGATTTTTTAATCCCCAAATAACGATAGAGTTTACGCATATCAAACGATGTATTCAGGTTGTGTTGATTCGCATTAGAAATGGAGTTTCCTAGCGTAATATCGTCATCTCCTACCAATAGGTCAGAGCCTTTGTTCCATTGAAAATCTCCAGTATAAGAGTAATTAGAAGTCACAAAACTTAATGCTGGAAATTTATTTAACGGCAATTCATAATTGATCCCTAACTGTTGCGTGTGTCTGTTTGGATCTCCAAAATCAAAGAAGCGATCCCATACTCCAAGATCGGGGTCTTGGTCACCATTTAATTCATCGTCTATAAAATAATTTCTAACAATATTATTCGTAGAAGACGTAAAGTTCAGTCGTAACCCGTCGGTTAGGTTGTAATTGATGGTGTATTGAAAATCAAAGGTGTAATTTCTTCTAATCAATTCATCGACTGTAATATTGTTAGCGCCTAAGTCAGCGTCTCTAAATTTTTGACTGTTAAATTGGCGCATAAAATCTGAACTCACTGAAAGACTCGATGGCAGTAAGTTTAAATTAAAGTCTTTTATGAGTTTCCAATATTTATTCATAAATAGAGAATCATTTTTCTTGAAGGGTTCTATTTTTATGGGGTTAAAACTATAATTATAGTTGGCTCCTACTCTCGCATTTTGATCTAAAGAGTTTTCAATTTCAAAATCGCGGTGTTTAATTTGATTGAACGAATAGTTCATCGTTAAATTTTCGACGTCATACATTCTTGGTTTGGCATCACCAGTACGTTGTTTTCGAACCCCTATAAAATTAATACTTTGTCGTTTTGTATAATCTTCAGATTGCGTTTTAATGCGCTCACGTTCTTCCGAAGATGTGGCAGCATCCAATCGACTTTGAAGTTTTAAATCTTTGTATTGCTGGTCGTACTCGGGTGTGATAAGCTCTTCACTTTGTCCGTAATTAAAAGGAATTTCTAAGCCCCATTTTTTTGGTAACAATTGTCCCAGATTCATGTTGGTAACTACATCGTATTGTTTTAGGTCTTCACGACTTCGCTCATTTGGTCCTTGTTCTAAACTTCCAAAACCAGTCGTACTTCGTTTTGCGGTGGCATTGATATTCATAAAATCAGCGATGTTGGTATCCACACTCATAATGGCAGCCCAACCGCCTTCGTTATCCATGTCTGCAAGACGCAACTCATTGAACCATACTTCTGCGCATTGTGCATTTCTACTAATGTTTTTGACCCCCACCATTAAGGTTCGAATGTCTCCAAAATTTGGATTTCCTTTTACGGCAATCCGTTGTTCAACAGGGTCAGAGTTTGTGCCTAAAGAAAATGGCGTAAAATCTAAAACGGAATTTTCTTGTAATACCCCATCAATCACATTATAAAATGTTGGGACTTCATTGCCTAAGGTTCCTTGGCTAATGCCCAAGGCTTTTATTTTTTCTAGAAATTCTAAAGGAATATCAATTTCATTTTCTTCTGGCCAAACCTCGTTTGGAGTGGCTGCAGAAGCTCCTGAAGATTTGCGCAAAGGAATTTCTATTTGGTAGTAATTTTGTGTAAAATCATTCCCCATTCTAATGAACCCCACTAAACTTCCTTCTTCAAAGCTGTCGGTTTCACCATCTTCGGCATGGATAAACATTTTCAGTTTTTTGTACTGACGCATGTCCACATTGATGTTTTTGAAAACACCTCTCGCATCTTTAGGTTCCAACTCACAAACATCCACTACTAAGGATTGTTCGTTTTGGCGCACAATGCTGTTGTTATTGTTTAATTGTTCGCGTTGAACTCCTGGTGGAGATACATAGCCTCCATCATTTTCTTGGATCCCTACAATCCCTACGCTAAAATCAGTGGGGTCGGACAGCGTTGCCTCATTTGACTCTTCATCTAATGATAGCTGATAACGGCGCCAATCACTTCGTACTAAATCCAAGGTTCCAAACCGAAGTACTGTTGATTCTGTGAACTCTTTTAAATACATACGTGCAAATCGAATGGATCTAAAATCGGATATTCCTCCAACATCATTTGTGAATTCTGAAACTGGTATTCGAAACTGATACCAGTTGATTGTTCCAGAAGAAGACCCATTTGGCAAAGTGATATTTGAAACTGATTTTCTATCAACTATAAAGGAGTTGCTTGGATTATTTAGATCTGAAGTAGAGATCTCCATTTCATATTCATAATAACTGTCTATGGTATTCATAGTGTTATCTCTATTAATATCTTCTACATCTGGCAGTGTTGTAGAACCGCGATCGGTGTCTGAAACCGTATCTGGCGAATTCCCTTCAAATCCATTATATCTTTTGTAACGTTCAAAAATATCCCCTTCTGTATTGAGGTAATATCTGTAATTATCATTTGCTGGATCTTCAAGTGCCGAAAAGGCAGAGAATCGTGCATCGGAAGTGTTCCTTTCTTCTGTATCATCATAGCCATCCAAACCAACATCCTGATTGTTTCTTTCGGAGCCTTGCGATGAAAATGCATATATTAACGATTGATTTTGAGGCGTTACAGTTCCCCATGTGGTCGGAGGTAAAAAACTAATGTCCCCATCTTCTGGAAGTCCATTTTCGTATTGTTTTTTTCCATCTTTAATGACATCTTCAGAAATGTTCCCTAAGTTAAAAACTAATTTTCCACCTGGGTTAGAGGGGTTGTCCAAAAAGGGATCCATCAACCAAAACTCAATGTATTCTACATTTGATTGTTCAAAATCTGTTGAGGTAAGTTGTCTTGTGATTCCTGCCCAACTGTTTTGTGGTGTTTCTAAAATTCCGTCTGCAGCATCGGGCTGGTAATTGTAGGGACCTCTTTCTGTAGGGTTATATACTAAATCTAACGTATTGATAACCGTGTATTGTCCTGTAACGATGTCAACTTGTGGAAAGAGTTCATCAATAAAAACTCTGCGGGCATAGAGATCAGAAACATCATCGTCTGTAATACTTCCAGGGCGTTGGTTGCTGTAAAAAATAGGATCGACGGTGTACCAGTTTAAATGTGCTCTATCAAATCCGTTCTGATACCCTGAATCATCTTCAGCACCTTCTGTATATACACGCCCAAGATTTTTAGGTCGGCTTGATAAAAACCAAGATTGTGGACTTAATAAGCTAATCCCATTTTGTGTACCTTCAAAGTCATCAACATAAGAAGTCACTTCACTGTCAAAATCGGTTCCTTTTGGAGCACCTGGTTTTAAATAGGCAAATTCCCCTCGTAGGGAGAGGTTGGATACTACATCGGTATCAATATTTGGTAATTTGTTTGCAAATCGGGTAAGGAACGGAACTTCTGTTGAGTAGTTTCCATTAAAGCCAAAAATAGTATTGTTGATTGATTCGTTTCCATAATTCGCTTTTTGTGTTATGGGGCGTTCATTTAAGTTTAAAACGGTTGCGCCCAACACAAAGTTTTCGTTGAATTGGTGTTCTACATTAATTCCTGTAAAACGTTTCGTTTGTTGTCCAAAGACCGCATTGTTTTCAACCGACACCTGAATAGGCGTATTTGAAGCTTGTAATGAGGGATCTAAAATTTGGACGGTTCCAATCTGATAATTCACGGTATAGTCAACACCTTCTACAAGGACACGTCCTCCAGCGGTTACTTTTACAGATCCTCTTGGGACATTAAAAGCGCCAATAGGAATGCCCGAACTTCCAGAAGATTTATAGCGACCCCGCATCAAAAATTTGTTTTTTTCACTGTCTTGTAAAGCGGCTGTTTTTGTGCTCTTGTAGAGGGATCTATAAACGTATTTTGATTGATTCGCGTTATAGGTTGTTTGGTCGCCTTCATAGTTTTCAGAACCATTGAGTCGCAGGGTTTCAAACAAATAACTTCCAAAAGGCTCTACTTTGGTGAATATAATTTTACCGTTTTGAGGAATGACCGTAACACCTGGAACAAAATCAAAAAAGCCATCTCCTTTGTTCTGAGGATCGTTGTTAAAGTTTAATCGATCAAAATTAAATAATCGAATTAGAGGGGTTTCTTCTATAGGGTCATTGTTTCCTGTGGGTGCTGGAAAAGAAGTCCCACTAACAGGTGTGATAAAATTTAGTGCTGAGGTTTCATTATAGAAGATATTTAATTTAAAATCATCTTGATCTAGTTGATAAGCCCCTGTATTATAAATGTTTTTCATCATCAAATCCCATATAGGAAGATTGACGTTGGTGACGGCACTCTTTAACATTTTTAGGACTAAACTTTGATTGGTTACCGTTTGGATGTTTGTATTCTGATCCACCTCAACATTTGTTGCTGCGAGTCCGTCATTTGCAAACTCCCCAACTTGGTACACTTGATCTCCAACCGTATATTGATAAGCAACGGCCAAAACCTCATCATTTTGAAGACGTTGATTTAAAGAAATATAGCCTAATTGGGTGTCAACTGTAAACTCATTTCCTTGCGATAATTTTCGAGCATTTTCGAGCTTTCCATAATCAAATCCTTCATTGACTCCGGGGATTAAAAATCCTGATTGTACGGTAGCAATATCTCGGACGGCTTCAGAAAGCAGAGAGCCAGCGCCAATATTTGTAGGATCAAACTTATTATTTCCATTATCTGGATAGGCATTGGGGGCTACATTTACAAAACCTGCTGGAATTGCTGTTAACCCAATTTTGGAAGATTCTCCTAAATCTTGGAGTGCAACAATATTGCGGACGTTTTCAGTACGGTTCGTTCGGTTGGTTATCCAAACTTCTACCCTTTTAATTTGAACTTGAGAGTTGATAAACGGATAATTTTTGAGTGCTTCATCATATCGATCTCTAAAGTAATGGCCTAGAAAAAAGTGTCTGTTTTCGTCATAATCTAAACCAAAAAACTCAAAGTCTTCTAATGTGCCTCCGCCCTGCGCAGTCACTGATCGTGTTTCGGATTGTTGCTCAGAAAACACGGCTGTAACTCTTGTTTTTCCAAACTGTAATTCTGTTTTAACACCAAATAAACTTTGTGCTCCTGAAATAAGGGAACTATTGAGAGGCATGCTTACATTACCGAGTTCGAGGTTTTGTAAAATTGAATCTTCATTATCAGAATTAAGTTTATTTAATTCTTTTTGAGCGAGGTTTTGTGCTCCTCCTTTGGGATCTGAAAGGAGCTGTCTTCCTTGATTTTCTAATTGTCTTCCTTTGTTAATCAAATTTCCTGCTTTTTCACCAAGTAGTTCTTCTGGATTATTAAGCGGTGTGTATTCAATTTTGAATAAATTCTGAAAATCAAAAGTGGATTGGGTGTCATAATTCGCATTGACGATTAATCGGGTTCCTACTTTTCCTGTCAAACTTAAACTAATCCGTTGATCGAAATCAAATGTAAAATTACTTTGATTTCTTGGAGAAAATGCTGGGTTTTCTTGTTTTGTGTACATCACCCCAAGATCCATTTCGACAGATCCCTGTGGAACTACAGAAATTACATTACTCCCAAATATAGTTTCGAAAAACTTGGAGTTGATGTATAGATCTGGAATTAAATTTTTCTTAGCTTCTTCAGAGCCTTCTTTCTTTCCGTCTAGTGCATCTAATTTTTCTTTGTAATAGGCCTTCAAACTTTCTTTAATAACTAAATCTTGAAATTCTTTTGGAGTTAAGATAACAGGGTAATTAATGTTAAAATCCCCAACGGTTGAGGTGTAGAAATAGCGGTCTGTAAGTGGGTCGTAAGTATATTTACTTTCAATACTCGCTGGATCTGGTGTGTCCAGTTTTCCAAAAGAAAAAGTAGTGGATGTAGAATCTCTAACAGTGGTAGGCTCTTGTGCTAACAAAGCTGAACTACCATACAAAAATAAGATTGTAAAAAAGAGCCTTTTAAAATATGGTTTGTAGTTAGCGGTTTTCAAAAGAATTATAGGTTTTTAAGCGCTTCCTTAATAATAAATTCTACGGTAGCATCTGGGGAAGATCCTAAGATCTTATCGACAATACGTTCAGATTGTTTTTTCATAAAGCCTAAAACTTCTAAAGCAGATAACGCTTCATCTTTGTTTGTATTGTCTTGGATCAAGGAAGTTTCGTCAATATCGTAAATTTTAAGAATTTTATCTTTTAAATCAATGATGACTCTTTGTGCAGTTTTAAGACCAATTCCTTTTACGGATTGTATCAAAGCTACGTCTCCGACAGCAATTCCTTCTCTTATTTGTTTGGGTGTAAGCGATGAAAGCATGGTGCGTGCAGTATTGGCCCCAATTCCACTAACAGATATTAACAGCCTAAAAATTTCTCTTTCCGAAGCACTACTAAACCCATAAAGCGTGTGAGAATCTTCTTTTACCTGAAGGTGTGTAAAGATTTTGATTGCTTCTTGATCTGGTATTTGAGAAAATGTATGGAGTGAGATGTTAATAAAATACCCAATACCATCACAGTCTATAATGACGTGTGTAGGAGTTTTTTCAACTAATTTACCCTCAATATGTGTAATCATACCTTCGCTTCCTTTGAACTTCAAATGTACTAAAATAATACAATATTTTAAGACGAAAAAAGAAAGGGATTTAAAGTCTTACTTTGCTGCTTTTCCTTTTTGTTGTGCATCTACGACCGCAACAGCAGACATATTTACTATTTCATCAACACTCGCCCCTAATTGTATGATGTGAACAGGCTTGCGTAATCCCATCACAATTGGACCAATTGATTCTGCTTTATTTAGTTCTTTCAACAATTTGTAGGTAATGTTTGCCGATTCTAAATTTGGAAAAATAAGTGTATTTACTTTTTTATTTGCAAGTCTAGAAAAAGGAAAGTTATCTTTTAACATCTCACTGTTCAACGCAAAATCTGTTTGTAATTCACCATCCACTAATAAATTTGGGTGTCTTCGATGCAGATACGATACCGCTTCTCTTACCTTAGTTGCAGTTTGGTCCTTAGAGGAACCAAAGTTAGAGTATGAAATCATCGCCATTACTGGTTCTATCCCAAACATTTTAACGACGCTTGATGTCATTTGTGCAATTTTTATCAAATCGTCTGCAGATGGATTTATATTGATTGCTGTATCACTCAAAAACATAGGGCCTCTTTGTGTAATCATTACATTAGTGGCCGCAATTCGAGTGGTCCCGGGGGCCATCCCAATTAAATTCAACATTGGTTTTAGCACGGATCCATAGTTACTAGAATAACCAGATATAAGGGCATCCGCATCGCCTTCATTTACCATCATTGCAGCAAAATAATTACGTTCGCGCATTAATTTTTGAGCTGCTAAAAGTGTAATGCCTTTTCGCTGTTGTTGTTTCCAATATATTTCAGCGTATTTATTTTTTTGAATACTACTTTCATCGGACTTTGGGTCGATAATCAGCACTTCATCATCAAATTCCAATTCTTCCATCAGACGCTCTATTTCATCTCGGCGTCCCAATAAAATAGGAGTTGCAACCCCCTCTTCTAAAACAATTTGTGCTGCTTTAAGAACGTTTAATTGATCGGCTTCTGCAAAAACAACACGTTTGGGATTTAGTTTGGCTCTGTTAAATAAAAGTCTTACTATTTTATTGTCGGATCCCATACGCTCTAAAAGGGTGTCTTTGTAATGTTCCCATTTCGTTATTGGAGCTAAAGCCACACCGCTTTCGATTGCTGCTTTTGCTACTGCGGGTGGAATTGCTGCAATCAAACGAGGGTCAAATGGTTTTGGAATAATGTAGTCTTTACCAAAGGTCAAGCGCGTTTCTCCGTAAGCAATATTTACTTGTTCTGGAACGGGTTCTTTTGCAAGATCGGCCAGTGCAACAACTGCTGCTTTTTTCATTTCTTCGTTAATAGAAGTCGCTCTCACGTCTAAGGCACCTCTAAATATAAACGGAAAACCAAGTACATTATTGACTTGATTAGGGGTGTCACTTCGTCCAGTTGCCATAATAATATCGTCTCGTGTTTTAACGGCGAGATGGTATTTGATTTCTGGATCTGGGTTTGCCATTGCGAACACAATTGGATTTTTGGCCATTGTGATGAGCATTTCTGGGCTCACAATATCAGAAGTTGAAAGCCCAATAAATACATCGGCATTTTTCATTGCTTCTTCCAACGTATCAATAGTCCGTTGGGTTGCAAATTCGGCTTTCTGAGATGATAAATTTTCCCGATCTTTTCTAATGACTCCTTTACTGTCTAGCATTACAATGTTTTCGCGTTTCGCACCAAATGATTGGTACAAACGTGTACAGGAAATAGCAGCGGCACCAGCACCACTTACTACAATCCTTACATCTTGAATGTTTTTTTCAGCAATTTCTAAGGCATTCAATAAGGCAGCGGCTGAGATAATCGCAGTTCCATGCTGATCGTCATGCATCACAGGAATGTCGAGTTCTTCTTTCAAACGTTTTTCAATTTCAAAGGCTTCTGGCGCTTTGATGTCTTCTAAATTAATTCCTCCAAAAGTGGGAGCTATATTTTTAACTGTTTGAATAAATTCTTCTACATTTTCAGTATTTACTTCGATGTCAAACACATCAATATCGGCAAATATTTTAAAGAGCAAACCTTTTCCTTCCATCACTGGTTTGGAAGCTTCGGGACCAATATTCCCTAACCCCAAAACGGCGGTTCCGTTTGTAATTACAGCGACTAAATTTCCTTTCGCAGTATATTTATAGGCGTCAGATGGATTTTTTTTTATAGCCAAACAAGGTGCTGCGACTCCTGGAGAATAGGCCAATGCCAAGTCTCTTTGGGTTGCATATTTTTTGGTGGGGACCACTTGTATTTTTCCTGGAGATGGCTTTTGATGATAAGCGAGTGCTTCTAAATCGTGTTTACTCAATTTTGACATATACGTTGGTTTGATCTGCAAAGTTAGACACTTCAGTTTAATAAAGAAATTTTATGACTATTCTTTTAAAAAACTAAATTCAAACAGTATTATTAAATTCGTCGCAATTAGTCACTTAAAAATTCAATATTTCTTTTTAGTCCTGAAAATTTTGTGCGTTTTACAGCTGAATGTTGAAATACTTTACTGAACGTTTCCTGTGTAATCTCTTCCCAATCCTTTTTGGTCATGGACAACAATTCAGGTTTTGGGTTAAACAAGGGTTCGTTATGTGCTTTTGAAAATCGATTCCATGGACATACATCTTGACATACATCACAGCCAAACATCCAGTTGTCAAATTGCCCTTTCATTTCAGAGGGAATTTGTTCTTTGAGTTCGATGGTAAAATAGGAGATGCACTTACTCCCATCAACGCCATATTCTGAAGTAATTGCTTCTGTTGGGCAGGCATCTATACAAGCTGTACAACTGCCACAATGGTCTGTTACAGGGAAATCGTAATCCAATTCTAAATCAATAATAAGTTCCGCTATAAAATAGAATGATCCGACTTGCTGTGTCAGTAGATTGCTGTGTTTTCCGATCCATCCCAGTCCTGATTTTTTGGCCCATGCTTTTTCTAAAATTGGAGCGGAGTCCACAAATGCACGTCCATGCACCTCCCCTATTTCTGCCTTAATAAATTCAAGAAGTTGTTTGAGTTTATCTTTAATTACAAAATGATAATCTCTTCCGTAGGCATACTTACTTATTTTTGGGGCTTCTGGATCGTGTTGTGTATCTTCAGTGAAATAATTATAGATTAATGACACGACACTTTTGGAGTCTTCTACTAACAATGTAGGATCCAAGCGTTTGTCAAAATGATTTTCCATGTATTGCATTTTGCCATGGCTATTAGTATTAAGCCAAGACTCCAAACGAGGTGCTTCTTCTTCTAAAAAACCGGCCTTACTCACACCACAAGATAAAAACCCCATGCGTTTGGCCTCAGTTTTTATTAAGCTTGTATAGTGGTTTTTTAAATTCATTGATATATCTGTATAATAAGATTCGTCAAAGCAATTAGGAATATATACGTAAAAATTTACGACACTAACTTTTTAGAGAATCTACTGCGCTCAGCCTGAATTTATTTAAACATTGGTTCTAAAACAATCCTCCTTGAATATCGCCTTTAATGCGTCCTAAATGTTTGTATGCAAGTTGGGTCACTTCACGACCTCTTGGGGTTCGCATAATAAATCCTTGTTGAATCAAAAAAGGTTCGTAAACTTCTTCAATCGTTTCTGGGCTTTCACTCACGGCGGTTGCAATGGTGGTGACCCCAACAGGACCTCCTTTAAATTTATCAATAATGGTGGTCAAAATTTTATTGTCCATTTCATCCAATCCATGGGCATCAACATTCAGGGCTTTCAACCCAAATTTAGCGATGACAACATCTATTTTCCCGTTGCCCTTAATTTGTGCAAAATCTCTAACGCGACGTAACAGAGCATTGGCTATACGGGGCGTCCCTCGACTTCGACCTGCAATTTCTATAGCAGCCTCCATACTGATGGCAACTTTTAAGATCTCTGCACTTCTTTGAATGATTGTTGACAACAGTTCGGTTGAATAATATTGTAAGCGACTGCTAATTCCAAATCGAGCACGCATTGGAGCGGTTAATAGCCCAGACCTTGTTGTTGCTCCTATTAAGGTAAAAGGGTTTAAGTTGATTTGAACCGTGCGTGCATTGGGTCCAGATTCAATCATAATATCGATTTTATAATCCTCCATAGCGGAGTATAGATACTCTTCTACAATTGGGCTCAGACGGTGAATTTCGTCAATAAATAACACATCCCTTTCTTCCAAATTGGTAAGTAAGCCTGCAAGGTCTCCTGGTTTGTCCAATACAGGACCTGAGGTGACTTTGATTCCTACTCCAAGTTCATTGGCAAGGATATGGGCTAAGGTAGTTTTTCCAAGTCCTGGAGGGCCATGAAACAAGGTGTGGTCCAAGGCTTCGTCGCGTTTGACTGCCGCTTCTACAAAAATTTGTAAATTTTCAAGAACTTGGTCTTGGCCTGCAAAATCATCAAATGAAAGGGGTCTTAATACCTTTTCAATATCGTGTTCTTCAGCTGAGAAATGGTCGTCGGTTGGATCCAGATTTTCATTCATATTCACAAATATAAAGAAAAAGCCTTTCTTGTTTTAAGAAAGGCTTTTAAATATAGTATTTAATTGCTTAATGTCTAGTGTTGCAGTTCTTCTTCACCTTCTTTTAAAGGGATGTGTTGTTGCACAAAGTCTTCATCATGACCTGGCTTGCTATAATCATAAGCCCAACGGTGTACGTGAGGGATTGCTCCTGGCCAGTTTCCATGCATATGTTCTACCGGTGTTGTCCATTCTAATGTATTGGACCTCCAAGGGTTTTGTTCTGCTTTTTTGCCATAGAACATACTGTGTATAAAGTTCCATAAGAATACGAGTTGGAATAAACCTCCAACGAGTGCAAACACGGTAATTAATATCTGAACATTTGAAGTGTCATCAAATAACGGGAAGTTACTGTTTGTGTAATAACGTCTTGGTAATCCTGCCATTCCAATAAAGTGCATTGGGAAAAATACGCCATAAGCACAGATAGCCGTTACCCAGAAGTGAATGTACCCTAAGTTTTTATTAAGCATTCGTCCAAACATTTTTGGAAACCAATGATATACTCCCGCAAACAGTCCGTACAATGCTGATATTCCCATTACTAAGTGGAAGTGTGCCACAACAAAATAGGTATCATGAACATTAATATCCAAAGCACTGTCGCCAAGTATAATTCCTGTTAACCCTCCTGTAATAAAAGTAGACACCAAGCCAATTGAAAACAACATGGCTGGATTCAATTGTAAATTTCCTTTCCATAAGGTGGTAATATAGTTGAATGCTTTTACAGCAGATGGGATGGCAATAAGTAAAGTGGTGAATGTAAATACAGATCCTAAAAATGGATTCATTCCTGAGATAAACATATGGTGTCCCCATACGATTGTAGACAAGAATGCAATTGCCAAAATAGACGCAACCATCGCACGGTATCCAAAGATAGGTTTCCGTGAATTTGTTGCAATCACTTCGGATGTAATTCCTAGGGCTGGAAGTAATACGATGTATACTTCTGGGTGGCCTAAGAACCAGAATAAGTGCTCGAATAATACTGGAGATCCCCCTTGATAATGTAATACTTCGCCTTGAATAAAAATATCTGACAAAAAGAAAGACGTTCCAAAACTACGGTCCATAATGAGTAATAAGGCAGCCGATAGTAATACGGGGAAGGATACGACTCCAATCACAGCAGTGATAAAAAACGCCCATATTGTTAAGGGAAGTCTTGTCATTGACATTCCTTTTGTTCTGAGGTTTAGAACTGTTACAATATAGTTTAGCGATCCTAATAATGAGGAGGCAATAAAAATGGCCATGGATACCAACCACAAAGTCATTCCAGCTCCAGATCCTCCTTGCGCTAATGGCAAGGCACTCAATGGAGGATAAATTGTCCAACCTGCTGCTGCTGGTCCTGCTTCAACAAATAGGGAAATAATCATGATTACACTTGACAAAAAGAATAACCAATAGGAAACCATATTAAGGAATCCTGATGCCATATCTCGTGCCCCAATCTGCAATGGAATTAATAAATTACTAAAGGTTCCACTCAAACCAGCCGTCAGTACAAAGAATACCATAATGGTTCCGTGAATGGTTACTAAGGCTAAATAGATATCAGCATCCATTACACCGCCTGGTGCCCACTTTCCTAGAAGGGCCTCAAAAATTACATTTGGTTCTGTTGGCCATGCAATTTGCATACGCATTAACAAAGACATTAAAATTCCTATCACTCCCATAATAACCCCAGTAATTAAATACTGCTTGGCGATCATTTTGTGATCCTGACAAAAAATGTATTTCGTTATGAAAGTTTCTTTGGGATGATGTCCATGATCGTCTTGGTGTGCGTGAGTATCTACCTGTGCTGACATAATCTTATGTTGTTTTAACTTTAATTTTTTTAATTTTGAACTAAAGAGTCCTTAAATAATTTTTGTTCTTGCAACCATGCTTTGTAGTCTTCTTCAGATTCTACAATAATTTTCATTTGCATGTTATAATGCGACTTTCCACATATTTTATTACAAAGCAATAAGTAATCGAATTCATAGCTATCTAATGGCTCTTCGCCTTTGGCTTGTAATTCTTTACTTTTATTAACTCTGATTTTATTAATGTTTCTTACTTTTTCATAAATGTCTGGATTCAATCGCATTTCTTCAGTAGTGACTGTTGGTGTGAATGCAAATTGAGTAATCATTCCTGGTACACAATTCATTTGGGCTCTAAAGTGAGGCATGTATGCAGAGTGTAAGACGTCTTGTGATCGCATTTTAAATAATACTGGAACACCTACAGGGAGGTGTAATTCAGTGGTAATAATGTCATCTTGAGCGTTTGGATCTGATTCGTCTAAGCCTAAAATATTGGCATTATCAAGATTGATGAGTCGCACGTTGGCTTTTCCTAAAACATTGTCTTCACCAGCATAGCGTGCTTTCCAGTTAAACTGTTGTGCATACAGTTCTACAACTATTGGATCTTCATCTTCGTTAATAGTCATGATGTCTGTCCAAGTAAACAACCCATACATGATAAGTCCTGCCAAAACAATCACAGGAATGACCGTCCAAATAAATTCTAGCTTATCATTATCTGCATAAAATAATGCTTTACGTCCTTTTTCTCCTTTGTATTTAAAGGCGAAGTAGTGTAATAGAAACTGTGTGATTGTTTGAACAATAAAAATCACCACCATAGAAATGATCATTAAACGATCGATTTCAGGGCCATGTTCAGAAGCTGAATTAGAGGTTAGAGGTAAATCCCCCCAAAGTGCAAATGACACAATTGTGATCCCATAAATAAAGCCTAAAAAGGCTAACATAAGGTATCCTTGAACTTTGTTGTCACCATCGTTGGCAACTTGAGATAGATCTTTATTTACTTGTGCTAAATCAAAGATTTTGACCATTTGCCAAATTGCAATAGTGATCCCTAATAAAATTAATATTGTTAATAAGCCAGTCATCGTTATATGTTGTCTTTTTAAATTTTAATTAATAATGAAAGTGTTCACTTTCCTTGATAAAAGGATTTCCTTTTGCTAATAATGGTGCTTTTGAAAGCGCATAAAAAACAATGAATAAGAATAATCCTAAAAACAATAGTATTGCACTAATTTCAGGAACACCTATAAACCATCGGTCTCCTACTGTAGCCGGCATAATCATATTGAAAACATCAATATAATGTCCGAACAAAATCACAATACCTGCCATTACTATAAACCATGGCACACGTTTATAATCGCTATTCATGAGTACTAAGAATGGGAAAATAAAGTTTAAAAGAATCATTCCAAAGAATGGGAGGTTATAGTCTTCTATACGTGTTACAAAATACGTCACTTCTTCAGGGATATTTGCATACCAAATAAGCATGAATTGTGAGAACCATAAATAGGTCCAAAATACACTAATGGCAAACATAAATTTTGCTAAATCGTGAAGGTGGCTGTCGTTTACAAATTCCATCAATCCTTTAGACTTTAGGTAGATTGTGATTAGTGCTATGACTGTGATTCCACTTACAAACATACTTGCAAATACGTACCACCCAAATAAGGTACTAAACCAGTGTGGATCGACACTCATAATCCAATCCCAAGACATTATAGATTCTGTATAGATATAAAATACTAGGAATGCAGCTGAAATTCTAAAGTTCTTTTTAAAGTTACTATTGTCATTCACATCGGCTAAATCTTGTGCTAATGAAAATTTACGAGAGAAATAACGGTATAAACTCCATCCCGTAATAAAAATCAAGCCACGTATCGCAAACCATGTTTTATCTAACCAACCCGATTTTGCTTGAATGAGTTTGTCATGTGCTACCACTTCCGGATCCATCCATATAAAGATGTGATCTCCTGCCCATAAAGCAATTCCTAAAACAATGAGTCCTCCAGGTAAAACATAGTATGTAATTGCTTCCATCACTCTAAAAAGTACGGGTGACCATCCTGCTTGAGCGGCATATTGTATGCCATAAAAAGCGAGTACACCCAAAGAAATCATAAAAAAGAAGAAAGCGGCTACATATAAAGCGGCATAAGGTCTGTTGTGCATTTGATGCAGAACGTGTTCTGCGTGGGCATCGTCATGATGTGCCGCTTCTACGTGTGCATCTGTTTGAACCTCTTGATGTGTTGTTACAGTCGTTTCTTCGCCATGGGAAGCATTTGCGCCGTGGTGCGAATTTTCATCTGCTAATAGTACTTTGACATCATCAAGGGTTAACCCATGAGATTCTACATAGCTTGTCCCCCATCCTATTACGCCAATAACGAATAGAGCAAGAGAAACAATTTTAAGTCTTTTTGAAAACGTGTACATATTGATATAAATGTTTTACTTTTCTTATTTTTTTAATTCTGCTCTGAGGGTTTCAACATAGGCAGTCACTTGCCAACGTTCTTCCTCATTTAATAAATTTGCATAAGATCCCATAGTGTTTTTACCGTAATATATTACATGGTAAATACTTCCTTCGGTAATAGCTCTATCTGCATAACTTGGAACTCCAAGAATTTTTTCTCTTTTGACAAGTTTTCCTTGTCCAGCTCCTTTGTTTCCGTGACAGATACCACAATAGATATCATATAATTCCTTACCTCTTTTAGCATCCAATTCAGTGGATTCTAGAGGAGATTTCAAATCGGAAAGTGCTGCTGCATAGCCTTCGTTTGTGTTTTCATATTCATATAAAGAATGTCCTCTAGAGATTGTTCCTTCAACAGGCAATAAGGCTTGTTGAGAATTCGGAAAAACTTCATATTCACCATAGGCTTCATAGCCAATAGACTTATACATGTTTGGAAAGTATTGATAGTTTGGACTGTTATCATTTTGACATGAAAACACGGTTCCAAAGGTCAATACTAAAACGATTATTTTTGATACACTTTTCATAATACTAATGTGCTTCTTTATCAACAATATGAACCTCTACTGCGCCTGATTTGGTCAGAAGGGCTTTTAATTCCTTTTCGTTGTCATGAACAGGGATTTCCATTAGAAAATGGTCATCGGTAGTTCTTGGATCCGGATTTTCTGCATTTTTAAACGGCCACATTCTACTTCTTAAATAAAATGTAATCACCATTAGGTGCGCCGCAAAAAAGACGGTTAATTCAAACATAATTGGCACAAATGCCGGCATGTTTTCGATGTAGCTAAAACTAGGTTTTCCTCCAATATTTTGAGGCCAGTCTTCTATCATGATATAATTCATCATGACCGTAGCCACAATTAAACCAACACAGCCATACATAAAGGCGGCAATGGCAATACGTGTGGGTTCTAATCCCATAGCTTTATCCAATCCATGGACTGGAAAAGGCGTGAATATCTCTTCGATGTGATGCTTTTCGTTCCTAACAGCTTTAACTGCTGCCAACAATACGTCATCATCTGTATATAGTGCGTGAATAACTTTAGAAGATCCCATAGGCTACTCTTTTTTCTTTTTAGGTGTTTTTTTCACTGGTTTTGACTTTGGAGCTGTTCGTTCATCTGAACCAGTTCCTACTAAGCTCCCACCTGCTTCTCTAATATTTTTATAACGTTGTCCTGAAGACTTTAATATGGTTTTGACTTCTGCTTGTGCAATTACTGGGAACGTTCTAGAGTATAACAAGAATAACACAAAGAAGAAACCGATAGTTCCAATAAAAATTCCAATATCTACAAACGTTGGTGAAAACATTGTCCATGAGGATGGTAAATAATCTCTGTGGAGAGAGGTTACTATAATCACAAAACGCTCAAACCACATTCCGATATTTACAACAATGGAAATAAAGAAAGAGAACATAATACTTGTTCTTAATTTTTTGAACCACATAAATTGTGGTGAAAATACATTACAAGACATCATTGCCCAATACGCCCAAGCATAAGGACCTGTTGCTCTGTTTAAGAAAGCATATTGTTCGTATTCTACACCTGAGTACCAAGCGATAAATAATTCCGTAATATAAGCAACTCCAACTATAGATCCCGTAATCATTATGACGATATTCATCAATTCAATATGCTGAACCGTGATGTAATCTTCGAGGTTACACACTTTACGCATGATGATTAGTAAGGTATTTACCATGGCAAACCCAGAGAAAATCGCACCTGCTACAAAATAAGGTGGGAAAATGGTGGTATGCCATCCCGGAATTACGGAGGTGGCAAAATCAAATGATACAATTGTGTGTACTGATAAAACCAAAGGGGTTGCTAGTCCTGCAAGTACCAAAGATACTTCTTCAAAACGTTGCCAGTCCTTTGCACGTCCACTCCATCCAAAACTCAATAGGGAATAGATTTTCTTTTGAAAAGGTCTTACTGCACGATCCCGAATCATAGCAAAATCTGGTAGTAACCCTGTCCACCAAAATACAAGTGATACAGATAAATAAGTCGAAATTGCAAATACATCCCACAATAATGGCGAGTTAAAGTTAACCCATAACGACCCAAATTGGTTTGGAATTGGCAATACCCAATATGCTAACCAAGGTCTTCCCATGTGAATGATTGGAAACAATCCAGCTTGAATTACAGAGAAAATCGTCATGGCTTCCGCAGAACGGTTAATCGCCATACGCCATTTTT
>ERZ887849.1188-NODE-1188-length-25479-cov-11.375157_pt1 | contig 25479 bp, 28 predicted proteins | sample MGYA00521267_ERZ887849 | MGnify/ENA primary metagenome ERZ887849 (study PRJEB32303, sample SAMEA104408601) | aquatic metagenome | biome: Brackish water; feature: Pelagic; material: water | place: Baltic Sea | collected 2014-06-06T16:11:00 | depth 2,863 m ... | reverse complement strand
ATTGGAGAGAGACTTGTGATGAAGAATTGTTAAACTAAACCAAAACAAAGATGAGTGAAGAAGAAGTACAACTATTAGGGTTTGAAAGAAGAGATGAATCTGAAGAACCTACTCCGTATTACTATTATGTGTATAAAATTGTGGATGGAGTAGATTTTATTACTTCTGCTAATGATGAAGTAGGGAATGGAGAATGGTCAGTAGAATTTTTAGAAGCAAACTCTAAGATAATATTTACAAAATTTGAAGAAGTGCAAGCATTAATTAATTTGCTTACAAAAAGAATTAAATATGAGTAAACTAGACAAAGAAAGACAAGGTAAAGTAAATACCATCCTCTCAGAAATAGAAGGAATACAACTAGAACTAGATATTCAAAACTGGGATGTTCTTTTAGGTTATATTTCAAATATAATTTGTGAATAATGTTTAGTGGAAAATTTGTAAAGAAAAATGGAAAGTTTGTTTTTGATAGTCCTCAAGACAAACTTGCTTATGAGATATTTTTAGATAAAATATCTGAAGGGCAAAAAGTTGAAATGTATTTAGATCTAGCTAGTGGAGATAAAAGTGCAGCTCAACTTGCAAAAGTACATGCGTGTATTAGAGAACTAGCAAAAGAAGCTGGTAATACTTTTGAAGAAATGAAAAATATTATCAAAGAAGAATCCGGAATTAAGGATAAATCTTTTGCTGATTGTAGTAAACACGAATTGATGCTAGCTATTGAAGCTTGTATAGATTTAGGAAAGACTTATTTTAATTTGAATCTTCAGTAGAATCTTCTTCAACAGTAGGTTCTACATAACCTTCATCACCAGGTTCAGGAATTTCTTTTTCTATAAAGAGATTGTTTTCAGTAGCTTGTTTTTCAATTTCAGCAAGTAAAAGAATTATAGTATAAAAAGATCGTTGAGAGTTATCAAGGTTTTCATATTTTTCATTCATTATTTGTTTGAAATATTCATCACCTTTATCTTCTATTTTCATATTTTGAAGAATAGTAAAAGATGCAGCTTTAGCCATTAAATAAAAGCTTTTATTAACTTTTATATCTAAAATTGCATCGTCTTTTAACTCTTTTACTTTGATCATGATTATCAATTTTAGGTAAAAATAATAAAAATATGGATTTAGAAAAAATTAAACTTAAATTGTTTGAAAAATTAAAACCCAGCGGTTGGGATAGAGTTTTTAAATCTTTTATATTTAGTTCAGATTTTGATAAGATTCTTACAGACTTATGGGAGTTAACTAAAATAGACAAGAGATTTACACCACCTCTTAAACAAGTATTTAGAGCATTTGAAGAATGTCCTTATAATGATTTAAAAGTTGTTATGATTGGACAAGATCCGTATCCTCAATTAGGAGTTGCAGATGGTATTGCATTTAGCTGTAGTAATACAAATAAATTACAACCATCTTTAAGATATATGTTTAAAGAGTTAAATAGAACACAGTATGATAGTTTTGATCCAGATCTAAAAAGGTGGTCTAATCAAGGTGTTCTTATGTTAAATACAGCGTTAACAGTTGAAGTAGGTAAAATAGGTAGTCATTATGATATATGGAAACCTTTTACTGCTTACTTACTTGATTGGTTAAATAGCTATAATACCGGATTAATTTATGTCTACATGGGTAAAAAAGCTGAAGGATGGTCTGAACTTACTAATGACAATAATCATAAGTTTTTCGTTAAACATCCTGCTTCTGCTGCTTATAACGGCTCTCAATGGGATTGTGATAATTTATTTACTAAAGTATCTAGGTTATCTAACGAATTAAATGGTAAACATATAGAGTGGTAAAGATGACTGAAATATTTAATTTATTGATTGAGAAAGATTTAACTCCAAATTCTTTCTATGTTTTATATTGTATAAAAGAGAAAACTGTTCCTAACAAATTAGTGAATAAAAAGTTAGAAACGCAAAAATTGATCAATCAAAACTGGTTGACTGAAAATTTGCAACTAACAGACAAAAGTCTTATTTTTATAACTCAGATTGATGGGTATTTTAAGAAATCTAAAAAAAAGACATCTAAAGACTTAATGGGAGATAATTTTATGCAGAAAATTGATGCATATGTAAAGATATTCCCTAATAAAAAGTTATCCTCTGGTAAATATGCTAGAGTACCGGCTAAAAGTTTAGAAGGGTCTTTTAGATGGTTTTTTGAGAATTATGATTATGATTGGCAGACAGTATTTGCTGCAACACAGAAGTATGTAAATGAATATGAAACTAAAAATTATGATTATATGAGGACTTCTCGTTATTTCTTGAGAAAACAGAATTTAGACAAGTCCTGGGATTCAGATTTAGCTACGTATTGTGAATTCCTAAATGATACCCCTGACGTAGATGAAAATCCGTTTGAAGAATTAATTGTATAAATAAAGACTATGTCACGACTTTTTGATGGTGCAAGACACTTATTACCGGTTAGTGAAAGAGAAGCTTTAGAAAAAGGTCTTAGAAAAATGAAGGCAAGAAGAGAGGGTAAGTTACCTTCTTTAGTTAGTGCTTGGCCAAAATTTAATGATGCTTTTTGTGATGGGCTTGAATGGAGAACAATTACTGTAGTAGGTGCAAGACCTGGTACTGGTAAAACACTTTTTATGGATCAGTTAGTTTCTGACATTATTAAGAAAAATACTAATCAAGTATTTAGAATTCTTAAATTCCAAATGGAAATGGTAGATGAGACTAGCGCAATTAGAAAGTTTGGTTTGATTACAGGTGCTGATTATAATACATTAATGAGTAAAGATGGTAAATTAGTAGATAAAAACATTTACCAAAAATGTGTGGAGTATTATCATGAAAGTGCTAAAAGTGACATAATAAATGTTATTTATGATGTATGTACGGTTAATGAAATGTGTGCTACAATTCATTATGAACTTGAGAGACAAAAAAGACCGGATGGATCATATCCTAACATGCTTGTTACTATTGACCACTCAGCTTTATTTAAAGTTGACGTAGGTCAAAAAGACAAGTTTGGAATGTTAGGTGCTTTAGGAGAAGCTTTAACAATGATGAAGAAAAAGTATCCAGTTGCTTTTGTAGTATTAAGTCAGTTAAATAGGAATATTGATGATCCTAAACGACAGATAGAAGGTACATATGGAAATTATGTATTAGACTCGGATATTTATGGTTCAGATGCATTGTTACAACACGCAGATGTAGTTATGGGAATTAATAAGCCATCTGTAAGAAAATTAAGAAAATATGGACCTGAAAAGTTTATAATTGAAGATCCAGATACATTGGTATTTCATTTTCTTAAATCTAGAAATGGTACAACTCGTACAAGTTTCTTTAAACTTGACAGAACTACTATGAGAATAATAGAAATGAATACTCCAGCGAGAGAAACAATTAAAACAATGGTATAAATTAAATGCGAAAATGGATAATTTAAGAAAAAACAAAGAAAGAGAGTTTTACACGCAACACATGGATGCTTTTAAAGCAATAGGAATTGCTGATCCATTCTTTACAATTAAAACGGCTTTCTTTAAGAAAGGTAAATTTGGTAGACAATGTCAATTCTTTGAATGGGAATTGAAAAAACAAGAGGATATCTACATTGAGTTTTATGATAATGTTTATGATGATGGGAATAATGCCAAAAATATGGTACCTATGAATGAAGATAGGCAATTATTTAAGCTTAAGTATAATCCTTATTATGATGAAGAGTATGACATTATTGAAGGTTATGATAACAAAGGAAATCCAGATAAAAAATATTTGGTTCCGGTAAATGAAATGGCAGTAGTATTAAGAAGTGGTCAAGAGATCAGTTATTCTTTATATGAAAAAAGAAAAGAAGAAGAAGAATTAGCTGTTCCAGAATTACAAAAATCTGTTAGTTTATTTCCTGATTTTGAAGAAGAATTTGCACCTAAAAAAGAATCTGAAGATACATCTGATTTAAAAAGTGTACTACTAAAGTTGAGTCATGAAATATCAAACTTAAATAGTATTTTAGAAACTACAATACATAAAATAAAATGAGTACAATAGTATTACCAACAAAAAAAGTAAAAGCTCAAAGAGTAAATCCAAAAAGATTATTAGTTTATTCTAAACCTAAAACAGGTAAGACAACTGCATTTGCAGGTCTTGAGGATAATTTGATACTTGATTTGGAAAACGGAGCTGAATATGTAGAAGCATTAAAAGTTCCTATTCCTGATCTACAAACATTATTGGATGCTGGCAAAGCAATAAAAGAAGCCGGGAAACCATATAAATATGTAACTGTAGATACTGTAACAGCATTAGAAGAAATGATAATGCCTTTAGCGGTAAAACTTTACCGGGAAACACCAATGGGTAAAAATTATAGTGGTGATAATTTAATTACTTTGCCAAATGGTGCTGGATATTTGTATATTCGACAAGCATTTTTTCAAGTATTAGATTTTATTGATACATTAGCACCCACAATTATTTTATCTGGACATATCAAAGACAAAGTTGTTGATGATAAAGGAGAAATGGTTATGGCTGCAAACATTGATCTTACAGGTAAGATTAAGTCTTTAATTTGCGCACAAGCAGATGCAATTGGGTATATGTATAGAAAAGGTAATCAAGCTATTCTTAGTTTTAAAACTAATGATGAAGTTACGTGTGGTGCTAGACCAGAGCATTTACGTAATGAAGAAATAGTAATTACCGAAATGATTGATGGTGTTGTTAAGACATCATGGGATAAAGTTTTTGTTTAATAATTAAAAAGTAAAAAAAGTATGGCTTTAAGTACAGAAGGTTTAAGTGCAGGAGGAGGTTCAGGATTACCTAAAACAATTAGTCCAGGTAATAACATATTAAAAATTAATAGTGTTATCTTAGATCCGTTTAAGTTTATTGATAATGCATATCATTTGATATTGCATGTAGAAACTAAACCAATTGATGGATTTGAAGGTTTTTCAATTGATCGTGATAATCCAGATGCTGGTCATTATAAAGGACAAATTGGTAGAGTAAAAGCAAGTCAATATGCATTTGCAGATGGTGAAACAAAATCTGGTATTAAAATTCAGAGAGATAAATCTATTTTAATATTTTTACAAAACCTGTGTAACACATTAGGTATTAATGATTGGATGACTGCGCAACATAATCAACACGAAACTGTTGAAGATTTTGTTAAAGCATTTAATGACAAGGCACCGTTTAAAGATAAATATCTTGAATATTGTGTTGCCGGTAAAGAGTATGTTGGAAAAACAGGATATACTAATTACGACATGTGGTTACCAAAAGCAGATAAAGGAAAATATGCTTATGGTGAAATAGAAGGTGGAAAAGTTATAATTTATGACGAAGCTAAACATCTGAAAAAACTTGAAAACAAAAATGTAGAAAGTTTTGGAAATGATGATTTTAGTAAAACAACTTCAAATGATTTCTCTCTAGACTAAATAAAGATAAGAGGGGGTCATAATGATTCCCCTCTAAACTTTAAATTTTAGTCTATGATTTCAACAAAAAAAATAATTTCCGATCTAAATGATATACCTAGAGAATGGGTATTTGAGCATTATTTAAATCTTGGGGAAAGACTTTCTGGTCAAAGTCTAAAAATCAAATCTGTATTTAGTAGTAAAGATAAAGTACCTTCTATGTGTATCTACATCGATAATGCTGGCAGATATAAGTTTAAAGATTTTTCTTCAGGATATGGTGGTGACGGTCTAAATTTAGTTATGTATTTATTCAATCTATCTAGTAGAGGTAAGGCATCCTTTAAAATTATGGATGACTACAATGAATTTATATCTAACAATTCATATATACCGTTGGAATATAAACCTCAAAGTAAATATGCTGTATCTGATTTTGAAATTAGACATTGGACAACATTAGATAAGTCCTATTGGCAAATGTATAAGCTAACTTCTGCAATGTTAGAAGATTACAATGTTCATCCTTTATCTTTTTATACTATGGTTAAAGAAGATGAAGGTAGAGTATTAGACTCAATAACTATTGAAGGTAATTTTATATATGGTTATTTTAGAGAAGACGGGTCTTTGTATAAAATATATACTCCTAAAAATAAAGATAACAAGTTTATTAAAGTTAGAGATTATATACAAGGTTCTGATCAAGTTACTTTTGAAAGTAAATATTTGGTCATTCTTTCTTCTTTAAAAGATCTAATGTGTTTTAAAACATTAGGTATTGGTAATGTAGAATGTATAGCTCCAGATAGTGAGAACAGTATGATATCAAAGAGTTTTATGAAACCTTATATAGATAAGTTTAGTAAGATTATTATACTGTTTGATAATGACGAGCCTGGTCTAAAATCAGCTAAAAAATACAAAACTCAATATGGGTTTGATTACATTAATTTAGAACTATCAAAAGATCTGTCAGATTCAGTAAAAGATCACGGTTTAGAAGTGGTTAGAAATGAAGTATTCAAATTATTAAAAAGTATTTTATGAGTTGGTTGTATAAAGGTAAGGAGTTTACAGAAGATATGATTCCTGAAGGAGCTGTTGGCTTTGTGTATGAAATGAAAGCTATAGTTGATGGTAAAGTGGTTAGATATATAGGTAAAAAGAACTTTTTTTCTGTAAGAAAAAAAAAGTTTGGTAAAAAAGCTCTTGCTCAAATGAAAGATAAAAGAGCTAAAAAATACACTATGGTATCAAAACCAAGTTATGAAAACTACTATAGCAGTAATAAAGTATTACAAGAAGCTCACAAAAATAACATTCCTATTCAAAGATATGTGATCAGGATATGCTACTCTAAAACAGAGTTGACATATTATGAAACAAAATATCAGTTTAACAGGGAGGTTTTAGAAAAAGAAGAGTACCTAAATGGAAACATACTAGGTAAGTTTTATAAGTTTAAATCAGAATAGTTATGCAAGAAACAGAAATGATGGCAGTTCTTTTAGAATTGCACCAATTAGGTGTTACCGGAATAAACATACATTATGAAGGTAGTGGTGATAGCGGTGGTATTGAAGAGGGACATTATACAACTCAAGAATTATCAGATAATATAGATATCGCATTTGATACAATTTTAAATGATGCAAACGGATGGTCAACGTCATCTACTGTTAATAATATAAAAAGTGAAAATCCTGAAATTTGGGATAAGTTGGAAGATTTTGCAATCTCACAACTTCTTGATAATATAGAAGATTGGTGGAATAATGATGGTGGTTATGGTAATCTATGCATATTAGTGCCATCTGGAAAGTATAAGATATATAATAATGTGCGTTATACTCGAGTAGAAGGTTATTATCATGAAGGTGAGTTAATTGATAAATGTGATTAAAATGGCACATCCTATTCAACATGCTAAATCTTCTGCTAAAAAGTTTGGTGGTATGTGGCAAGATTATATTCATATTCACGAATGGTTTGATGAAACTAAAGCTTGGTATGGACATGCTAAGCACAGAATGTTCAGACACCATAGTGAAGGTATATTTGAATGTGAGAAAAGATTTGGTAAAACAATGATTAATTCTGAAAACAAGACTGTATATACAAGATATGTTGGTGAGCAACATGTAAAAGAGGATTGTAATAATCATATTCCTTCTGCAAAAGAATGGGTTGATAATATAAATACACCGACAGAATGGATGATTAAAACCTTAAAAATTGAAGATTAATGATTTTTGACAAAGAAGAAACTAAAAATTTGTTGAACATGTTTAGATCTCCTGATTCAGATAATCATACTATGGCATTTGAGTCATTGAAAAATGTAGATTATAAGAATTATCTAGGAGAACTGATTGTTCTATATAAGTATTCTAATAAACCTTTAGAATATTGGCAAGAAGGATGTTTGAGTGCATATAAAGTATTATTAAAACACATACCTTCTGAAAAATTAAGCGGTCCAAAAACATTAAGTCTTATTACTGAGAAAAAAGGATCAAATGCTTCTATAGAAATATTTATGGAGTATTTTATTAAGGATATGTCAGTAATGCTTGAAGCAATTGGTTATCCAACAGATGCCTTTGAAGTAAATGTAAAACTAAAAGAAAATGGACAAACAGAGAAGTCTAAGTAAAATTGGTAAAGAGCTAATGTTAAAAGAACCTTTTTACGGGTTTTTTCTTATTATGCTCAATAAGTTGTGGAGTAATAAACTTCCAACTGCTGGTGTAAGTAAACATAATATAAATTTCCAACTTGCAATTAATCCAGAATTTTGGGAAAGTCTTTCTGATGATCACAAGATGGGTTTATTAAAGCACGAGCTATTGCATATTGCATTTCAACATCTTACGACATTTAATATGTTTAGTGATAAGAAATTAGCAAATATTGCAATGGATATGGAAATCAATCAATACATTAATGAAGATTGGTTACCTGAAGGTGGAATTAATATAAATGATTATCCTGATCTAAATCTTGATAAAAGAGCTGGTTGTAGATATTATTATGATAAGTTAAAACAAGCTAAAGAAGATCATGATAAAAATGGAACTTGCGGTGATGCAAATTTTGACAAAGTTTGTGATGCTTTAAAAACAGGTGCCCAACAAGTTGTTATTTGTAGTGGGAGCGGATATCAAGAAGTTGAATTACCCGAACACGGAACTTGGGAGGAGTTTGAAGATTTACCTGAAGCTGAGAAAAAGTTAATTGAAAAGCAATTACAAAAAGTTCTTAGTGATGCTAAAGAACAAACTATTAAGAAAAGAGGTACCATGCCAGGTGAAATTGATGCTGTTATTCTTATAGAAGAAATAGTAAAACCTAAATTTGATTGGAAAGGGTTTATTAGAAGATTTACAGGAGCAAGTACAAAAGTTTTTACTAAAAAGATTAGAAGAAAAGAAAATAGAAGATTTTCTGATAATCCCGGTCTTAAAGTAAAAATGAGACAACACATGTTATTGGGTATTGATACTTCAGGATCTGTGAGTAATGATGAGCTCAAAAAGTTTATGAATGAAATACATCATATTTATAAATGTGGTGTAGATATTACTATTGTACAATGCGATACCCATATACGTTCTATTGAACCTTATAAAGGTAAATATGAAGAATTTAGTGTAAAGGGTCGTGGTGGTACTTACTTCGATCCTGTTTTAGAGTATTTTAATGCTAATCTGAAAAATTTTACAAGTCTTGTATATTTTACTGATGGTGAATGTAGCTGGAGTGTAAAACCTCGTGGTAATGTATTATGGGTATTATCTGAACAATCAAGTATGAATGATGATCTTCCCGGAAAAGTTATAAAACTTGAACTTTAATTCCAACTTAATTACGTGATCACATTTTTTATGTGTATATTTGTATATGAAGTTAAAACATCAAAAACAGGATATACATAAGAAGTGTGGAGTATATATCATAAGTACAAATTCACACAGATATGTGGGTAGTAGTGTTGATATATACTCTAGGTATAAACAGCATTTAAATTCTCTAAAAAAAGGTAATCATTACAATGAATTTCTTCAAAGAGTATATAATTTGTATAAAGAAGAAATGACTTTTACTGTTATTGAATTCTGTGAAAACTATCTTGAAAGAGAAGCACATTACATTAGTTATTATGAATGTGATATAAATGTTGAAAGAGATCCTGTAAGTAGGAAAAAAAGTGAAATTACAAAAGAAAAGTTGAGAATGGCTAACACTAATAAAAGATTAGGTGTAGAAAATCATGCTTCAATAAAAGTATATCAGTATACTTTGGAGGGTCATTATGTAAATGAATATGATACAATAAGAAAAGCTGCTTTGGCTGTTAATGGAAATGCAACATCTATAGGAGATGCTGCAAGGGGAGATAATAAATCTGCTGGAGGGTATCAATGGAAAAAGGAGAAATTAGATAAAATTCCATGTATTTCTAAGAGACAGAGAAATCCCAGGACTGTTAAGAATCTTATAATTATTGATCAAGGAATTGAGATTAAGGTTAAGAGTATAAAAGAAGCAGCTGTACATCTTAATGCCAATGAGGGTACAGTTAGAAAAGCACTTACACATGGGTTTAAGTGTAAAGGTAAAGTGATTAAGTTAGAATTATGATTTGTTGTATTTGTGATAAAGAGTTTGATGAGATTGAAGAAATTGAAATCGGACACATGAGATTTAAAAGTAAAGGTGGACACAATCCTTCTCCTGTTAAAGAAGAAGGAAGATGTTGTAGTAATTGTAACTTTAATACAGTACTACCGGCAAGAGAAAATTTAATAAAAAAAGAACTAAAAGAAAAAGGAAATGAGTAATCAAACACAACTGAATGTAGAAGAGTTAAAAACTTTTATTAAACACATGGTTAACAATAACCAGCATATTCAAAAAGAAGGTAAAGTACCTGTAGCAATTAATATAGAGGGAGATGCTGGGCTTGGTAAAACTTCTGCAATTATGCAGCTCGGTAAAGAGTTGGGAATGGATGTTGTAAAGCTGAATTTATCTCAGCTTGAGGAATTAGGTGATCTTGTCGGGTTTCCTGTTAAAGAATTTCAAATTCAAAATGCTGAAGGTAAAACAACTTGGATTAATGAATCTCAGATAAGTGCTGCTAGTGCAAAAGGATATAAAGTTGTATCTAAAAGAATGTCACATGCTGCACCTGAGTGGATTGAAGGTAAAGGAGAGGGTGGATTCTTAATCCTTGATGATTACACTCGTGCAGATGCTAGATTTATGCAAGCAACTATGGAGATTCTTGATAGACAAGAATATGTTTCATGGGCTCTACCAAAAAACTGGCATGTAATTTTAACTACTAACCCAGATAATGGTGATTATAATGTTACTAGTCTTGATGTTGCTCAGAAAACTAGATTTATTTCAGTAGAGCTTAAATATGATGCGGATGTATGGGCTAAATGGGCAGAGAATGCAAATATTGATGGTCGTTGTATTAACTTTATGTTGATGCATCCGGAACTTGTAACTCAAAGAGTAAATCCAAGATCTATCACTACTTTCTTTAATGCTATTAGTTCTATTCAAAAGTTTAATGAAGAGCTTCCTTTGATCCAAATGATTGGTGAAGGTTCTGTAGGAGAAGATTTTAGTTCTATGTTTACAATGTTTATTAATAATAAATTAGATAAGATCATCAGTCCTAAAGATATCCTAGAAAAGGATGAGCAATATGTAATGAATACATTAGTTAGTGCTGTCGGTAAAGATGATGATTTTAGAGCTGATATTTCTAGTGTGATTGCAACTCGTGTAATTAACTATTCTTTAAAGTTAGCTGAAAAGGGTTCTATTGGTCAACCTATCATAGACAGATTAGGTAAACTTGCTACTGAATCTGAAGCATTCACTGACGATCTTAAATACTATATGGTAAAAGAGATTGTAAATGGAAATAAAGTTAAATTCCAGAAATTGATGATGAATCAAAAGGTGGTGAAGATGGCTGTACAGTAAAGCTAGCGTAGAAGGTTTCCACTTTAAAAAAACAAAACTTTAATTAAAAACAAATATAAAGGGGGGTAATTCCCCCTTTATTAATTAGTAAAATATGGAACGTGCATTTAAACTAGAGATAACTACTGATCATGATAATAAATATGTAAACTGGATTGAACTGGAGGCTTTAATAATTGAGGGTAGATCAGAAACCTTAATTGATAGAAGTTCTAGTTCATACACTCCTAGTAAAGGAGACAAATTGTACTTGTTAAAAGGTGTTTCAATACCAAGAGTTAAACTTAAAGATTTAAACTCTAATTTTGGTATTAAAGTAACCCGTAGTCTTGATAATGCTACACACGCGTTTATTGGAAAAAGTACAGAAAATAAAATGAGAGAAAGTGTGTGGATGTATAGTATGCATCGTGATTTAGTTCAACAATTCTATGATATTCTTGTACAAGAAGGTAAGTGTTATGATTTCTATTTAAACAAATTAAAAGAAGCAATTAACATAAATACTCATGATTATTTTTATATGGATTATTCAACAGGTGGGTGTTTTAGAAATAACATATCTGAGTGTTTTAGCAAATTAAGAGAAAATGAAGAGTTTAAAGGAAAACTACGTAACAGTAGCTACTACTCAGTAATAAATGAGGATAATTATGATTTAATTTCTGAACTGGAAAAACTGAATATTGAAATTTTAGATGAATCTGAATTACTTGTTCATATTAACGGAGATGATGCTACTGTAATAGATGGTGATGTCTTTGATCAGATTAGTAAGATGTTTGACAGCTCTGATGATGACAATAAAATTTTGGCTATGGAAATTATGGCTAATTGTAACTATACCGATAGTCTTCTGTATTTAGAAATGTTATTTAAAGAGTACAGTTTTTACATGGAAAAAAATCGAACTAAAAATCATGTAAACTTTAAGGGTTTACTTGCATTTTTAGGAAAGACTAAATCTCACATGTCTACTAATCTTGATGATATTGTCAGATCGCTTAAAGAAAACAATGTATTAACAGTAGAAGCTTTAAATGTTCTTATGGATAAGTATCATAAAGAAATAAAGAGTCGTGGTAATACAGAGTATTTTAAAGTAAAAGATATTAGTTTATCACCAGAAGTAATGGAAGAGTTAGACATGCCTTATAACTATAAGTTAATTGATGATTACGTTAAACAAGAAGAATTAGTAGAAAAACCTGACCCGGATTTTACAATAAGTCATAATAGTCTTGTTGGAATGGGAGATTTAGATGCTAATGAAACTGAGACAGAAGAAATAACAGAAAACAACCTCTCTGAAGCTTCGGCCGAAGAGACTAAAACAGATGAAAATGGCGGAGGCTTTGATTGGTTCTGATGAATTGGAAAAATTTTATCAGAACAAATTTTATTTTAGTTACAGTGGTTTAAATAAACTACTGTACTCTCCAGCAATGTTTTACAATCATTATGTGCTCAACCAGAGAGAAGATAGTACAGACCCGCACCTTGTAGGAGGGCGGGTTCTGCACTGTCTGTTGTTTGAGCCCGACAAATATGATGATTACTTTATATCATTGCCTGGAAAATTACCTACAGATAGTCAAAGAAAGATTATTGATACTATTTTTAAGAAACACTTGGATATTAAAAATGATTCACTATCTTTGGAAGACTACTCACAAGATATACTCACAGAATTACTTTACGCAAACCTTTATCAATCCTTAAAAGACACTAAAGATGGTACTGGTGATGAGAAACGTTTAAAGAAGATCCTTACAGAAGAAAACAAAGAGTATTTTGAATTCCTTAAAAAAAGTCAAGACAAAGCAATAGTTGATCAACCTACTTTAGATGGCTGTAAAGTACAAGTTGAAATACTAAAAAGTAATAGTGATGTAAAAGCATTACTGCAACTTGACAGAACTGATGAAGACACTCACATAGAAGTTCACAATGAGTTACATCATAAAATGGACCATGAGAAGTTGCAATTTGGACTACATGGTGTAATGGACAATATAGTTATTGATAAAGAATCTAAAACACTATTTATTAATGACTTAAAAACAACCGGTAAATCTATACAAGATTTTCCAGATGCTATTGAATATTACAAATATTGGATACAAGCAGCTATTTATTTTATATTAGCTGCGGATAAATTTTTAAAAGATTTACCAGATGCGGAAACTTGGGATATAAAAGTTACGTTTATTGTAATAGATAAATATAACTTAGTGTACCCGTTTCAAGTGTCAGACAAGACTATGCGCATATGGGGTGAAGATTTTCAAGAAATTATTGGTATTGCCAATTGGCATTACAGTAACAAAAGATACGATCTACCATATGACTTAGCAAAGGGTAACTTTAAATTGTAAAGTAATATGGCTTTAAATTCTGTTTATAACAAGTACTTTCAAAAATCCAAGGTGTTTTTATATCCGCTTCTTGGAATAAAAAGAGGGGTGAGTGTTGTTCCTAAAGAAACTTATGTTGCTTGGGATGGACACTGCAACTCTGAGGATATGAAGTTGATTTGTGTTTATGATTGCAGAGCTGATGAAGAATATAAGAAATTTGAGAAGAATGTTCTACTAGAACATAATAGACTATCTGATTACGTAAAAGTTAAGTCTGAACTTATTCTTACATTTGATTTTTCAGATCTCAATGATGACTGGTCCCATTTTTTAGATGGGAAATACAGCCAACTAAGTAGGAATTTAAAGCAAAAGATACTTGGCTTCTTTGACAAGTATAGTGGTAACTATGCTTATATGCATAGTTATTTGATACCTGAAAAGTATTTTGACAACTATGCTGAGTTATTGAAGTGTGAAGTAGATCTACTAATTGCGGTAGGTGAATTATGTAGTAAACCAGATATTGACAAAGAAAGATTAATATTAGAAGTAGCTGATTTAAATAATATAGAAGAAGATAATTTATTAAATTTGTCAAAATCTGAAACCAATGAGTAAATCTATGTTAATTGTCCAGACAACCTGGCAAGAAGATCAAACTTTTAGAATGATTCCTATTGAAGAGTCATGTCCTTATGTAGAATGTATTTATGATCCTAGCACAAATGTATTTGTAGTTATATCAAAAATCAAAAAAGTTAGCTTACATATGCTACCTCAACTTGATGATTATGGTCAACCTATAACTTCAGCAAAAGGTGCAAAACAAGCTAGACATAAATTAGAAGTATTTCAAGAATTTTATGTTGAAAGTGAAGATTCAATTCACGAATTAGTAGAATTATTTGGAAATAATTCTGACACATTTGATTACAAAAAGTTTATGAAGAAAAAGGACAAGTAATACGATATGCAGTTCTTTCCATAGAAAAGAGGGTGAAATTTAGTAGCCCTCTTTTTTTTAACTTAAAACGGGGGAACAGCTTAACTGAACAAAAATCTTATGAGAACACATTGGGTAATGGATTATGAGACGATGGTTAACTTATTTGTAGCCGTGTTTCAAGATTATGTTTCTAAGGAAACACATATTTTTAAAATACATTCTTCTCTAAATAATGATATCAAACCTTTAATAAAGTTTCTTAAAAGAAATAAAAGTCTTAAAGAGAAACATATATCTTTTAATGGTTTGTCATTTGACTCTCAAATAACTGAATTTATACTGAAAGAATCTGACAATCTTATTAAAATGGATCAGGAAGATATTGTTGCTGAGATTTATGCAGTTGCACAAAAAACAATAGAACTGAGTAATAGTGGTGAGTTTTCTAAATACCCAGAATGGAAATTAAGTATAGATCAAATTGATGTATTTAAGATCAATCACTGGGATAACAGAGCTAAAAGAACTAGTCTTAAATGGGCTCAGTTTAGTATAGATTGGCCAAACTTACAAGACATGCCAATTCATCATACTACTAAAGTTACTACTAAAGTAGAGATAGATATGATTACGAAATATTGTATAAATGATGTAGAGTCAACTAAAAAGATTCTGCATTTGTCAAAACCTCTAGTTAATGTAAGAAGAAATATTAAAGAAAAGTATGGTCTTGACTGTATGAATTATTCTAATACTAGACTTGGGTCACAACTTTTGCTAGGACTATATTGTCAAGCAACTGAACGTGACAAAAATGAAGTAAAAGAATTAAGAACATATAGATCAGGTATACATATAAAAGATATTTTGTTTGATTATATATCATTTCAAACTGCACCGTTTCAATCTTTCTTAGAAAAGTTGAAAGATAAAACAATCTATAACACTAAAAGTGACTTTAAGTTTAATCTAAAGTTCAAAGGTTATGATTTTCATTATGGTGCAGGTGGTATTCATCAGTGTATAACACCTGGTAAATACTATGCAGATGATAATCTGATTATTAAAGACTTAGATGTAGCATCTCTATATCCTAGTATAGCATGTGTCAATAACATGTCTCCTGCTCATCTTGGTGATGAATTTTTTCAAGTTTATAAACATGATATTGTTGATATTAGACTTGCAGAAAAACAAAAACCAAAAGATCAAAGAGATATGGCAATTATTGAAGGATTTAAAGAAGCAGCTAATGCTTCATATGGTAATAGTAACAGTGAATACTCTTGGCTATATGATTCTCAATATACTATGCAAACTACCATCAATGGTCAGCTGCTGTTAAGCATGCTTGTAGAAGATTTGCTTATTAATATCCCTGAGTCAGTGTTATTACAAACTAATACTGATGGTGCAACCTTGCAATTTGATAAAAAATACATAGATGTTTATAATCAAATATGTAAAGCTTGGGAAGAGAAAACTAAGTTAGTACTAGAGTTTGCAGACTATTCTGCAATGTATATCTGGGATGTAAATAATTATATTAGTGTTTATACTAATGGGGCTACTAAATGTAAAGGTAGATTTGAGTGGGAAGATTTAGAAAACCACAAATATACCCACCTACATAAAAATAAAAGTCATTTGATTGTAGCAAAAACTATTTACAATTATTTTGTAAATGGTATAGATCCTGAAAAATATCTAAAAGAACATAAGAATATTTATGATTTCTGTGCTGGTGTTAAAATTAAAGGAGAATGGACATTCTATAAATCTGCAATAGAGGCAGGTAAACATGTATACGAACCTCTACAAAAAACTCTTAGGTATTATATATCTAATAAAGGTTGTAAAATCCTTAAGACTCATAATCATGATAAAAGAGAAATACAAGTAGAAGCGGGAAGATGGGAACAAACTATTTTTAATAACTATATAGAAAAACCATTTGAAGATTATAACATCAATTATGATTACTACCTAGGGAATATAAAGAAAGAAATAGAAACCCTAGAGCCAAATGTTCAACAATTAAGTTTATTTTAATTATGCCAAAGAAAATTTCAAATACGACAAAAGCACACTTAATTAGTGTGTCACTTCCACAACATGGTGCTAGCTATACTGTTATTAGTCACCAGTTTGTAATGGATTATGCAACTCAGCAACTTGCAAATGCTGGGTTCAATATTGTAGATGAAGAATATAGATGTACAGCTGATGGGCAAATTGCTCAAGGTATTTATAGATTACAGTTTAATAGTGATCCGGATTTATCAATGATGTTTGCTTGGACTAATAGTTATAACAAGCAAGTTAAGTTTAAATGTGTAGTTGGTGCTTATATCAAAAACACGGGGTCTGTAATGATCTGCGGAAATATTGGTAACTGGGTTAGAAAGCATACAGGTACGGCTGATACAGAAACAAAAGATACTATAGATGATTATATTACAAATGCACATATGTATTATAACCAGCTTGTATCTGATAAAGCAGCTATGGAAAAAATAGATCTAAACCGTAGAAAGCAATCTCAGCTTTTGGGGGTTCTATTTGCAGAATATGAAATCTTAACTACTGAACAAGCTAGTTTAGTTAGAGATCAGATTAAGAAACCATTGCATGTATTTGCTAGCTCTGATAGTCTCTGGGCATTTTATAATTATGTCACAGTAGCTCTTCAAAAGTCACATCCTAGAACTTGGATGGAAGACCAAAGAATCTTACATTATTTTATTTCAACAATAGCTAATTTCCAACAAACCAACACTCCTGCTGCTGCGACCACGGTCCCTGTTGTTGAAGATAATACAAATGAAGACATAGAAGAGTTTGTAGACCCAAATCAGATTAATATTTTAGATCAGATTGCTGAAACAGAGTCTAATAAAGCTGAGTTGAATACATTAGAGTTAGAATCTTCAGAAGCTGAAGAGGACGATCAGCCAGAGCAAGAAGTACTAACTCATGATGAAATTATAGATAACTTATACTCTGATTCAGAAGAAGAAGCTCCTGTATATGATGAAGATCAAATTAAAGAAAGAATAGCTGAAGATGAAGCAGCTATTGCAGAAGTTTGTGATTCAGAACCAGCAGGAGATGAAGATCATATTGATGGTGTAGATGAAATACCAGAAACTAACAATACTCCTACAACAGTAGAAGATGAGTTTGCAGAAGAAGATAATTTTGATCTAGACTTCAGTGAAAATACTAATGAGGATCAGGGTAATGTACCTGATTTCTTTTAGTTTGTTAATTTGTTATCAGGGGGAGCCTTCGGGTTCCCTCTTTTTTTTTCCTTTACGTCCAATTAACTTGAATACTAACTATTGTTAGAAAAAGTTCAAATGTATGATACTCTATTTGCTCATCAGGAGCTGTATACCCCCAACCTAAAAGAAACCGGTCATGCGGCCAATTCAAAAATATAGATACACTATGAAACATTATCTACCTTGCCCTCTATAGGCTTTTTTATAATTCCTTGATTTCTTGGAATTAGATGTTTTAGTTTTAGAATGCATCCCTGGACGAGATATTTTATTCTTTTTTAAAGTTTTTACTGCTTTTGCCATTATCCTCCTAATTTAGTTTGCCCTTTAAGAATATTTTTAATCACTTGTTCTGGATCATCTGTACCTCCTGAACGACCAACTACTTTACGTAATTTATTCCAAATTTTTAATTCACCTTCTTGTTTCCAATCTTGTGTTCCAGCATCTCGTTTATATCTCTCCATCTCTGAAAAAGTAACAAAATCTAAAACATCACCCATGATATCAATATAAAGTACAATTGTATTATACCATGCTGATGAAGTTTGAGTAATTAACTTAGCATAATCATCTGCACCCATGTTAATACCTTTTATAGCTGGTAATGGAACAAATGCTGAAGATTCTGCTTGTACTCCAAGTAAAAGTAATAACATATGATTAGATAAGAAACCATAAGTGTTAAAAGTATCTTGATTTAATGCTCCGGATTTAGCTTTAAGTTTATTCCACTTTTCATCGTCATCAGGATCAAATCCAAATATCATTAATGCAAGCATACTTAACCCAATTACAAATAAACCTTCACCTGCCATTTTTCTTAATGCAACTTGTTCTTCTTTCTCTAAGTAACTAGCATCTCTAAACTTAGATTTAAGTACTTTTAACATTACTTGAAAAGACGTAATATAAAAACCTTTCCCATATGATCCAGTTGCCCAATCATATCTTTCTCCTCCACGAGTCCATTCAAGAGTTTTAGAATCATAACCAAATCTGTTCATAAACATTGGTGTAAACCATTTTCTCATAAAGAAAAACAATCTATAAAGTAATAATTTATTTCCTTCAGATTGACCCATAGCATCATAAGTACCAAATAATTTACGAGATGTTCCTTGAATTCTATTCTTCAACCCCATAAATAATTCTGACTTAGCAATAATAAGCTCTTGCCCGTCTTCTAGTTGAACTTCAGATTTAATTTTATTTTTTGCTTTGAGCTCTTCAACTGGGATATAATACTTTTTAGCAATCTCTTCTAAAGTTTCTCCTTTAGTATAGTCATGCCAAACAGGAAGGTTGCTCCACCCCGGGTGAATACCAGGCTTCAATCTAATAATACCATCTTCATCTTTTTCCCAAGCTTCTATATATCTAATAGACTTTTTAGTACCATCACTTAAAAGCTGATCTACTTTTTGACCGTACATAAAAGATCCAAATACAGACATTGCAACTTGCATCTCACCAAACTTTCTGTGCATGTACATCCACTCAAAGTTAGCTAGATCTTTTACTAATGATCTTTCTACTTCTCTACCAAAATCATCAGTAAATTTAAAAGTAGGATCAAACATATGAACAAGCTGAGTTGATATTGCTCCCGGGCCAGTTTGATAAATACCTTTAGTAGTCCATTCTAACATTGCTTTTTCTGCCCATGGTCTAGCTAGCGCAAAATCTTTCAATGTGATAAATTCACCTCCCATACCTTCAATAATAAGTTGAACGTATGCTCCATATTTGTTTTTAAGATCTGATGGTATATTTAATGCCAATGAACCCATTGCAGATAAACCTTGTAAACTTTGCATCCACTTACCAAATCCCGGGTGAGTTTCTTCAATACCTTCTACAAGTTTCCCATAATATTCTCTTTCTATTAAAGATTTAACTTGACCAAGCCTATTGTTAGTGGCTCCTTTTTTACCAACTTTTCTTAATTCATTTTTTAAATTAAAAACTCCTTTATCAAATTTCTCCAACTCTTTCGGAGCATTATCAGGATTCTCTAATGTCTCTAAGACAGAGTTAACAAGAGGTAAACTCTCTAATAACTTAGCTTGAGTCTGAATAGATAATGCATATCTAAATAAACCTTGGAAAATGTCAGCATCTGTATTTTCAATTTCTACATTATAAATACCAGACACAGGTATATATGTAATTTGATCACCATCTAAATCAGTATTAACCAAATTATTCTCCGGATTATAATTGTAGTCTAATTCAGCATCCATTACAGATTTACCTAGAGCTTGTTGGTACCATTCTTTAACATTCTTACCAAGCTCAGAAAATCTTGATCCGTAAGTACCTTTCTGAATTGCTTGCCAAATATCACCTTTTCTTATAGCATATCTAGGCATGTCTAAGTACAACTTACTGTAATTACTCATACCTTGCTGATTAGATAGGTGGTAATCTGTAATAGCTTCAAGTAACTTAAACTCAGCATTATTAGATGCTTTTAATTGGAAGTATCTATCGTTCATAAATCTTCCATCTTTAGCACTATATTTTTCACCTGGCTGAAACATTCTAGGTAGCCATTGATTCTTGTTATCAATATACTCACCTACATAATCAGATTTTTTAGCTCCAAATGGTATAGTTCTATATTCATCTTTTACTTCACGTCTAGAATGCCTAGCTCCTGGAACACCCATTAATCTTACTGTCTCACCTTCACGATTTACTATTTCAGTAAACTTAATGTATTTCTCATCTCTAGGAATCACTACAGTGTTAGCTCTGGTTCTTTGATACTTATCTACATATGCTTTTTCCTCTCTATCCCAAGTTTGTCTAACAACGTGGTTTAACATAAACCATTTTTCAAACTCTTTATCAGCTTCTAGTAGATCTTGAAACTCATCAGTATTAATAAAATCATCTACATCTTCCATAGAAACTTCTTTTATATTCTGCTTAGACAGATTATAGTTTAAAGTTTCCATGTACACATTTGTTGCAAGCTTACTTGTCATCCCGCCAAGTTCTGCAAAGATTTCTTTAATTCTTGCAGCATCAGCCGGATCAATACCAGCTTCTTTTTGTAGATCTAATAAAAAGAAAAATCTTTTAGATTCTTCAGATCCTACTACTAACGTTCCGTTTCTTGCTTTATTAGATAAACCATTAAGCTCTTCAGTTTGAGTTCTGGTTAATCCAGTAGAGTTATCAAAAGCAAATTGAACATCTATTATTTTTTGTTCTAAGTCACGGATTGTTTCCAATCTAGTTTCACCCATAGCTGAACTATCAGGCTCCCCTAATGAATCTCTATAAGTAAAAATAAGATTGCTTATTGTTTTAAAAGCTTCTGCAACATCAAACTCTCCTTTTTGAACTTCTTTCATTTTTGTTTGTAGAACATTTAACTCTTCTATCAAAGCATTTCTTGATTCCCAATAAGACGGGTCAAGTTCCATTCTCATATTTTGACGTTGCCACTTATCAATCTCTTTTTTAAAATCTTTAGAGCCTGGAAAAATCTGTTTAGTTGCAAGTAAATCTACAAACTCGTTATAAGCATCTTGTAATAAACCTTCAATTGGCCTCCACTCATAAAAGTCTTTTGTAGCTTCTCTATGTTCTTGAAGTATTTTAGCAATACTTAGATCGTAAATACCATTAGCTTCATCATCTACTTTAGGTGTACCGTCTTCATAATTTAAAGAGTATAATTGTTGAAACTCTCTAAATGCTGCTTGAATAGTTGAATACTCTTGAAATCTTTCAAGTTCATTCTCTGTAGAATTAACAAGGTTATTATAAGCATCTAGTTTTTGTTTTCTTATATAGTATGCTAATTTACCTACCTCAGACTTTTTAAAGATATCGTCTTTCTCATAAAACTCTGGGACAAAATCTTGCCACATGTAATCACGTTTAAATGTGTCAAGTTCCATCTGAGCTTCTGCCATCTTAGCTTTATCCTCACTTTTTTTAGCTTCTTCTAAGTTCCATTCTAATAGATCATAGTGGTATCTATAATCTTTAAATGCTCCGAGATAACTCCAAACTTCTCTTTCAATTGGTTTTCTGGTTTCTTTATCTACCCAAAATACTTTATCTTTAAAGCCCATCAACTCTCTCATCTTAATAGAGTTGATTTTACTAAATCCTACTTTAGGTAATAACGTCTCTAATTTTTTTCTAAACTTTAATGACTGATCCCAAACTATATTTTGCACTTGAGTCTTTTCATTCTGAATAAACATGGCTAATGGACCTACTATAACATCATTAGAAGAACTATAGCTCTCTAACCATCTATTAAACCAAGTTACATCATGAGCTCCTCCAGTCAGAGCTTCTTTAATTTTATCTTCATTTATTACAAGATCTTCATACTGCTTTAAAAATCCGCGTAGTATAGTGGCCGGAACCCCTCTTTTAATAAGAGCTTCAACATCTTCTTCTTTTAACTCTTGGGTAGTTACTTTATAATATAGATCATCCACGGCTTTTTCTAATTCTGCCGGGCTAAAAGTTTTCTTTAAAGCAATCCCTAAGTTTTCTCTAAGTCTATCCTGAATATACTTAGACATATAACCTGTAATCTCTACATAGAACTGTACATTATTATTCTTAAGTAGATTTGCAATATTAGTATTTACTCTGCTAATATTCTGTACGATCTCGTTAAGTGTAGAATAGAAAGGATTGCTTGAATCTACAACATCCCCATTTAAAAATAATGCTTCATCTATTTCCTGCACCATCTTTAACCATGCTTTGGAATTTTGTTTATAAAGCATTAATAATGCTACAGTACTTCTACTATTTATATTAGTTTTATTAATCTTAGATATATCAGATAGCATGTTTTTAATCATGCTGTTAACAGTATCCAGGTTGTTTACTAGTGCTGTTGCTCTTTGAAGATCAGCATCTAAGGATTCTTTTGCAGCGTCTAATGCATTTTGAATTTTTTCATCCTCACTCATCTCTTCAATTTCAGTATTGAGATGACCCTTTAAGTTACTTACTACAGATCTTAAATATCTAGTAGTACCTTTTTGGAAGATTGTTTCTTTTAAAAACTTTTTAGATACTTTATCTCCTTTAAAGTTTTCCGCCTCAGTTAAGATTCTTTTATTGACCTCGTACATTTGGTCAACAATCTTTTGAAGGGACTCTTTATTGGAAATTTTTTCTAACTCCTTTGCTCGATCTAAAGTATCTTTAGCAAACATTACAAGGTCTTCCTCACTTAAATTGTTAGGGATGTCTAACTCAAACTCTTTATCTAAAAGCATGTCTGCTAATTCCTCTATAGAAGTATCCACATCTAACTTAGACACATTCACTTTACTTCCAAAAATACCACGGAGTATTTTCTTAATAGCAGCGAGAAGTTTATTTATGAATCCTTCAAACCCTTCAGTTTCAATCTGATCGTTTATCTTATTGAGAGCCTTTAACTGTAATGCGTATGCTAATACTTCTTCTTTAAATAAACTAGAATTTTGATCTAGTTCAGGGTAATTAGTTGCTACATAATATTTAATACCTTGACCCTCTTCTGTAGCAATTGCTTGTTCGTATAGATTATTAAATAGTATCTTGTTCTTAAGTCTTAGTGCTTGTAGTAAAGGATGTGCGAACTCGTGTACTACTGTTCTAGGGTTTATGTTTTCTCCTACAAGATATACAGTGCCGGCATAATAGAACCCAGGTTCACCGTTATATTTAACTCCTCTGTTTTTTAATATATCTGCGGCTTGCTCTTGTGTTACGTTTTGATATTGAACGTCTAGACCACGAGCTAATCTTTCACTTAATACTTCAGCTAGCTGTTGAACTCTTTGGTTATTAAGATTTTCAATATTAATGGCTATAGATGGAATAAAACTGTTGCGCACAGCTTGATCATCCTCCATTAAAGTATTTTCAATTTGTGCTACAGAAGTCTCCCTCATCATCATTGGTTGACCAGCTTTCTGATTAAACTTATCTTGAAAGTTTTGAAATAAAATATCATTAGGTAATGCCTTTGATAATCTAGTTGTAAAAAGCTTTTCTCCATATGCATCTAAACCATACTTCATCTCAGCTAGAGCTGTAAGCTTGTCATTAAGATTATTAAATAATTCTTGATTAACAATTTTATTTGTTTGATCTATAGCACCTTCTTTTTGTAGATAGTTTATTGAATTTATTTGTACTTCACAGGCCATGTTATGAACATTTAAAAGGATCCTCCTCTAATTCTAATTGTATTAATATTTCATCATCAGTAATTCCCTGAGCTTGACCAACCATTTCCATTATTTGATTAAACTTAGTTGACCCTGGGTTTACGAACTGAAATTCCTCAAAAAGTCTTTTACTTAAATATACAAATAATTCTTGAGGCATAGTGTTTACATTTCCAAAACCATATTCCGGAAATGCTATTTTACCATTCTTTTCTTGAATTTGTTTTACTAATGATATTCTTCTTTCCCAAATAGCTTTTAAGTTGTCATATTGCTCTACAGGAAGTTCAACCTTTTGACCATTTTCAACATGACTAAATAGATTTGTTGGGAAATCTACAGACATATTAGGAGCTTCTGACATAAAGTAAGATGACCCTCCTAAAGTTGTACCTTTTTCTTTTTGCTCTGGACGTATTTCATAAACACTAGTATTATGTAAGAATACTACATCCGAGTTGTTCTTAGTAATGTTAGTGTAGTAATATACATTAGTAGCCTTTTTATCATTGTAAGTATAAACAAATGGTTCTTCAGTAGATTTAAGACCTAATCTTTTCTCTTCAATTTCAGTATCCATATTAGTAGAGTCTATAACACCTTCTCCTTGTTCAGTTACTTCTTCAACTTCAGCTTTCTTAGCTTCAACCTCACTACTTTGTTTTGTTGATTGTTCTAAAGCAGCTAGTTCTGCATCAACGCTTTTTCTTAATTCTTCTGTTATATAATTATTAGCAACAGCTTGTTCAGATACTGTCATATCAGTAACTACTTTACCAGCTTTCATTTCTTTGTAAAGCTCTCTAGCTAATTCAGCATCATATTTAGCGTTGATTTCATCTAAGTATTCTGTATCAATCCAATTTTCACTATCATCTTTTACAAATTCTTTTTTTGTAGTTTCTTTATCAAAAACAGCATCTTCAGATTTAGAGGTTGATACAATTGAACCATCTTCCCTTTTTACATACCTAAAAAATTCATCACTATTTTTATCATATTTTTCTTCATAAACTTCATATTCTACTCCTCTAACTGTTTGGTTATAAACAAATACTTCTTCTACAATATTCCCTTTTAACTCTTCTTGTCTTCCTCTTTCTATATCAGTTTTCTTAACTTCAACCTCACCACTTTGTTGTGCATTAGTTTGTGAAGATGGTTTAGCTGGTGTAACAGGCATACCTGGTGCTAAATCAGCTGCTCTTCTAAATGT
>ERZ887849.1186-NODE-1186-length-25513-cov-34.817582_pt1 | contig 25513 bp, 23 predicted proteins | sample MGYA00521267_ERZ887849 | MGnify/ENA primary metagenome ERZ887849 (study PRJEB32303, sample SAMEA104408601) | aquatic metagenome | biome: Brackish water; feature: Pelagic; material: water | place: Baltic Sea | collected 2014-06-06T16:11:00 | depth 2,863 m ... | reverse complement strand
CCAGAAGGTACAGTAACAACATATTCAAAAGTAGCTGAAGCCATTGGATATCCTAAGGCAGTAAGAGCAGTAGCTAATGCCATAGGAAATAACCCAAATCCAATAATTATTCCTTGCCATAGAGTTGTAAGATCTGACGGTACCATAGGAGGCTACAGCGGTATAGGTGGTATAAATAAGAAAAAGTCACTTTTAAAAAAAGAAAATATTAAATTAAATCAGTTACTTAAATATGTTAACTAATTTATAAATTTATAATTAGTAAACATAAATTGACTTAATATTGTTATTTAAAACCTGGGTTAATTGAGCCTGCGGACATGATAAATTTAGAAGCATCTTCAAAGCTCATATCAAGATAGATAATATCCTCAGCCGGAACCATAAGCAAAAAACCACTGGTTGGATTTGGTGTTGTAGGTATAAAAACATTAATAAGATTTTTGCCTTTTCCAATTTTTGTTGCAATCTCACCCTTGTTTTCTCCAGTTGAAAATCCAATAGACCATACTCCTATGCGTGGATATTCAATTAAAACAATTTTTTTGGATTTATTGTCTCCTGAAGCAAAACTTTTAGTAAATTGACCTACCCCATTATAAATTGATCTTAAAATTGGAATTCTATTCAAGATTCTTTCCCAGAATGAAAGCAAAGTTCTTCCTATAAAGGTTAAAGATATCATTCCAATTAGGGTAATGATTATGAAGGCTATTATAAATTCCAGACCAGGTATATTGAACGGAAGATATTTGTTCGGATTAATCTTTGCAGGTATTATATTTGGAGAAATTTCAACAATTAACACGGTTAGGTAAATTGTTATTCCAATAGGTATAAGGACCAAAACTCCAGTTAAAAAATAAGCTCTAATTCGAGATAAAAAAGTTTTTTTTGGCTCAATTTTAGACATAAATATTAAATAGATTTAAAATTATTCAATTAGTATAGTATTTTTAATATGAAAAGAAGAGATTTTTTAAAGTACATGGGTTATGGATGTTGTGGCACAATGATGTCTTGCTCTACAGCTCCTATTACAAATAGGAATCAAGTAACTTTTTTTCCAGAATCGGTAATTAATAGCCAAGCAGCTAGCGCCTATGCAACTTTTAAGAAAAAAGCCAAATTAAGTGAAGATAAAGAAACTTTAAAATTAATAGAAGATATAGGATCTAAAATGAAAATTGCTATATCTACGTATTTTTCTAGTAAAAAACTAAACGATCCAACGAAAGACTATAACTGGGAATACATATTAGTAGATGATGATAAAACATTAAATGCATGGTGCATGCCTGGTGGAAAAATTGCTGTTTATACGGGGATATTAAAAGTAACTAAAAATGTAAATGGACTAGCAAATGTTATGGGTCATGAGATTGCCCATGCAGTAGCGAAACATTCTGTTGAAAGAGCAAGTGCTTCATTAGCTCTAAATGTTGGAACTACGGTGGCTGATATATTTCTAGGAGGTGCAATAGGTAGAACTAGAAATACAGTTGGGCGAACAACAGGTGTTGATATTTTGCAAGTTGGAATTTTTAACCCGTTTACCAGAACTCAGGAAACTGAGGCTGATTATTTAGGTTTAGCTTTTTGTTCTATGACAGGTTACGATTTATACGAAGGTATTGAATTGTGGAAAAGAATGAAAGAATTTAATAAAGGTAAAGAACCACCTCAATTTTTAAGTACCCACCCTTCTTCAGAAAATCGAATATCTCAAATTAGAAGCTGGATACCAACAATAAGAAAAAATTTTCCTAAGATTGATAATATTTAAATTTGTCAAAGACTTTATCTAGACAAGCATCACAAGTAACTTTTGATTTATTTCTATAAATTTCAGGAAGAACTTTAATGTCTTTTTTACATTTTTGACATTTTACATTGAAATATTTGTAATTTTTTTTCATAAAATGGTGAGCCCGACAGGATTTGAACCTGTGACCCATTCCTTAAAAGGGAATTGCTCTACCGACTGAGCTACGGGCCCACATATGTACTAACTTAACAAGAAACACTTATATTTCAATTTATTAAGAGGTTACTGTCTATAAAATATTACTCTATTAATCAATAGATATAGAAAATGAGTTTATCGCCTCAAATAAAAAATATGAAATATTAACTGTTTAGAATATCAAAATGCTTATTGTAGAAATTATCAAAATCGTTATTTAAAATTGACATTCTAATTTTTTGCATCAAGTCCTGATAAAAAGCAATATTGTGCCAACTTAATAGAATAGATGCTAGAATCTCATTTGAATTGACTAAGTGATTCAAGTAGCTGAAAGAATAGTTTTGTGATGCTTGACAATTTACTATTGGGTCTAAAGGTGTATCATCATTAGCATATTTAGCATTTTTTAAATTTTTTTTACCAGTCCATGTATAAGCAAGTCCAGTTCTTCCAGACCTTGTTGGTAAAACACAATCAAACATGTCGATTCCTCTTTTAACTGCTCCCAGAATATCAGCCGGCGTCCCAACACCCATCAAATAATGCGGTTTATTAGTAGGAAGATTGTCTTTTATATTATCTAGAACTTCAAACATTTCATTTTGTTGTTCACCTACTGCCAATCCTCCAAGGGCATAACCATCAAAACCAATTTCAAGAAGCCTGCTTAACGAATCTTTTCTCAAATCATTAAAAATTCCACCCTGAACAATACCAAAAAGCATTTTATCTTTATTAATTCCAAATTCTTTTTTAGATCTTATTGCCCAATCTATGGATAAATTAACAGCACCTTCGACTCTATTTTTATCTTTTGTATATTCAGGACATTCGTCAAATATCATAACAATGTCTGAGTTAAGACTTTTTTGTATTTGGATGCTTATTTCAGGTGAAATAAAAATTCTTTTACCATCAATATGTGAATTAAAAGTAACACCTTCATCTGTGACTTTGCTTATTTTAGAAAGTGACATCACCTGAAACCCCCCTGAATCAGTTAAAATTGGAAGATCGCAGTTCATAAATTGATGCAAACCACCTACCCTGCTAATACGTTCAATTCCAGGTCTCAACATGAGATGGTATGTATTACCAAGTATAATCTGAGCACCTGTACTTTTAACCTGATCTATTAATAGTGCTTTTACAGTACCAGCTGTTCCAACAGGCATAAATGCAGGTGTGTCTATTACTCCTCTGCTAGTAGTAATTTTACCTAAACGCGCACCATAACTTTCATTTAAAACTTTAAATGAACATGTCATTTAAAATTACAAAACAGTTATCTTAACGATAATATCTGGATTAGTGACAGCTCCGGAACCTTGAGCACCTTTTTTAAGCTTATCAATAAATTCCATTCCTTCAGTAACTTTTCCAAAGGCTGTGTACTGTCTGTCTAAATGCGGTGCTTTGTCAAAGCAGATAAAAAACTGGCTATTAGCGCTATTAGGATCTTGAGATCTGGCCATTGATAAAACTCCACGATCATGAGCTATGTTATTGAACTCCTGGGTTAAATCAGGCAAATCAGACCCACCAGTCCCAACTAAAGAAGCATTAAACCCTTTTTTTGTATTACCGTGCTGTACGTCACCAGTTTGAGCCATGAACCCATCGATAACTCTATGAAAAGCAACTCCGTCATATAGTCCAGCTTTACTTAATTCTAAAATTCTATTTACATGATTAGGAGCTGTATCTTTGAATAGTTCAATTTTTACATCACCATACTTAGTAGTTAAAATAATTTTTGGATTTTCCACTGCCTCTCCTTTTAAAGTTGAAAATAATAAGATTATAAATGTTGTAATTTTTATAAAAGAAAATCTCATTATTTGATTTTTAATTTTTTATTTAAATACACTATTGCTTCCTTTGGGGCAAATTTACTAATATTACCACCTAATTGTGCTATCTCCTTTACCATATTGGATGAAATTAATTGGTTTTCTATATCCGCCATTAAAAATATAGTCTGTATTGAGTTATCTAATCTATTATTCATACCAGATAATTGAAACTCATGTTCAAAATCTGTAACAACGCGTAATCCCCTAAAAATTATAGTTGCTTTTATTTTTTTACAAAATTTAACCGTCAGAGTGTTAAAACTTACAATCTTAATATTTTTAATACCTGATAAACATTTTGTTACAATTTCTAATCTTTCACTAGTAGAAAAAAGTGTTTTTTTATTTTTATTTTCTGCAACACCGACATAAAGTGCATCAACCACTTTGGCAGCTCTTTTGACAATATCGATATGACCAAAAGTAATTGGATCAAAGGTTCCGGGATATAGACCAATTTTTTTCATAATTATTCCTCAGTTTCGTCTGATAAACATACAGATGAAACAACTTTATCATCGTCTTCAACTTTAAATATTCTAACACCTTGGGTGTTTCTTCCGGCAATTCGAATATCACTTACTTTGCATCTAATCATTTGACCACTATTGGTGATTAGCATTATATCATCGTCATTTTTAACAGAATAAGAGGCTGCCACATTGCCATTTCGCTCTGATGTAATAATATTGATAATTCCTTGTCCTCCTCGACCACTCTCTCTAAATTCATAGGAAGAAGATCTTTTACCATATCCATTTTCAGTAACAGTTAAAATAAATTCCTCTTTGATCTTTAATTCATCAAATCTCTTTTGGCTAATTTCAAAATTAGTATCTTCAATGTCATCATCATCTTTTCTAGATTTTTTTATATATGCTTTTGATTCATCTGATGAAATCTTAACATGATTAAGCACTGTCAAAGAAATCACACGATCATCTTTTTTTAAATTAATTCCCTTAATCCCCTTTGAAGATCTTCCTTTGAATAATCTTATTTTACCAGAGTTAATCCTTAAACTTTTTCCAGAATAAGTATTGAACATAATGTCTTCATCTTTTTTAACTATTTTCACACTTATAATTTGATCATCTTTTTCTAATTTCATTGCAATTTTTCCATTAGCTTGGATATTTTCAAAATCAGAAAGGCTATTTTTTCTTACCTTTCCCTTAGATGTTACAAATATTAAAAAAATATCTTTCCAAGTAGATTCATCTAGAGGTAACGGAAGAATGGAACTAATTTTGGCATCAGCTGTGATTGGAAAAATATTTGATAAAGCTTTACCCTTTGAAGTATTCGAACCCTCTGGAATTTTCCAAGCTTTAAGCCGGTAAGCTATACCTTTAGATGAAAAAAATAAAACAGGTGTTAATGTACTAACAGTAAATAATTGGTTAACAAAATCTTCCTCTCTAGTTACAATTCCGGTTTTGCCTTTTCCGCCTCTTTTTTGAGACTTGATTGAAGTAAGTGGTGTTCTTTTAATGTAACCATCATTTGTTACCGTTACAATTACTTTTTCCTCCTGTATAACATCTTCAATTTCTACAGAATCTACTGCTCCAATTAATTTTGTTCTTCTCGGTACGGCAAATTTTTTCTTTATCTCATTTAACTCTAATTTAATTAAGTTAAATAATTCATTTTTTTCATTGAGAATTTTTTTATATTTAACAATTAATTGATACAAATCATTTAATTCAGAATTAATTTCATCATGTCCAATCGCCGTAAGCTTTTGTAATCTTAATTCTAAAATTGCCTTTACTTGATGATCGCTTAATTGATATTCATCTTTTGTAGATAGTTCACTAATATTAATTATATTTTTATCAATCTTAGATTTTTGGAAATTCCATTTCTTTTTTAGAAGTAAACTTTTTGCATCATTAGGATCTTTTGATTTTCTAATAATGGCAATAACTTCGTCAATATTTTCGATGGAGATAAATAGGCCTATTAAAATATGAACTCTATCTTTTGCTTTTTTTAAATCAAAAAGAGTACGTTTTGTTATTATTTTTTCTCTAAAATCTACAAATATTTTAATAAACTGTTTTAAGTTAAGTAGTTCTGGCTTTTTCTCATTAATTGCAAGAGTGTTAAATCCAAATGAACTTTGTAAAGGAGAGAATTTATATAGTTGATTAATAATAACGTTTTCTGAAATATTTTTTCTAACTTCTATAACTATTCTAACTCCATCTTTACTAGATTCGTCTCTTAAATCAGAAACACCCTCTATTTTTTTGTCTCTAATTAATTCAGCTATTTTTTCAATTAATACAGTTTTATTGACTTGGTAAGGTACTGACTTAATTATTATTTTTTTTCTATCTTTTAATCCTTCTTCAACATCAACCTCACCTCTAATTTTAATAGAACCTCTGCCTTTTTCGTAACCAGGAACAATATCTTGTTTGCCGATTATAATTCCACCTGTTGGAAAATCAGGTCCTGGAATATATTTCATCAATTCTTTTATACTAATATCATTATTATCTATGTACTTTAGAGTTCCATCTATAACTTCACCCAGATTGTGAGGCGGAATGTTAGTTGCCATTCCAACCGCAATACCGCCCGCTCCATTAACCAAAAGATTTGGATATTGAGCTGGTAAAACAACAGGCTCCAGTTCCGTGTCATCGTAATTATTTTGAAAATCAACTGTATTTTTATCTATATCTGAGACAAGAAATTCAGAAACTTTAGCCAAGCGTGTTTCAGTGTATCGCATGGCAGCAGCCCGGTCTCCATCCAATGAACCAAAGTTTCCCTGCCCATCTAAAAGAGTAACACTCATAGAAAAATCTTGAGCCAACCTTACAAGGGCATCATAAACAGCCTGATCGCCATGTGGATGATATTTACCAATTACATCCCCTACTACTCTTGCAGATTTTCTAAATTGTTTACTCCAGTCGTATCCACCTTTGTACATTGCGTAGATAATTCTTCTGTGAACTGGTTTTAAGCCATCTCTAGCATCAGGTAGAGCCCTAGATACTATCACGCTCATAGCGTACGACAGATAAGAAGACTTCATCTCATCTGTAATATTTCTAATTTCGATTTTTTTATCGACCATTACTAAAAAAATTTAAAAAGGAACTTCGTCGTCTAAGTCGGATGGAGGACTTATTTCATCAGAAGGCAAAGAACTGCTAGAGGATTGATCGATACTAGAATCTCCCATTTTAGAGCCACCACCAATCATTTTTAAAGTTGAGTTGTAACCTTGCAGAACTATTTGAGTACTATATTTTTCTTGTCCATCTTTATCTGTATACTTATTTGTTGATAGTTGACCTTCAATATAAACCTGAGCGCCTTTTTTAAGATATTGCTGAACAACATTAACTAGACCTTCGTTAAAAATAACTACACGATGCCATTCAGTTTTTTCTTTTTTTTCTCCAGAATTTTTATCTTTCCAGTTTTCACTAGTTGCAACGCTTAGTCTTGCAACACTTTTTCCATTTTGCATCTGTTTGATTTCAGGATCATTTCCCAGTCTCCCAATCAATAAAACTTTATTTAAACTTCCAGCCATATATATAATTTCATTTGTGTTAGTATTAATAATAAGATGATATATTTATACCATATACCGCATGTTAAATGAATAAAATTACTTATATCCACAAGCTAAATGCTTAAAAAAATTGTTGTTAAAGGTGCAAAAGAGCACAATTTAAAAAATTTATCTGTTGAAATTCCAAGAGATCAATTTGTTGTGATCACTGGTCTTTCTGGATCTGGAAAATCTTCGTTAGCATTTGATACAATTTATGCAGAAGGTCAGAGAAGGTATGTAGAAAGTTTATCCTCCTATGCAAGACAGTTTTTAGATCGTATGAAAAAACCTAACGTAGATTTAATCGAAGGTTTATCTCCTGCTATTTCTATAGAACAAAAAACGACATCTAAAAACCCAAGATCAATCGTCGCCACAGTTACTGAAATTTATGATTATATGAGGGTATTGTACGCTAGAGTTGGTATTCCCTACTCTCCTTTCACAGGGCTTCCAATAAGATCCCAAACTATTTCCGAGATGGTTGATAAAATTATGGATTTACCAAAACCATCACGAATATCAATTTATTCTCCCATAGTAAGAGGAAGAAAAGGTGAATACAAAAAAGAAATACTATCTTTAAAAAAGAGAGGTTTCGCAAAAATAAAAATTGATGAAAAACTATATGATATTGAAAAAACACCCGAGCTTAATAAAAAAATTAATCATAACCTTGATGTCTTAATAGATAAATTTTTAAATAAAAAAGAAGAACAAAAAAGAATGGCCGAAAGTTTGGAAAGTGCACTAAGCTTATCTGACGGCCTGGTTTATGTTGAGCATGTTAACGAGAACATGCCAAAGGAACATCAAAAGGACGAAAAAATGATTTTTTCATCTAAATTTGCATGTCCAGAAAGTGGTTTTACAATAGAAGAAATTGAACCGAGGCTTTTTTCATTCAATAGCCCCTATGGAGCCTGTTCGGAATGCGAGGGTTTAGGAGTTGATTTATATATCGATCCAAAATTAGTTGTTCCAGACGAGAGGCTTTCGTTAATAGATGGCGCAATTAAACCTTGGGCAAATTCGTCAAGCCTATATTATGCCCAAACTTTAGCCGCTATAGCTAGTCATTACAAATTTTCATTAGACACAGAATGGAAAAAATTATCAAAGCAACATCAGGATATAATTTTGTATGGTTCAGATAACGAAGAAATTAAATTTAGTTATGATGATGGTTATGAAAAATACTCAAATAAGAAAAAATTTGAGGGAGTGATCAATAATTTGGAGAGAAGATATTTAGAAACTGATAGTGATTGGAAGAAAGAAGAGATTGAACAGTATCAAAATGAAAAAATATGCGAGCGTTGTTCCGGATTTAGATTAAAGGAGGAGGCTCTTTGCGTTAAAATTAATAATAAAAATATAAGTGAAGTAGCAAAATTTTCAATTAAAGATGCACATGTCTGGTTTAAATCTCTTCATACAATTCTTTCTGACAAGGAAAATCAAATAGCGTCACATATTTTGAAAGAAATTAACGAAAGATTAAATTTTTTAATTAATGTAGGACTAGATTATCTCAATTTATCTAGAGGATCAGGTACTTTGTCGGGAGGAGAATCTCAACGTATTCGTCTTGCGTCTCAAATTGGATCTGGTCTTACAGGTGTGCTTTATGTCTTGGATGAACCTTCTATAGGCTTGCATCAGAAAGATAATATAAAACTTATAGAAGCACTTAAACGATTAAGAGATCTTGGAAATACCGTAATCGTTGTGGAGCATGATGAAGAGGCAATGGTTCATTCAGACCATATAATTGATATAGGTCCAGGAGCCGGCATACATGGTGGTGAGGTGGTTTCTCAAGGAACTTATGAATATATTGCTAAAGATAAAAATAGTTTAACGGGCGACTACTTATCGGGAAGAAAATTTATCTCTTTACCTAAAAATAGAAGATCGGCAATTAATGGAAAATATCTTCAACTTATTGGAGCAACTGGAAATAATTTAAAAAATGTTTCAATAAAAATACCTCTTGGAACCTTTACATGTGTCACTGGTGTTTCAGGTAGCGGCAAATCTACTTTGGTTTTACACACGCTATATAGAGCTTTAAATTTAATGATTAATAAAGTTATCTCGAGAAATATGCCTCAACCATTTAAAGGTTTAAAAGGCCATGAATATTTAGATAAAATTATCGATATCGATCAATCTCCTATTGGTAGAACTCCAAGATCAAATCCAGCGACTTATTCAGGAGCATTTACGCCTATTAGAGACTGGTTTACAAATTTACCAGAATCCAAATCAAGAGGATATAAACCGGGTAGATTTTCATTTAACGTAAAAGGCGGAAGGTGTGAGGCATGCGAAGGAGATGGTGTCATAACTTATGAAATGCATTTTTTACCAGATGTTTACGTTGAGTGCGATGTCTGCAAAGGTAAAAGATATAATCGAGAAACTTTAGAGGTCCGTCATAAAGATAAAAGTATAGCGGATGTTTTGAGCATGTCGGTAGATGAGAGTGTAGTTTTTTTTGAAAATATACCAACAATTAGAGATAAATTATTAACTCTCCAAAAAGTTGGTTTGGGATACATGAAAATTGGACAACAAGCTACCACCCTATCTGGTGGTGAAGCGCAAAGAATTAAACTGGCAAAAGAACTCTCAAAAAGATCTACTGGAAGAACTATTTACATACTAGATGAGCCAACAACAGGTCTTCATGTTCATGATGTTAAAAAACTATTAGAGGTCTTGCAAGCATTCGTCTCAAAAGGAAATACTGTTATTGTTATCGAACACAATATGGAAGTTATAAAAACAGCTGACTGGATTGTTGATATGGGACCTGAGGGAGGCGATAAAGGTGGAACATTATTGTTTGAAGGAACACCAGAACAAATTATTAATGTTAAAGATAGTTATACTGGACAGTATTTAAAGAAAATTTTAGAAAAAAAATATTCTAAGAGCGCATAGTACTTTAAGGTGTGTTATCAACTACTTCTTCCCAATTTCTTTTTACATTAAAATATACCAATATCGGTGACGCAATAAATATTGATGAGTATGTTCCGATTATAATTCCCCATATTAATGCAAACGAAAAACCTTTTAAAATTTCACCACCAAAAAAATAAATAGAAATTAAAGCTAATAATGTTGTACCGGATGTTTTTAATGTTCTGGATAGAGTAGAATTAATAGAGTCGTTAATTAATTCAATTATGTCTTGCTTATCATCTTTTTTTAGGAACTCTCTTATTCTATCATAAATAATAACGGTATCATTCATCGAGTATCCAACGATAGTTAAAATTGCTGCTACAATAGATAAATTAAACTCATAACCTATCAGACTAAAAACTCCGATAGTAATAATAACATCGTGCACTAAGGCTATAATCGATCCCAAGCTAAACTGCCATTCAAACCTAAACCATATATAAATTAACATTAATGTAAGCGCTATGATTACAGAGTAAATCCCATCTATAGTTAATTCTTTACTAACTTTAGAGCCGACTACTTCAACTCGTCTAAAATCAATTTTTATATTTAAGTCTTTCTCTAATTGAATTTTGATTGAGTTTACAAAATCATTATTTTTACCTTTTTGCTCAATAGTTGCTAAAAATTCTTTATTAGATCCAAATTCTTTTACTTTTACATCCCCAAGATCAATTTTTAATAATGATTTTCTAATCTCCTCAGAATTATTAGGTTGATCAAATTTCATTTCGATAACTGTGCCGCCTTTAAAATCAACCCCTAGATTAAGACCTTTTACATAAAATAATAAAATAGAGAGAATAAAAAATATCAAAGAAATAAACATAAAACTTTTTTTATATTTTAAAAAATTATATTTTCTGTCGTATAAATTCATTCTTAAATCCTAATTAATGCTTCCTTATTTTTTTTAATATAAATAGACACAAGAAATCTACCAAACACATAGGTAGTGAAAAAAGTAGAAATTATTCCTATTGCAAGTGTTATTGCAAAACCCTTAACTGGTCCGGAGCCCATAAAGTATAATACAATTGCTGCTATTAAAGTTGTAATATTAGAGTCGAGAATTGTTGTTAAAACTTTTTTATAAGCAGTATCAAAAGCAATTAAATTATTTTTTTCTAATTTTAATTCTTCTTTAATTCTCTCGTATATTAAGACATTTGAGTCAACAGCCATACCAACTGTTAAAATTATTCCAGCTATTCCAGGTAATGTTAATGTCGAACCTAAGATACTTAAAGTGGATACAATTAATATTAAATTTAAGAGAAGAGAAATATTAGAAAAAAAACCGAAAATTCGATAATTGTAGAACATATACATAATCACTAATAAAAAACCAACTACGAGAGAAAAAATTCCACTTTGAACAGACTCTTTGCCAAGATCAGGGCCAACAGTTCTTTCTTCAATAATACTCAAAGGTGCTGGTAAGGCTCCAGATCTTAACAATATAGCTAACTCATTTGCTTCTTGTGCTGTAAAATTTCCAGAAATCTGGCCGTTACCGGTAATAATTGCATCACGGATAACTGGTGCGCTAATCACTTCATTATCAAGGACAATTGCTAAATTTCTACCAATATTATCTTTACTGGCCATTGCAAATTTTCTTGCTCCAAGATTATCTAATTTAAAATTTACTACAGAAGAATTTGTTAATTGATCAAAACCAGGCTGTGCATCAATTAGATTTTCTCCAGATACAATAATTCTTTTTTCAACATTGTATTGAATATCTTTTTTTGGAGAATTTAAAATATCCACACCTAACGAACTATCGATATTTGAATTAGATAAAAATCTAAAGTTTAATTGCGCTGTCTTTCCAAGTAATTTTTTTATTTCACCAGGATCTTTTAATCCGGGCAATTCTACTAAAATTCTATCTAAACCTCTTGTTATAATATTTGGTTCTTTTGTTCCTAATTCGTCAATTCTATTTCTAACTATTTCTATGGATTGTTCTAAAGCGTTTTTTTTAATTAAGTTCAAGAGATCTACAGTGAAAGTAATTGTTACTATATCGCTTTGATAAATAGCCGAAAATTCTCTACCTGTTGAACTGATAATTGGATTTATAACTTTATCATTTAGAAATTGTTCCAAAGTATTTCTCTGATCTAATTTAAAATTAAAGAGTAAAGAATCTTTTTCTGATCTAAAGTTGGTATATATAAGATTTTTTTCTCTCAATTCTCTTCTTAATTCTAAACTTTTAGATTGAAGTTTTTGTTCAATAAGTGGTTTGGAGTCTATTTCCAAAAGAAGGTAAGATCCGCCTTGCAAATCTAATCCTAAATTTACTTTTTTATTTGAAAATAAAATATTATTACTTATTGGCAAAATATTTGGAATAAAGAAATAAATCCCAAAAATAAAAACTAGTAAAATAGAAAATACTTTAAAACGAGAAAAGTATAACACGCAAATTTATTTAGGCTCTGTTTTGCTAAGGACTGCTGAAATAGATGATTTTATGATTTTAATATTTACATTGTCAGCAATTTCAATTTCTGCTTTATCGTCTTCAATAACTCTAACAACTTTACCGATTAAACCACCACCAGTTACTACGGTGTCCCCTCTAGTAACCGCATCAACCATTGCTTTATGGTCTTTAACTTTTTTTTGTTGTGGACGTATTAATAAAAAATAGAAAATTACAAAAATTAAAATAAGAGGCAGAAATTGGCCGAGCGCTTTTGTATCCATGAAAAACTTAATAAACTATATGAAGCTAATAAACAACATTATTTGTCCTTATAAGCAACGTAACTGAATTCTTTAATTTTTTTTGAAACGCCAATATTTTCAATGTCTTTATTGCTTTTGTTGATAATTAACCAATCACTTAAAGCTTTATCTGTTAGTTCCAAAATATCTTGAAATTCTAACAATTCATTCTCTGTTAGACTATGATAATTTTCTTTAAAAAAACCACCAAGTAATAGATCCATTTCTTTTGTTCCTCTATGACTTGATCGGAACATAAGTTTTTTTCTAAAGTTGTCTATGTTAGAGATCATATTATGTTTTTATAAGTAATAAAGAATATTTCAAATGAATTTTAACGACTTATTTTCTTCAGTTAATAACATTAAAGGTGTGGGGCAAGTTATTGCGAAAAAACTATCTGAAAGAGGCATTGAAAATAAAATAGATTTATTTTTAAATTTACCTACAGGAGCTATTGACAGAACGTTTTGTCCTAAATTGGATCATTTAGAAGTTGGAAAAATATCTACAATATTCGTTCGTCCAGTAAAACATTATTTTCCAAGATTTAGAAACCTCCCAAACAAGGTAGTCTGCAAAGATGAATTTGGAACTATAGATATTATTTTTTTTAATTCCAGAGAAAATTATATAAAACAGATCTTACCCATCAATGAGGAAGTTGTAATAAGTGGAAAGGTTGCTTTCTATAAAAATAAGTTTCAAATAACAAATCCAGACTATGTGCAGTCTGTAGATAAGGAAAGAGATATAAAAAAAATAATGGCAAAATACCCTGCGGTGACAGGTATCTCTCCAAAAACTATTCAAAAAATTTATAAGGAAGAAATTGGTAAATTAAAAAATTTTAAAGAATGGCATAGAAATAAACTTCTAGAAGAAATGAAATGGCCGACCTGGTATGAAGCTATATACAACTTGCACAATCCTTCCAATGTTAGTGATGTTGATAAGCAATCCCCTTTTTACAGAAGATTAGCATTTGATGAAATATTTAGTAATCTTTTAATTTTTTCTGAAATAAAGAAAAGAATAAAACAACTAGAAAAAAAACCAAAAAACATACCAAACGATATATTAATTGAGATAAAAAAAATAATTCCATTTACTCTGACAAATTCGCAAAATAACGCTTGTGCAGAAATATTAAAGGATATTAATTCCTCAAAAAAAATGATGCGGGTTCTTCAAGGGGATGTTGGTAGTGGAAAAACTATTGTTTCTTTGATATCTGCTTTTGTTACTGTCAAATCCGGATATCAAGTAGCTTTTTTATGTCCCACTGAGTTGCTGGCAAAACAACATTATCAGTTATTTAAAAAACTACTTATTTCTACTAACTGTTCAATACAATTACTGTCAGGAAAATTAAAAAACTCAGAACAAAATACTATTCGTAACCTCCTCTCCAAAAAAAAAATTGATATTATTATTGGCACCCATTCCTTATTTCAGGAAAAAACTTTATTTCAAAATTTAGGTTTAATAATTATCGATGAGCAACACAAATTTGGTGTTCAGCAAAGAATAAATTTATCTTTAAAAGGTAATATTAATACTGATGTTTTATTAATGACAGCTACACCGATTCCAAGAACCCTAATATTAACAAATTATGGCGATATGGATATTTCAACATTAAAAGAAAAGCCATTTAATAATACTAATATTCAAACACTATCAAAATCATCAGAAAAAATAGACGAAGTTATTACATTTGTAGAAAAACGTCTTGAGCTAAATGACCAGATTTATTGGGTAACACCTTTAATTGAAGAAAGTGAAAAATTAAAATTAACCGCAGCTATTAAACGATTTGATTACCTAAAAAAAAAATTAAAAGTAGAAATTGGTTTAATTCATGGGTCAATGAAAAGTGATGAAAAAGATAAAATTATGGATGAGTTTATTAATGGTAAAATTAAAGTTATAGTTTCAACAACAGTAATTGAAGTTGGTATTGATAATCAAAATGCCAATACAATGATCATAGAAAATTGTGAACGCTTTGGTTTGTCACAATTGCATCAATTGAGGGGCAGAGTTGGTAGGGGTAAAAAAGATGCCTTCTGTTTGCTTTTGTATTCAAAAAATATTGGTGAAAACGGAAAAAAAAGAATTCACATATTAAAATCATCATTAGATGGATTTTATATTTCAGAAGAGGATTTAAAGCTTAGGGGTTTTGGCGATATTATAGGATATAAACAAAGTGGTGAGAAAGATTTTTTAATAGCTGATCCTATTTTTCACTCTGATTTATTTGAAATAGCAAAACACGAAATTGAAGACATACAGTCTTTAAAAATAAATATAGTAGATAATTATTCTTATTTACTAAAAATATTTAAAAAAGATAAAATTTTAAATATTATTGATACCGGCTAATAATATTTAATTATCTATAGCTTATCGCTATCTCAAATTCTTTAAGACGTTTAAAGATTGACCTTAATTCAGTAACAGTTGTCCAATTTTGTGTAAATAATGAGAAACTATTATGAACTCTCTGAAAAGCATTAGAAGTTTGTATGACGACTCCTAAAGTAACAAGTCCAGAAAATAAGCTTGGGGCTACGACAATATACGGAACTATAACCATCATTTGGGAATATAAATTTTCCCAAATATCAAAATACCCATAATGCAAATATAATCTATGTTTAATAAATTTTATGCCGGTAAACAATTCGAAAATAGTATCTGGTTTAGCAAAATTTATTCTGTCATCTTCTCCGTAAACAAGTTCTTTTCTAAATTTAGCCTCTACTTTCTGGTTGTCATATTCTATGGTTGGTAATTTTGCTCCAACAAACCAACTAATTATTAAACTTCCAAAACTAGTCACTAAAGCAATCCATACCAAAGACCCTTCGATGTTATTTAAAAAATCAACTTTAATATCTTTAGACATGTTCCACAATATTGGCAAAAAAGCCAAAAGTGTCATTATCGCTCTTACAACTTGCAGACCGAGAGTTTCTAATAAGTTTGCAAATCTCATGGTATCTTCTTGAATTCTCTGAGCTGATCCCTCCACATCAACATTGCTAGATGTCCAAAGAGGCACATAAGCAAAAGTCATTGCTTCCCTCCACTTCAAAACCCATATTCTAGTTAAATAATTAGTGAGACTATAAATAAAAACATAAGGTATAGCTAAATACAAAAATTTTTTTATTCCAATCCAAAACTGATCTATATTTTTTGCTTCTTGCAAAACATCATAAAAACCTTTGTACCAAGTATTAATTTGTACAGTTAAAGTTACTTGAGCTAAAAGAGAAATAAAGAGTATCAAGGCACCTCCCCAAGCCCATTTGAACCATTTTTTATTAAGAAAAAAACTTTTTAGCATTTAATTTTTAATAAAATTATCTGCGTAAGATTTTATGATGATCTTTCTTTTTTTTGGATCTAAAATATCAAAGGAAATATCATTTTTTTTTGCATATCTAATCGCATCATCCTTATTATCAAAATAAATTTTGACTTGCTTGCCAGTATCCGTTGAGGAGTTCCAGCCCATAACAAAATCTTTTTGTAAATTTTCTTTAACAAATTCTAAAATCCATGAATTTGATTTGAATTTGCCAGATTGCATTGCTGTTTTACTTGGCATGTAAATTTTGGCTTTTTTCATAGAATTTTAGATAAATTTTATCTCTAATTAAATATGGTCGGGGCAGTAAGATTCGAACTTACGACCCTCTGGTCCCAAACCAGATGCGCTACCAGGCTGCGCTATGCCCCGATTTTATAAAATGTTATATATATACATTTCTGACTTTTTAAAAGAAATACAATTTTATTTTATATTTATTAAGTGTTAAAAGCTTTGCATGATTAAGACAACTTCAAACTTTTTTAAATGGTTTATAAAGCAGGAAACAGCTGCTGGTATAACTTTGTTGGTTATGACTTTCGTAGCTTTAATAGTGAGCAACTCTCATTTTGCTCCTCAATATTTTGCAATACTTAAACAATATTTAACTATAGGTTTTGGCTCTTTTTCTTTAAAACTTTCTATTTTTCATTGGATTAATGATGCTCTAATGGCTGTATTTTTTTTATTAGTTGGCCTTGAGATTAAAAGAGAATTTTTAGAAGGAGAACTCTCACAAACTAAAAAAGCATTACTTCCTATGATTGCAGCAGTTGGTGGAATGCTAGTTCCAGCGTTAATATATGTTTTTTTTAATTTAGGAGATTCAGAAACATTAAGGGGTTGGGCAATACCCTCCGCAACTGACATTGCTTTTTCAATAGGTATATTATCACTGCTAGGAAAGAGAGTTCCAATATCTTTAAAAGTTTTCTTAGTTGCTTTGGCTATCATAGATGACTTGGGGGCAATAATAATAATTGCAATTTTTTATTCCTCTGACATGAATTATCTTTATCTTTTTTTAATGTTCGCATCATTTGGACTGTTGTTAGTAATGAATAGGATGGGAATTGTAAAATTTTTACCTTACTTGGCTGTTGGAATAGTTATGTGGTTTTTTACACACGAATCTGGAATTCATGCCACAATTTCAGGTGTACTATTAGCAATCTCAATTCCTCATAAATCAGATAAAAGTCATCATGATTCCATGCTTATAAAAGTAGAACATTCAATTGCTCCGTATGTTGCTTTTCTAATTATGCCAATTTTTGCTTTGGCTAATGCAGGTGTAAGCTTGGATGGAATTACAATGCACAAATTATTAGACAAAGTTACATTAGGGGTTTGTGTTGGATTGTTTATTGGTAAACAAATTGGTGTATTTATTTTTTCAGCAGCTGCCATAAAATTTGGATGGGCTGATAAACCAAGTAATGCTTCTTGGCTAGGATTGTACGGAGTTGGTATACTTACCGGCATCGGTTTCACAATGAGTCTATTTGTGGGTAATTTGGCTTTTGCAAATAATGCGGTGTATATGGATCAAGTTAAGATCGGAGTGCTTCTAGGATCTTTATTTTCCACTTTGTTAGGATATTTTGTTTTAATAATAGCAACTAAGAAAAATGCTTAATTTAAAAAAAATACTGTCGATTTTTTTGATATCTTCATTTTTTTGTAGCACCTCATTTTCTGTAAATAAAAATTTAGCTTATGATTTTTCATTTAAAGAAATTAATGGAAAACCATACAGTCTAAATCAACACAAAGGTAAGGTACTTTTAATAGTTAACGTTGCTAGCCAATGCGGCTTTGTTAATCAATACGAAGATTTACAGGATTTATATGATGAATATCAAAAAAAAGGATTAGTAATTATTGGTCTTCCCTCTAATGACTTTGGTTCACAAGAACCTGGAACTAATAAAGAAATAAAAGATTTTTGTGAAACTAAGTTCGGTATTACTTTTCCCATGATGGAAAAAATTAATATTACAGGGGATCAGCAAGATCCTTTTTTTAAATGGGCAATTAATAGTTATGGAAGTTCTGCGTTACCAAAATGGAATTTTTATAAAATTCTAATTAACAAAAATGGGCAGATTGAAGAAGTTTATAATTCTTTAACAAATCCTAAAAGCCAAAAGATTACTAAAAAGTTAGAAGAGCTACTCTAATAAAAAAGTGCATTGGCGGTCCCTAGGGGAATCGAACCCCTCTTTTATGGATGAAAACCACATGTCCTAACCGATAGACGAAGGGACCAATCTTGAGGTTTTTATTGATAATTTAAAAATAATCAATCAAAAAAGTATTTTAATTTTTTGATAATGACAAGTCATCAAGTAAAAATTGCACCTCTCTTTTGCCATTCCACTCATTTAAAGAGAGTCTTCCAACAATATCATATTTTTTATTTTTTGGATTAATCAAATAACTACCTAGAGAAGTATTAACGCTATTAAAAGAAATGATGCCAATATTAGAATTGCTTGAAGTCTTGCAAATAGCTTTTATATGGATATCTTTTAGTATTATAGACTTTAGCACTGAAACATTTTCAATTAAAAACCTTGGCTCTCTGTTTGCTGAACCAAAGGGAGCAAGTTTATTAATTTCTAAAAAAAAATCTTCGTTTAAGGCACTAGCAGATAAAACTGTATCTATATAAAGATCTTTTTCTTTTGATGAAGCGCAACCACTCTTATTAAACAACTCAATCATAAGGATTTCAAAATCATTAATTTTATTTACATCAATAGAAAAACCAGCAGCCATTTTATGGCCTCCTCCCTTCTTAATAATATTTAATTGTTTGCTTTTTATTATAGCCATACCGATATCAAAACCAGCAACAGATCTTGCTGACCCCTTACCATTTTGTCCCTCTAGATTAATGATAAATACTGGTTTGTTGAATTGATCTTTTAATCTACTTGCAATAATTCCAATTATACCTTCATGCCAAGCATTCGAACTCAAAACAATTACTGGATTATTATCTTTTAACTTAGCTAAATGTTTAGCTTCATCTAGCATAATATTCTCAATATTTTTTCTTTTTTCATTTAACATATTTATTTCTTTAGAAAGTTTAAAAGCTGTTTCTGGGTCTTCTGTTAATAAAAGATCGGTACCATAATGTGACTTTCCAATTCTGCCACCCGCGTTAATTTTTGGTCCTAAAATATAACCTATATGATATGTAGAAATTTTAGAATTTATATTAGATAGATCTGATAAAGTTTTAATTCCTAGATTATTTCTTTTGGCCATAACTCTTAAACCTTGAAAAACAAATGCCCTATTAAGTCCAAGTAATGGTACTACATCACAAACAGTTCCAAGAGTTACTAAATCTAAATAATTAAATAAATCTGGCTCCTTAATTTCATTTCTTATAAAATAATGTTCATCTCTGAGTTTGCTTACTAGTGCTGTTAAAAATAAAAAAGAAACACCCGCTGCACATAAATACGTGAGGTCTGTTGCTTCATCAAATCTATTTGGATTTACTATTGCGCACGCAGTGGGCAAAGTCTCTGTAGATTGATGATGATCTAAAATGACTACATCTACTCTTTTATCACTGGCAAGAGACATAGCCTCAAAGGCAGTTGTTCCACAGTCAACGGTTATAATTAAATTAACATTTTTATTTATAATTTCAGTGAAACTTTTTGCAGTTGGTCCGTATCCATCTTTGATACGATCCGGAATAAAAATAAAAAAATCACAGTTTAGGTGTTTTAAAAATTTTCCCAAAATAGAGCTTGCTGATGCTCCATCGACATCATAATCACCAAAAATACATATTTTACTTTTGTTCTTTATATGTTTGATGATTGCATCAACCGCCGACTCCATGGATTTTAATACAAATGGATTTGGCATTGAGTTTTTAATTCTTGGATTTAAAAAAAATTCACAAAACTCAGGCTCCACTTTTCTTATGGTCAACAATCTAGCTAGTAGTTCGCTTATACCTAATTCTTGATTGATTTTTTTTACTTTATTTTCTTCGTATTTACTGAATATCCAATTCCGATCAGAAACTGAACGATTGATCATATTTCAAAAGTTTCTGTGTATATTTTTATAATTTTTTGGTCAGAGTGTAATACTAGTAAATCTGATAAAAAATTACTATCCTCTACTCTTATTCCTTTTAATATTTCGCCATCGGTAACTCCTGCTGCACAAAAAATAACATCTCCTTTAACTAAGTCATTCAGATAATATTTTCTCTGCATATCTGAAATTCCAAGTTTGGTTGCACGTAATTTTTCATCATTGTTTGAAATTACCAATCTACCTTGAAACTGTCCGCCAAAACCTTTTATAGCGGCTGCAGCCAAAACTCCCTCAGGGGCACCTCCGGTTCCTACGTACATATCTACTTTAAAGTTATTAATGCAGGTGTATATGGCTCCCAAAACATCTCCATCAGAAATAAATTTTATATTCACAGACAATTTATTTAACGAATTAATTATTTTTATATGCCTATCTCTTTCTAGCAAACAAACAGTGAGGTCTGAAATTTTTACCGACTTAAATTCTGCAATATTTTTTAAATTCTTCTCAACTGTATTGTCCAAATCTACAATGTTTTCTGGAAAACCAGGACCGATTGCAATTTTTTCCATATACGTGTCTGGGGCCTGCAGTAAATTACCCTTTTCAGAAACTGCAATTACCGAAATAGCATTGGGCAAATTTTTAGCTGTTAGAGTAGTTCCGTCCAATGGGTCAACAGCAATATCAAGAGGTTCTCCATCGCCTGTTCCAAGCTTTTCACCTATGTAAAGCATAGGCGCCTCATCCATCTCTCCTTCACCTATGACAATTTTTCCATTCATTTCAATTTTATTTAAATAGTTTCTCATAGAATCAACGGCTGCTTGGTCCGCAGCGATTTTATCATTTTTGCCTTTTAATAAAGACGATGAATAAGCAGCTCTTGCAGCTACTATAGAAAATTTATGTAAAAGTTTTGGATCTAGCACTAAAGTTTACTTTCATCACGTACTCTAATCATCACAATTTTTTTGAATAATTTTTTATTTTTTGAAAGAATTTTTACCACACTTTGTATGGACTTCTCCATTGCTCTGTGTGTTATAATCATTACATTTGAGATGCTGCTTTGACTTGGATCTTGTAGTAGATTTTGAATTGAAATCTTATTTTTTGCTAGCACAGAGGTAATTATAGAAAGCACACCAGGTTTATCATGTACTAAAAAGCGTAAATAGTATTTGCTAACATGATGGCCAAAATTAAATAATTTGTAATTTTTTTTTGCTGCTGGAGATAAGCCGAAAGAAAAATCATCATTACCAACCATTACAGATGCAATATCAGATATAATTGAAGAGGAAGTTGGACCTTTACCTGCACCAGCTCCTTCGTAAATTGTTCTGCCAATAGGTTCACCATCAACAACAACTGCATTAGTAACTCCATTAATATTTGCGATATCTAAATCTGCAGGTATTAAAGCTGGGTGTACTCTTTGCTTGATTTGGTTGTTAACAATTTCTGCTATGCCTAATAATTTAATTCGATAACCAATTTTTTTTGCAAATAAAATATCCAAAATGTCAATATTTGATATTCCCTCAACTAAAAAACCCTTATTTAATATTTTGCTACCAAAACAAATAGAACTAAGGATAGATATTTTGCAAGCAACATCGTTTCCACTCAAGTCAGCTAAAGGGTTGCTTTCTGCATAACCCTTAACTTTAGCGTATTTAAGAGCTTCAGCAAAAGTCGATCCTTTTTTTTCCATTTCAGTCAGAATAAAATTTGTAGTGCCATTTAAAATTCCATAAATATGCTTAATTTTATTTGCTATTAAACCTTGCTTTAGAGATCTAATAATCGGGATGCCTCCTGCAACTGAAGCTTCAAATAAAAGATTTACTGAATTTTTTTCTGCCAAAATAGAAAGCTTATCACCATGCTTTGCAATCAAAGCTTTATTTGCAGTTACGAAATGTTTGCCATTTTTTATTGAGGCAAAAGCTAATTTTTTTGCAATACCATCGCTACCACCTATAAGCTCCACTATAATATCTATATTTTTGCTTTTTGGTAAATCAAGAGGGTTAGATATCCATAATTTTTTTGGTATTGATATACCTCTATTTTTTTTTAAATTTTTTGCACAAACATGAGAAACGTTAATTTTGAATCCAGTTTTATCTAAAATATTTTTTTTATTTTTAAGAAGATTTTTATAAACCTCCAGACCAATATTTCCCAAGCCCACTATGGCTATATTAAAAGTTTTCATTTAAATTAATGAAAGAGTCTCAGAAAACCCATATCTAATATTAAAATTTTGTACAGCCTGCCCAGCTGCTCCCTTAACTAAATTATCTATGGCACTAGCTATAATAATTTTATTTTTAAATTTGTTGTTATACACTGCAATATTACACATATTTGTATTTAAAACTCTATTAGTGTTTATCATATTGTTAGATGTTAAAATTTCGATAAATTTTTCTTTAATATAAAAATTCTTGAGGCATTTATACACGTCATTTGAAGTAACGTCTTTTGACAAATCTAAATAAATTGTGGACAAAATTCCTCTAAAAGTAGGTATCAAATGCGGAGTAAAAGTAATTTGTATTTTTTTAGAATTATGAACTGATAATTCTTGTTCAATTTCAGGCATGTGTCTGTGCTTACCTACACCATAAATAGCTAAATTTTGATTAATATTAGGATAAAGTTTTTTGTCTTCTATTTTTTTTCCAGCACCAGAATAGCCAGATTTAGAGTCTGCAATAATTATATTTGTATTGATTAATTTTTTTTTAACCAAAGGTATTAGCGGAAGAAGAATAGAAGTCGGATAGCATCCTGGGCAAGCGATAATGTTTGCATTTTTGATTAGCGCTCTATTAATTTCACTAAGACCATACACTGCTTTTTTTTGAAGGTTTGTTGCTAAGTGAGGAACTTTGTACCACTCTTCATATATTGTTTTACTACTTATTCTAAAATCAGCGGATAAATCAATTAATACACAATCTTTATTTAATTTTTTAGCTATAACATGAGCCTCTCCATGAGGTAATGCTGTGAAGATCGCGTCAATATTATCTAGATCACTATTTATTAATGAGGATACTTTGGGAAATTTCTTTGTATTCTTAATTTTATTATCAAAGAAAGAAATAGGCTTACCTAAGTTTGATTGGGCAAAAAGATGAGTAATTTGCACACCGGGGTGTTTTGCCAAAATTTTAACTAATTCTATACCTGTAAAACCTGTGGCACCAGCTATTGCAACTTTAATTTTTTTCATATTTTAAATAAAATAGTACATATAATTATTTGTAAATAAAGTGGGAAATAAAAAACGAGTAAAGACTGACTATCTTTTTGAAAATTGAAAACGTCTTCTTGCTTTTTTTTGACCGTATTTTTTTCTTTCAACAGACCTTGAGTCTCTGGTCAATAATTTGTCTTTTTTAACGGTTTTTCTAATTGCTGGATCGGAACCAACTAAGGCTTTGGAAATTCCATGAGTAACTGCACCAGCTTGGCCTGACATACCACCACCTTTAACTGTACACAAAATATCTACGGAGGTCTTTTTGTCAGTTATATTTAATGGCTTTTCTATAAGAAGTTGATGAACTGGTCTTTTAAAATATTCAGTATAAATTTTTCCATTTACAGATATTTTTCCTGAACCAGCTAAAACCCATACTCTAGCAACCGCATCTTTTCTCTTGCCCGTAGCGTAGTGTGCATCTTTTGTAATTTTGATATCTAATGACATTAATTTGCTATTGTATTTTTTTTATTCATAGTAGCAAAATTAAAAACACTTAATTTTTGTGCTGCATGAGGATGGTTATCATCTTTATACAATTTTAATTTTGTTAACTGTTTTTTAGCTAAAGGACCATCTGGTAACATTCTTTTTACAGCAAGCTTAAGAACTTCCTCAGGTTTTTTTGCCATTAAAAGTTTAGGAGAAGTCTCCTTAATTCCTCCTGGATGTCCTGTGTGCCTATAATATCTTTTATTTTCAAATTTATTTCCTGAAAATTTTATTTTAGAAACATTTGTTACTACAACAAAGTCGCCATCATCCATATGTGGTGTGAAAGTTACTTTATTTTTACCTCTAAGAATTTTTGATATTTGTGATGCAAGTCTACCAACAACTGCATTTGTAGCATCTATATGAACCCAGTTATTTTTAATTTCGCTTTTTTTAATAAAATTAGTCATAAAAGAACGACTAAATACTGTTTGGGTGATTAAATGTCAACATCAGATATTAAGATTTAAGCTTATACATCATCATTAATATAGTCATCATTAAAAAAACGGATGTTAACTGGTGTAGAGCTGCTAAATAAATGTTAACACCACTTGTTAGAGTAACAATTCCTAAGATTATTTGAATTAACAAAAATGTCATAAGTAAATTTGTATAAAAAATATTTTTTTTTATTGAGGACAAATTAACAATATAAAATATTAAAAAAATAATAAAAATTAAGTATGCATTTAATCGATGGAAAAGTTGAATATGGGCCCTATCAAAAAGCAACTCTTTAGAAAAAAAAGATTTTACAGTAACTTCTTCAGGAAAGTAATTTAAATTCATTTTTGGCCATGTTTGATAGATGAGTCCGGCATCAAGTCCAGATGTAAAGGCACCAAATACGATTTGTACAAAAAATAAAAATAAAAATAAAATCATAAACACCATACTCCAAGAAAAATTTATAGATAAATTTGAGTTATCTGTATTAAGATAAGACCAAAAAATTAACCCCAATATTAAAAATGCAACACTTAAATGCGCTGCTAGTCTAAAATGACTTACATCTGCATTATCGGTTAACCCACTGCTAACCATAAACCAACCCAAAAATCCCTGAAACAAAAATAAAAAAAAAATAATAAAATAATAAAAAAAATTATTTCTATGT
>ERZ887849.1184-NODE-1184-length-25576-cov-7.666667_pt1 | contig 25576 bp, 22 predicted proteins | sample MGYA00521267_ERZ887849 | MGnify/ENA primary metagenome ERZ887849 (study PRJEB32303, sample SAMEA104408601) | aquatic metagenome | biome: Brackish water; feature: Pelagic; material: water | place: Baltic Sea | collected 2014-06-06T16:11:00 | depth 2,863 m ... | reverse complement strand
TCGAGGTCGCGTTCTTGATCGAGTCGTTGCCCTGCACCATGCCCGAGGGCTCGAATTTGGTGAAGGTGAACGCATCCACGAACTCTTCCAGCGGCACGCCATATTGCAGACCCACCGAGACCGCGATGGCGAAGTTGTTCATCATCGCACGAAAGCCCGCGCCCTCTTTGTGCATGTCGATGAAGATCTCGCCCAGCTGACCATCGGCATATTCGCCGGTGCGCAGGTAGACCTTGTGGCCACCGACAATCGCCTTTTGGGTATAGCCTTTGCGACGCTCCGGCATCTTGTCGCGGTGCGATTTCTGGATTTCCTTGATGATCACCTTTTCGATGACCTTCTCGGCCAGAACCGCCGCCTTTGCCTGCGGATTACCCGATTCGAGGATTTCCGCCGCTTCGTCGTCATCCTCGACCAAAGCTGACGCCAGAGGCTGGCTGAGCTTGGAGCCGTCACGGTAGAGCGCGTTGGCCTTCACGCCGAGCGACCAGCTATATTCATACGCTTTCTGGCAATCTTCGATCGTGGCGTCGTTGGCCATGTTGATCGTCTTGGAGATCGCGCCCGAGATGAAGGACTGCGCCGCGGCCATCATGGTGATGTGGCTGTTCACGCCGAGATAGCGTTTGCCCTTCTTGCCGCAGGGGTTGGCGCAATCGAAGACCGAATAATCGCTCTCACGAAGATGTGGAGCGCCTTCCAGCGTCATGGTCCCGCAGACATGGTCGTTCGCCGCGTCGATATCGGCGCGAGAATAACCCAGATGCGCCAGCAAATCGAAGGTCGGATCGTTCAGCTTCGCCTCGGGGATGCCAAGAACATTGGTGCAGAACTCCACGCCCAGCGTCCACTGGTTAAAGACAAAGCGGATGTCGAAAGCCGATCCCAGAGCCGCGTCCACCTTGGCCAACTCGTTGGGGCCAAACCCGTGACCGATGAGCGAGGTGTGGTTGATCCCCGGCGCGTTGCCAATGCTGCCATGACCGACCGCGTAGCTGATGATCTCTTCGATCTGAGCCGAGCCGTAGCCCATTGTCTCGAGGGCGGCAGGCACGGATTGGTTGATGATCTTGAAATACCCACCACCGGCGAGCTTTTTGAACTTCACCAGAGCGAAGTCAGGCTCGATGCCAGTCGTGTCGCAATCCATCACCAGACCAATGGTGCCCGTGGGCGCGATCACGGTGGATTGCGCGTTGCGGTAGCCATGCTTCTCGCCCAGTTTCAGCGCCTCGTCCCAGCTGGACATGGCAAGCTCCACAAGGCGGCTGTCAGGGCAGTTGGTGAGGTCCAGAGGCACAGGCTTCACAGCCAGCCCCTCATAGCCTTCGGTCGCGCCGTAGGCCGCGTTGCGGTGGTTGCGAATGACGCGAAGCATATGCTCGCGGTTACGCTCAAACCCTGCGAAGGGACCAAGCTCTCCGGCCATTTCGGCCGATGTGGCATAAGACACGCCCGTCATGATCGCGGTCAGCGAGCCACAAAGCGCGCGACCCTCGTCGCTGTCATATCCCAGGCCCATATTCATCAGGAGGCCGCCGATATTGGCATAGCCCAGACCCAGCGTGCGGAAATCATAGCTGCGCTGCGCGATTTCCTTCGAGGGGAACTGCGCCATCATCACGCTGACTTCCAGCGTCACGGTCCAGAGGCGGGCCGCGTGCATGTAGGCCTCTGCGTCGAACTTGCCGTCATTGTAGAAGGTCAGCAGGTTCATCGAGGCGAGGTTACAGGCGGTGTCGTCGAGGAACATGTATTCCGAGCAGGGGTTCGATCCGCGGATCTCACCATCTTCGGGGCATGTGTGCCATGCGTTGACCGTGTCGTGATACTGAATGCCGGGATCGGCGCAGGCCCAGGCGGCGTGGCCCACATCTTCCCAAAGATCGCGGGCCTTGATGGTCTTGGCAACGCTGCCATCGGTGCGGTTCAGAAGCGCCCAATCGGCGTCATCTTCCACGGCCTTCAGGAACGCATCGGTGACGCGGATCGAGTTGTTGGAGTTCTGACCCGAAACGGAGGCGTAGGCCTCAGAGTCCCAATCGGTGTCATAGGTCGGAAACTCGATGCTGTCATAGCCCTGCTTGGCGTAATCCAGCACGCGTTTGACGTATGTCTCCGGGATCGAGCACTTCTTGGCACTGCGAATCGCGTCCTTCAGCTGCACGTTCTTCTTGGGGTCGACCGAATCCTCGATCGTGCCGTCCCACGCGCCGATCGCTGCGAAGATCTCGTTAAGCTTTTGCTCGTGCATCTTGGAGCCTGCGACAATGCTGGCGACCTTCTGCTCTTCTTTTACCTTCCAGTTGATGAATTCCTGAATATCGGGGTGGTCCGCATCACAGATCACCATCTTGGCCGCGCGGCGCGTGGTGCCGCCCGACTTGATGGCACCCGCCGCGCGGTCGCCGATTTTCAAAAAGCCCATGAGGCCTGAGGATTTGCCGCCACCGGACAGCGGCTCGTTCGCTGCGCGAAGGCTGGAGAAATTCGTGCCCGTGCCGGAGCCATACTTGAAAAGACGTGCCTCGCGGACCCACAGGTCCATGATACCGCCCTCACCCACCAGATCATCGGCGACCGATTGGATAAAGCAGGCATGGGGCTGCGGGTGCTCGTAGGCGGAGGTGGATTTGGTCAGCTCGCCCGACTGGTAGTCCACGTAATAGTGGCCTTGCCCCGGTCCGTCGATGCCATAGGCCCAGTGCAGGCCGGTGTTGAACCATTGTGGGCTGTTCGGCGCGCCCATCTGGCGGGCCAGCATGAAGCGCATCTCGTCAAAGTAGGCGCGCGCATCGCTCTCGGCCGTGAAATAGCCACCCTTCCAGCCCCAATAGGCCCAGGCGCCAGCGAGCCGATCAAACACTTGCTTGGCGCTGATCTCGCCGCCCTTCTTGACGCTGTCTCCATCTGGGACCGAACGCCACAGGAACTCGGGCACGCCCTTCTCTTTGACCTTCTTGAGGCGCGCAGGCACGCCAGCTTTGCGGAAGTATTTCTGCGCGATAACGTCACTTGCCACCTGGCTCCAGCTTGCGGGCACTTCGACGCCCTCCAGCTTGAACACAGTCGTTCCATCCGGATTACGGATCTCCGAGCTTGTCGTGACAAATTCGAGCGCCGCATATGCGTCCTGCCCGGCCTTGGTGAATTTGCGTTCAATCTTCATCGTCCTGCCCCATCTCGTTTCGGTTTATATACTTTGCGCGACCCAAATTACGGCCCAACACCCTGTTCTCTGCCCGGCGACAAAAGAGGACCCCCCACCCAAATTTGCGGGATAAACAAAGCCGGTTAATACCTACCGGATATGTCGCTTGGGTCCTGCCCTGTCCGGTTGGGCCGCACAATATGTTGTGGCTTACCGACCGGTCCGCACAAACTGGCGTATCGGGGCATAGGTGGTCAACGCAAATTTTACCGTTTCTGCACCAAAAATAAGTTGACCTATCCGCCTCGGGCTGGGCCATGAGGCGGCTTGTGATTCACCCACCGAACCATCCCCAATTTCATCCCCCGAACGGGGCGGCGCGCTCATCCATAAAAGCGCAATCTCTTGGCGGGTTTAGGTGTGCCCCTTGCCAAACCGGGTGAAGCCCGTGAGGCGGTGCGACGGGATGAAACTGTCCACATGCAAAAAAAGGTTAACGCCCAAGACAGATATTGCAGCCGCGCAACAGCATGGCCGCAGACCCCCGGTGTCAGCAAGCACGGGCGCCCGCGCCGGAGCGCGTTTGGTCAGAAGTTATGCAAGGGAGATTATATGGTCGGGGCGATAGGATTCGAACCTACGACCCCCTGTACCCAAAACAGGTGCGCTACCAAGCTGCGCCACGCCCCGAACCATGGCGCGTCTCTACTGCGAATTTTCGGCTTTGAAAACCCCTAACAGGGCCAAGCGGGCGTCCCATTTTCAAAGGCCGGGTGGCGCAGCTCGCTGCCGGGCATTATTCCCAGCCGCTCCGACAGGCCGCCATTGATCTCCAGCACCGCCTTGATATCAGGGCTGCCGCCAAAAATCGGTGTCTCATCATGGGGGATGGCGTTTGCATGCACTTTCACGACCGTCCCGCTGGCATCGATAAAAATCATATCGAGGGGAATCAGCGTATTTTTCATCCAAAAGCCGACTTGCTTTGGCTCGGGGTATACAAAGAGCATGCCAGCGCTTTGAGCCAGGCTCTCGCGATTCATCAGGCCTTGGGCACGCTCATCCGGCTCATCCGCCAATTCAATCGTGAAGCGTGCCTGCCCCCAATCGCCGCGCAATGTCACCTGATCGTCGGCGCACGGTCCGGCCGCAGCCGCTCCTGCGCTCAGAATAAATGCCGTGGCAATCAGCCCTCGGACGCATCCTCGGAGGCCGCCTGCGCCACCGTTCCAACCGCACTTTCCCATCCACACACCTCCGTGGCCATGCGGCCGCGTTTACCTTCGATCACACGTATGGCCAGCGCCTCGCCCGGTTGCAAGTCTGCAAGACCCGAGCGACGGAGCACTTCTACGTGAACGAACACATCTTCACCGCGCCCGAATGTGTTGGCAAAGCCGAACCCCTTGCCCTTGTCGAACCATTTGATTCGTGCAGGCTCCAGCGTGGCGTTGGCGATCACGGCGGGGTCAATATCCTCGAGGTCAGCCATCGTGCTGGCGGTGATGCCCTCAGGTGGCTCGATCTGGTGGACCGCGACGGCCTGAACCCCGCGCGTGGTGTCCTGCACGTCGATCTCAATGCCAGCATCATCAGCGACCGAGCTTTGTCCGAAATTACGCAGCACATTGGCATGTAGCAAGATGTCGGGTCCCCCCTCATCCGCTACAACGAACCCAAAGCCTTTAACCGGGTCAAACCACTTTACGCGGCCTTTGATTTTGCGAATGGATTGCTCCATAGCCAGCACCCATTTTTCACGCCGCAAGCTACCCCAAGCGACGCAATAAGCTTTGAGCATTCGCCGGTGAGTTGCAAGGCCCGGGCGCCAAAAATTTAAGGCGATTGCATTTCACGTTGCGTGAGTTTCACGGGTTTAAGCGTTTGATTTCCCAGTTGGAATGTGCTGTTTCACGCCGCCAAACAAAGCGATCATGCAGGCGAAAATCTCCGTCCGCCCAGAACTCAATTTCGCTGGGTGTGATCTTGAAGCCACCCCAGAATGGCGGGCGTGGCGGGTTGGTGCCGTGGCGCGCAGTGACCTTGGCCACCTCGGCCATCAGGGCCGTGCGTCCGCTCAGGGGGCGCGATTGCTCAGACGCCCATGCGCCCAGGCGGCTCTTGAGCGAGCGGGAGGCATAATATTCATCCGCCTCCGGTCCTTCAAAGCGCTCTACCGTGCCGCGCACGCGAACTTGGCGACGCAAGCTCTTCCAATGCATGACAAATCCGGCTTTGCCCGTCGCCTGAAGCTCCTGCCCTTTGGCACTGTCGTAATTGGTGTAGAAAATGAACCCGTCAGCGGCCACTTCCTTCAAGAGAACCATCCGCACGTTGGGCAGACCCTCCGCATCGACCGAGGCCAGCGCGATCGCGTTGGGGTCATTCATCTCCGTCGCCTCCGCCTCGGTCAGCCAGCGGCGGGCGATCTCGAACGGGTCGTCGCCGCCAAATTTTCCACTTCGGTCACTCATCTTGCTCTCCTGCTTTCATGCACGCGCGTGCGAATCGCCGGCCATGCGGGCCTTGATGGTCCAAGGGCGTTCGCTTATGGATCAATCGAGCACCAAGGATGGGTCGGGGACAGCACATGTCAAATCAACTAATGGCCGGTAAGCGCGGCCTTATCATGGGCCTTGCCAATGATAAATCAATCGCATGGGGCATCGCCAAGGCCTGCGCCGATGCGGGGGCCGAAATGGCCTTCACCTATATGGGCGATGCCTTCAAGAAACGGGTCGAGCCTCTGGCGACTCAGATCGGCGTGGAGCATCTGTTTGATTGCAACGTCTCGGACCCCGCCTCGATCGACACGGCCTTTGCCGAGATTGAGCGTGTCTGGGGCAAGATCGACTTTCTCGTGCATGCCATCGGGTTCTCCGACAAGAACGAATTACGCGGGCGGTATGTCGACACCAGCCGCGACAACTTTCTGATGACCATGGACATCAGCTGCTACAGCTTCACCGCCGTGGCCCAGCGCGCCGAAAAACTGATGACTGATGGTGGCTCGATGCTGACGCTCACCTATTACGGTGCCGAGCAGGTCATGCCGCATTACAACGTCATGGGTGTGGCCAAGGCCGCGCTTGAGGCGTCGGTGAAATATCTGGCCGAGGATCTGGGCCGCCAAGGTATCCGCGTCAACGCGATCTCCGCCGGACCGATCAAGACACTGGCCGCCAGCGGCATCGGCGATTTCCGCTATATCCTGAAATGGAATGAGCTGAACTCGCCCCTGCGCCGGAACGTGACCATCGATGATGTGGGCAAATCCGCGCTTTATCTGCTCAGCGATCTGGGCTCTGGCGTGACGGGCGAGAACCTGCATGTGGACGCAGGATATCACATCGTCGGGATGAAGGCCGTGGACGCACCCGATATCGACGCCGCAAAGGGCTGAGGCCCCCGGATCAAACGCCAGACCGAGAAGAGGCCGCGCCATGACAGATCCCCTGCCCCATGAAAAAGGCTTCCATGTCAGCTGGGATCAGCTGCACCGCGATTCGCGCAACCTCGCATTGCGATTGGATGCCATCGCACCAAAAGGCGGCTGGCGCGCCGTGGTCGCTATCACGCGCGGTGGCATGGCGCCCGCGATGATCGTCGCGCGTGAATTGGATATTCGCACTGTCGATACGATCAGCGTGAAAAGCTATGACCACCAGACCCAGTCCGAAGCGCAGGTCGTCAAATCCCCCGATATGGACCTCATCGGCGATGGAGCGGGCATCCTCGTGGTTGATGATCTGGTCGATACCGGCCGCACGCTAAAAGTGGTCCGCGCGCTTATGCCGAAGGCGCATATCGCCACCGTTTACGGCAAACCGATGGGCCTCAGCCTCGTGGACACGTTCGTGGGTGAGGTTGCACAGGACAGCTGGATCTACTTCCCGTGGGACATGGCTTTGCTCTATGTGGCCCCCTACCGGGGCGATTGAGGCACCGTTAACTTTCAAGAGACTGACGTAAAACTGATCCGCGTTTGAGGGCTTTGCACATGAATTTCACCGGCCGCACCGCCGCCACGTTTTTCCCGCCCGTCATGGAGGCGCGCCGCTGGCTGGATGGTGTGACGCAGCCTCCGGGCCGCCCCCTGATCAACGTGAGCCAAGCGGCCCCCGTGGACCCGCCCCCCGAGGCTCTGCGCCGGGTCATCGCCGAGGCCGCGATGAACACGCCCGAGGCGCATCTTTACGGGCCCGTTCTGGGGCTTGCGGGCTTGCGCGCCGAGGTGGCCACGCAATGGAACGCAGGCTATGGCGCGTCGCTCACGCCTGCCAATGTGGGCATCACTTCGGGCTGCAATCAGGCATTTTGCGCCATGATCGCCACGCTATGTGCCGAGGGCGATGAGGTGATCCTGCCCACCCCTTGGTATTTCAATCACAAGATGTGGCTGGATATGACCGGGGTGCGTTCCGTGCCGCTGCAAACCGGCGAGGGTCTGTTGCCGGATCCCGAGACTGCCGCTGCCCTCATCACCCCACGCACGCGCGCCATCGTGCTGGTCACGCCCAACAATCCCGGCGGGGTGGAATATCCCGCAACCCTCGTGCGCGCCCTTTTTGAAGTGGCCAAGGCGCACGGAATCGCGCTGATCATCGACGAGACATATCGCGATTTTGACGCCCGCTCCGGCGCGCCCCATGATCTGTTGCAGGATGCGGATTGGGGCGAGACCTTGATCCAGCTTTACTCCTTCTCCAAGGCCTACCGTCTGACCGGGCACCGCGTGGGCGCAATGGTCGTCTCAGAGGCGCGTATGGCCGAGGCCGAGAAATTCCTCGATGCGGTCGCCATCTGCCCCAACCAACTGGGCCAGATTGCAGCGCTCTGGGGGATGCAGAACCTTGGGCAGTGGCTGTCAGGTGAGCGGGCCGAGATCCTTGACCGCCGCGCCGCGATTGAGGAGGCGATGCCGCGTCTCAGCGCGAAAGGCTGGCGGCTTCTGGGGTGTGGCGCGTATTTTGCCTATATGGAGCATCCGTTCGATATGCCATCGGACGTGTTGGCCCAACGACTGGTGGCGGAAGCGGGCGTGCTTCTATTGCCCGGCACGATGTTCACGCCCGAGGGCGATGCGGCGGGCATACGCCAGCTTCGCGTGGCCTTCGCCAATGTGGACCGCGCCGGGATCGACACGCTTTTCACCCGGCTTGAGGGGCTGGGCTGGCCCCTTGCCCCGGGCTATACCAGCACGTAAGTAACACCGCATAGGCGGGAAAAACCGCCAAAAGATCACGGCAACAGGGAGCCGCGCGTCATGAAGGGCAAAAGCAGTATCTCAAAATCCGCCATGTGGGTTCTGATGGGTCTCTTGATCCTCGGGCTTGGCGGGTTCGGCGTGACCAATCTGGGCGGCAATATCACGCGCGTCGGCTCGGTCGGCGAGGCCGAGATCAGCGTCACCGACTATGCGCAGGCTCTGCGCTCGGAGATCAACGCGGCGCAGTCCGAGGCCGGGCGCGCGATTTCCTTCCCCGAAGTGCAGGCGGCGGGTCTTGACGACCAGATCCTCGCGCGCCTGGTGGCCGAGGCCGCTCTGGACGATGAGACGCGCAAGATGGGCATTTCGGTCGGCGATGAAATCCTGCGCGAGCAAATCCTTGTTATCCCTGCGTTTCGCGGGATGGATGGCACGTTCAACCGCGAGGCCTACCGTTTTGCGCTGGATCAGGCCGGGCTGAATGAGGCGCAGTTCGAGCAAAATATCCGTGACGAGACCGCCCGCACGATTGTGCAGGGTGCCGTCATCTCGGGCGTGAGCGCGCCGGATGCCTATACCGACACGCTTTTGCGCTATATTGCCGAAGAGCGTGACATCACTTTTGCAACCCTCGATCGCGGCGATCTGATCACCGGCCTGCCCACCCCGACAGAGGCCGATCTGCGCGCCTATCACCAATCCAACCTGCCCGATTTCACCACGCCCGAGGTGAAGCAGATTACCTATGCATGGCTCACGCCCGAGATGATCATCGACGATGTGGAGGTCGACGAGGCCAGCCTGCGCGAGGCTTATGAGGACCGCCTGCCCGAGTTTCAGCAGCCCGAGCGACGTCTGGTCGAGCGTCTGGTATACCCTGACACCGCCGCCGCCGAGGCCGCCCTTGCGTCGCTGGAGGCAGGCAGCAGCTTTGAAGATCTGGTGGAAGAGCGCGGGCTGACCCTTACCGATGTGGATATGGGCGATGTAGCGCTGGACGAGCTTGGCAATGCGGGCCTGCCCGTTTTTGCCGCCGAGACAGGCGATATTGTCGGGCCAGCCCAGACATCGCTTGGCCCTGCGCTGTTCCGCATCAACGCCGTGCTTCAGGCACAAAACACCAGCTTTGAGGAGGCCGAGCCCCTTCTGCGGGCCGAACTTGCCAGCGACCGTGCGGCCCGCGTGATCCTAGGTGCTGTGGACGGTGTGGACGACCTTCTGGCGGGGGGGGCGACACTTGAAGAAGTGGGTGCCGAGACCGAAATGCGCAACGGAACGATTGAATGGCACCCCGGCGTGAGCACGGATATCGCGGGCTATGAGGGCTTCCGCGAGGTCGCCGCCGCCGTGCAACTGGGCGATTTCCCAGAGGTCGGCTCGCTTGAGGATGGCGGCATCTTTGCCCTACGCCTCGATGCTCTGATCGAGCCTGCCATACAGCCTTTTGAGGATGTGCGCGACGCGGTGCAGCAAGGCTGGACCACCGAGGCGATCACAAAGGCGCTGCGGGCCGAATCCGCCACGACCGTGACCGCGCTTGAAGGTGGTGCCAGCTTTGAGGATCAGGGCCTTGAGCCGCAAGTGACCGAGGCGCTCACGCGGCGCGGCTTCCAGCCCGGCACGCCGGTTTTGTTCATCGAGACGGTGTTCGGCCTTGAGCCCGGTGGCGTGGCCTTGCTTGAAGGCGAAGGCACGGGGCGTCTGTTCATCCTGCGCCTTGATGCGGTGCGCCCGCCCTCGCAGGACGACGCCGATCTGGTCCAACTCCGCCGCGCGCTTGCCGACGCCGCCGCCGCCGATCTGAGCCAGGATCTCTATCAGGCGCTGGCCAATGATATCCGGGCCCGCGCCGGGATCGAGATTGACCAACAAGCCCTCAACGCCGTGCATGCCAATTTCCGCTAGGCCCCGCCCGAGAAAGAGATTAATCCCTTGCACCTGACCCCCTCATTCGATGCGTTCGCCGCCGGGTTCAATGCCGGGCACTCTCAGGTGGTCTATACCCGCCTTGCCGCCGATCTCGACACGCCGGTCTCATTGATGCTGAAACTGACCAGTGCCGCTCCCGATGCGTTCGTGCTGGAATCGGTGACAGGCGGCGAGGTGCGGGGGCGCTATTCCATCATCGGGATGAAGCCGGATCTGATCTGGCAATGCCACGGCGACACCAGCCGGATCAACCGCGAGGCGCGCTATGACAGCGCAGCGTTTGAGGCGCAGCCCGGCGCGCCGCTCGACAATCTGCGCGCGCTGATTGGCGAAAGCCGGATTGATCTGCCCGAAGACCTGCCCGCCGCCTCTGCCGGGCTCTTTGGCTATCTTGGCTATGATATGATCCGTCTGGTGGAGCATCTGCCCGATGTGAACCCCGATCCCTTGGGCCTGCCCGATGCGGTGATGATGCGACCTTCGGTGGTGGCGGTTCTGGACGGTGTGAAGGGCGAAGTGATCGTGGTGGCCCCCGCATGGGCGCAGCCGGGCCTCTCGGCCAAGGCCGCCTATGCGCAGGCCGCCGAGCGTGTCATGGACGCCGTGCGCGATCTGGAGCGCGCCCTGCCCCAGGCCAGCCGCACGATGGGCGAGGCGCATGAGGACGCGCCACCAGTCTCAAACTTTACCAAGGACGCCTACAAAGCCGCCGTGGAGCGCGCCAAGGATTACATCCGCGCGGGCGATATCTTTCAGGTCGTGCCGTCCCAGCGCTGGACCCAGCCGTTTCGCCAGCCGCCCTTCTCGCTCTACCGCAGTTTGCGGCGCACCAACCCCTCACCTTTCATGTTCTATTTCAACTTCGGCGGGTTTCAGGTGATTGGCGCCAGCCCCGAAATCCTCGTCCGCGTGTTTGGGGATGAGGTCACGATCCGCCCCATTGCGGGCACCCGCCCTCGAGGGGCCACACCCGAGGAGGATCGCGCCTTTGAGGCCGATCTTCTGGCCGATCAAAAGGAGTTGGCCGAGCATCTCATGCTACTGGATCTGGGCCGCAACGACACCGGCCGCGTCAGCAAGATCGGCACGGTGCGCCCGACAGAGGAATTCATCATCGAGCGTTACAGCCACGTGATGCATATCGTGTCGAACGTGGTGGGCGAGTTGGCCGAAGATCAGGACGCGCTGTCGGCGCTGCTGGCGGGTCTGCCTGCGGGCACGGTGTCTGGCGCGCCCAAAGTCCGTGCGATGGAGATCATCGACGAGCTTGAGCCGGAAAAGCGCGGCGTCTATGGCGGCGGCGTGGGCTATTTTAGCGCGAATGGTGATATGGACGTCTGCATCGCACTGCGGACCGCCGTGGTGAAGGATGAAAACCTTTACATTCAAGCCGGTGGCGGCGTTGTATATGACAGCGACCCCGAGGCGGAATATATGGAAACAGTGCATAAATCGAACGCCATCCGCCGGGCTGCCGCCGATGCCGCGCGTTTTAGTGGCGGAGGCAACGGCTGAGCCGGAGTTGATCCGCATCAAAGATCGGAACGGGAATCACCTTTAGACAGGCGGTGTTCACTTGGAACGCCTCTTGGAAAGGACCCCTCTATGTTTCCCATGACACGTCTGATCGCCGCACCGGCCTTTGCCTTCGCACTCGCGCTCAGCCTGCCCACCGCCACCATTGCCAGCCCATTGATCGAAAGCTCGGTCGCCGCAGACAGCGTCTCGGAGAGCAAGCAAACCATACCCGCGCTCTATGTTACCGCCGCCGAGGCGGCGGAGGTTCTGGCCACGCGTGACGATATACTCCTCATTGACGTGCGCACCCCCGAAGAGACCATGCTGGTGGGTTACCCGGATGCGGCGGATGTGAATATTCCCTTTCTCCTGCTCGATCCCGATCACAAGCTGAATGAGAAAGGCTCTTATGTCATGGCGCCCAACCCGCGCTTCGCCGATGCGGTGCTGACCTATCTCGACGGACGCGCGCCTGCCGCTATCCTTGTGATGTGCCGCTCCGGCGGGCGCAGCGCCAAGGCGGTCGACGCTCTCGTCGCCACCGGGCTGGATGTGCCGCTCTATTCCGTTCTCGACGGGTTCGAGGGTGATAAAGACGCCGAAGGCCGCCGCAGCGTGAACGGCTGGAAGAATAACGGCGCGCCCTGGGGCACCAAGATCGCGGCCGGGTTCCTGCAAGGGGTGGACTAACCCCGGCGGGGCGTTGCATCAGGAGCCATGAGTAGGCTGATCCTTTTCAACAAACCCTACGGCGTGCTGTCGCAATTCACCGACAAGGGCACGGCGGGCAGTCCGCGCGCAACCCTGTCGGATTTCATCGACCTGCCCGGCGTCTACGCTGCCGGGCGGCTTGATCGCGATAGCGAGGGGCTGTTGCTTCTGACGGATGATGGCAAGCTTCAGGCCCGCATTGCTGACCCTAAGTTCAAAGCGCCCAAGACCTATCTGGTGCAGGTCGAAGGCCTACCCGATGCGACAGCCCTTGAGGCTCTGACGCGCGGTGTGACCCTTAAGGACGGACCCACACGGCCCGCGCAGGTCCGCCGGATCGATCCGCCCGACCTCTGGCCCCGCGACCCGCCCGTGCGCTTTCGCAAATCCGTGCCGGATATGTGGATTGAGGTGACCCTGACCGAGGGGCGCAACCGTCAGGTCCGGCGCATGACCGCCCATGTGGGACATCCCACGTTGCGCCTTGTGCGCTGGCGCATTGGGCAATGGTCTCTGGAAGACCTCGCCCCCGGCACATGGCGCGCGGCGTGAGCGCGCCTCAATACTTACCGATGGCCACTTTGCTCAGCATTTCCAGAACCTTGCCCGCGCCATCCACCGCGCGCAAATCAACGCTATAGCGGTTGCCCCTCCCACCCGAGCAGGGTGGCAGATAGCCGGGGCTAGCATATTTACCCTTGCCACGCGCCGCTTTGATCACCTGCGCACCCGCCGGAAGCTTGGCCGTCATCCCCGGCACCGCGGGAAGCTTGGCCGTGCTGCCGCTCACAGGATAGCCGATGCGCCCGTGGCCGCCGTTCTTGGACAGCGGCTGATAGCTCAGATCATTGAAATCGGCGATGATCCATTTGGTCCCCTGCGGGATGCCCGACACCAGCATCGGTGGCATGCTTCCGTTGCCACCATGGAGCTTGCATTGCTCGCCTGCGGGCACGCGCGCCCCGTCCCATCCGCCCGAAAGCTGCACGGACATTTCAGCCGTGGCCATCCCCGAACTCAAAAGCAGCGCCAAGGCTGCGGCTTTGATCTTCATTATAGCCTCTCCCGTTCTTGGGCCGCCACGCAACCCGTTCAATGTTTACTCGGTGCCAGTCGTCAAAACCGCCGAAATCGGTGCAAGGGCCACGCTGCTGGCGCGATCCTGAAGCCCCCAAAGCAGCAGCGCGCTGATCGTGTCCGCGCGCAAACGGCCCAGCATGATCACGCCGCCCTCGTCCCGGCTTGCCTTGAACGCCGCCTGATCCAGAAACCGCCGGATCACTTTCGCGTCCTGCCCGCTGCCGTCAAAATCGCGGAACACAGCGCCCACTGGCACCCCCTCACGCGCAATCAGCTTTTGCGCCGTGTCGAGCCCATTGGGAAACAGCACCAGCCCGTGCCCGCTCGCGTTCAGGATCGAGGCCAGTTGCTCGCTCACATCCCGGCCCGCTTGCAAGCCTGTGGTCGTGCCTTCCAGAACCGCAACTGCCTCGGGCACGGCGGCGAACACAGTCTGCAGAGTGACTTCCGTATCCACCGCCTGTGCGCCTGCGGGGAGGTCCGCCAGCGCCATCACCTCAAACCCTTTGTCGCGGTAGCTCTGCATCGCCTCGCGCGCGCCGGGGGCGACCGCATCCACAGCGAAAGTGAGCGGGTACGGAAAGCTCGCCAACGCGTCCACGCCAATGGGCGAGGACCCATCATCAATCAGGACAATCGACATGAGCGGCTTGCCCTCGGGATTGTCGAACGGCACGGCAAACGCCTCGATCGCAGGGCGCGGGACATCGCTTACTGTCTGCGCTTGCGCCGCGGCCTCGGGCGCGGCCTCGGGCTCCGGATCGCCTACGGCGGGCAGACGCCCGGTCTGCACATCTTCGGCAAGGTTGCCGATGGTGCTGGTATTCTCTTCCGGTGCGGGCGCTTGCTCGGGCGTGTCTAATGCCTCGGGGATCAGGGCTGCGATTTCTTCGTCGGCGCTCTGGGTCGCGGGGGTCTCGGCCTCTGGGGTCTCCACTTCAGTGGTTTCAGTCTCCGCCTCCGCCGGTGCGGCCTCCTCAGGCATCTGCTCGGCCGCGGGAAACGCCTCCGCCTCCGCCTCTGGCAAAGCGGGTTGCGCGGGCTCAGCCGAGATCGACAGATCTTCCTCCGCGCCCTGCTCCACCATCTCGGGTGCTGCCATCTCGGGGCTTTCTTCCTGCAGCACGATACCCGAATCCGACGCCGCATCCGGCGCACTCAGATCGGCCTGACCATCGCCCACGTCCGGCTGTGCGGCAGGAGCGGTCCCGCCCCCATCCAGAACCAGCGCATCAGGCTCCGGCGCGGTCACCGGGGCCACTTGGCCGGTCTGCATAGAACCGCTTTGCAAATCCGGCAGTTGCGCCGGGCTGTCGTCGCGACCTTGCGCAAACCCGCTGCCGGCAGGCACCTCCGGCAGCGCCGATGCAGGCGCGCCCCGATCCGGTGGCGGCGCGATCACCGATACCGCCCCCAAGCCCACACTCGACACAACCGTGCCAGCCAACAGACCTGCAATCAAACTGCGTGCCACGCGCCTCGCCCCTTCTTCTCTCAAGGCCCTGACGGCCCTTTTTCCACCCCTGCGCCCTTGACGGTCCGGCGCAAGCCTGAACAAGTATACCGCGACCGGGCCCTGTGCCTCCAGCCCCCAATCAATGTGAATGGCAAGATGCTGCTTTTGATCGATAACTATGACAGTTTTACCTACAATCTCGTGCATTACGTGGGCGAGCTTGGGGCCAATGTGGTCGTGCGCCGCAACGATGCGCTGAGCGTGGACGAGGCGATGGCGATGAAGCCCGCCGGTATCTTGCTCTCGCCCGGGCCTTGCGATCCCGATCAGGCGGGGATTTGCCTTGGCCTCACGAAGGCTGCGGCGGAGGCGAAAATCCCGCTTTTGGGGGTTTGTCTGGGCCATCAGACCATTGGGCAGGCCTTTGGCGGCACAGTGGTGCGCCACTCGGAGATCGTGCATGGCAAGATGGGCCAGATGCATCACGCGGGCAAAGGCGTGTTTGCGGGCCTGCCCTCGCCTTTTGAAGCCACGCGCTATCACAGCCTCGTGGTGGAGCGCGCGAGCCTGCCCGACGCACTTGAGGTCACGGCCGAGCTTGAGGATGGCACCATAATGGGCCTTCAGCACCGCAGCCTGCCCATCCACGGCGTGCAGTTTCACCCCGAATCAATTGCGTCCCAGCACGGCCACGCCCTGTTGAAGAATTTCCTCGATGTGATGGCAGTGCCAGCATGAGCGACCGGCTCAAACCCCTGATCGGCGCGGCCGCGGACCGTGCGCTGAGCCAATCCGAGGCGGAGGAGGCGTTTGGCATCCTCTTTGACGGCGAGGCCACGCCGAGCCAGATCGGCGGCTTCCTGATGGCGCTACGCACGCGCGGCGAGACGGTGGACGAATACGCCGCCGCCGCCGCTGTGATGCGCGCCAAATGCCTGCCTGTGCGCGCGCCGGAGGGGGCGATGGACATTGTCGGCACCGGGGGTGACGGCAAGGGCACACTGAACATCTCTACCGCCACAGCCTTCGTGGTGGCCGGCGCAGGTGTGCCGGTCGCCAAACACGGCAACCGCAACCTCAGCTCCAAATCCGGCGCGGCCGACGCCCTGACCCAGATGGGGATCAACGTGATGATCGGCCCAGATCTCGTTGAAAAGGCGCTTCAATCCGTCGGCATCGCCTTCATGATGGCGCCCATGCATCACCCGGCCATGGCCCATGTGGGCCCCGTGCGCGCCGAGCTTGGGACGCGCACGATCTTCAACATCCTCGGGCCGTTGACCAACCCCGCAGGCGTCAAACGCCAACTCACCGGCGCGTTTTCACGCGATATGATACGCCCCATGGCCGAGACGCTGGGCCGTTTGGGGTCCAAGCGCGCATGGCTCGTGCATGGCAGCGACGGCACCGATGAGCTTACGATCACCGGCGTCAGCTGGGTCGCGGCGCTGAACACCGATGGCAGCGTGACCGAGCATGAGCTGCACCCCGAGGAGGCGGGTTTGCCAGTGCATCCGTTCGAGGATATCCTTGGCGGGGCGCCTGCACATAACGCGGCGGCGTTTCGTGCCCTTTTGGACGGTGCACCCGGCGCTTATCGTGATGCTGTGCTGCTGAACGCCGCGGCAGCATTGGTGGTGGCCGAGGCCGCACCAGACCTCAAATCCGGGGCAGACATGGCCCGCACCAGCATCGACAGCGGCGCCGCGCGCGCCAAGATCGAGCAACTGGCCAAAATCACATCGGAGGCGACATGAGCACCCCCACCATTCTCGACAAGATCAAGGCCTACAAGCTGGAGGAGATCGCCGCGGACAAAGCCGCAGTGTCGCCCGAAGAAATGGACGCGCGCGCCGCAGACGCGTTGCCCGTGCGCCCCTTCAAAGACGCACTTCTGGCGGCGTCCAAGCAGGGCTATGGCCTGATCGCAGAGATCAAAAAGGCGAGCCCTTCCAAGGGCTTGATCCGCGAGGATTTCGACCCCACCACGCTGGCTGCCGCCTACGCCGAAGGCGGGGCCGTCTGCCTCAGCGTGCTCACCGACACGCCCAGTTTCCAAGGCGCGAAAGAATTTCTGACCCAAGCGCGCGAGGCCTGTGACCTGCCCATTCTGCGCAAGGATTTCATGTATGACACCTATCAGGTGGCCGAGGCCCGCAGTCTTGGCGCCGATTGCATCCTGATCATCATGGCCAGTGTGTCGGACGCCCAAGCGTTGGAGCTTGAGGAGGCCGCGAGCCAGTGGGGCATGGACGCTCTGATCGAGGTGCATAACCAGGAAGAGCTGGAACGCACAGGGCATCTTAAATCCGAAATGATTGGGATAAATAACCGCAATCTCAATACTTTCGAGGTCACTGTTGAGACGACGCGCACGCTAGCCCGAATGGTCCCGCCCGAGCGGATGATCATCAGCGAAAGCGGGCTGGAGCGGCGCGAGGATCTGGCCGATATCGCCCGTTACGGCGCGCGTTGCTTTCTGATCGGCGAGACATTGATGCGCGCCGAGGATGTGACCTTGGCCACGCGGATGCTCTTGTCGGACCCTCTGATGTCAGGGGGTATGTGATGGCGGGGCTCACGCATTTCGATGGCAAGGGTGACGCGCATATGGTCGATGTCTCCGGCAAGGCCGTCACAGACCGGGTGGCATCTGCGGCTTGCCACATTAAGATGGCGCCAGAAACCTTTGATATTATTTCCGAAGGGCGCGCCAAGAAGGGTGACGTTTTGAGCGTCGCACGCCTTGCCGGGATCATGGGCGCCAAGCGCACAGCAGATCTCATTCCGCTTTGCCATCCGCTGCCCATTGCCAAGGTCGCGGTGGAGTTGACCCTCGATCCAGACCTGCCCGGTGTGCAGATTGAGGCCACGGTCAAGACCACCGGCCAGACCGGGGTGGAGATGGAGGCGCTCACCGCCGCGTCCACAGCCGCGCTCACCGTCTATGACATGGCCAAGGCCGTGGACCGGGCGATGGAGATAGGCGGCTTGCGCGTGATCCTGAAAGATGGTGGAAAATCAGGGCGGTATAGCGCGGAATGATCTCCGTCGAGACAGCCCTTGCGCATCTCTTTGACCTCGTCGCACCCTTGCCCGCCGAGACGGTGCCGCTGACCGAGGCGGATGGTCGCGTCCTGGCCGTTCCAGTGACGGCGGGGCGGGATCAACCGCCCTTTGCGGCCTCGGCGATGGATGGTTATGCGGTGCACGGCACGCATGCCAAACCCGGCGCGAAATTCACCGTGATCGGCGAGGCGGCGGCGGGGCATAGGTTCCACGGCACGCCGGGCACATCCGAGACCGTGCGCATCTTCACCGGCGCGCCCCTGCCCGAGGGCTGCGACCGCGTGATCATCCAGGAGTATGTGACCCGCGAGGGCGATGTCATCACGCTGAACGAACCGCTCGATGCCGGGCCATACGTGCGTCCTTCGGGGGGGGATTTCACCCAAGGAACGCAATTTCCCGCGCCGCGCCGTCTCGGCCCCCATGACGTCGCCCTTCTGGCGGCGATGAACGCAGGGAACGTGCAGGTCACACGCCGCCCGAGCGTGGCCATTCTCGCCACGGGCGATGAGCTTGTCATGCCTGGAGAGACCCCCGGCCCGGATCAGATTATTGCCTCCAATTCACTGGGCCTCGCCGCGATGGTGCGCGCCGAGGGGGGCGAGGCGCGGCTCTTGCCGATTGCGCGCGATACGGAGGCCTCCCTGCAGGCGGCACTCGGTTTGGCACAGAGCGCGGATCTCATCGTGACCATCGGTGGCGCGTCTGTGGGCGATCATGATCTGGTCGGCAAGGTGGCGGGCGAGATGGGACTGGATCGCGCATTTTACAAGGTGGCGATGCGGCCGGGAAAACCGCTTATGGCGGGGCGGATCGGCGGGGCGGGGCTTTTGGGTCTCCCCGGCAATCCTGTCTCGGCCATGGTCTGCGGGCACGTGTTCTTGCGTCCGATGCTGCGTGTGATGTTGGGGCTTGGGGCCGCCCCTGCCCCAAAGCTCAGCGCGCCACTAGCGTGCGATTTGCCGCAAAACGGGCCGCGCGAGCATTACATGCGCGCTGTGCTGAGCGATGGCACGATCCGCCCCGCGCCACGTCAGGACAGCGCCCTTCTCAGCGTTCTGGCAGAGGCCAATTGCCTGATGATCCGCCCCGCCCGGCAAGGGCCGAAAGCTGCGGGCGTGGCGATGGACTACATCCTGCTCTGATGCGCACACCAAAAAGCGTTGACACAAAACGAGAACATGAATAGAACAAACCCTAACCACAATCATGGGAGGGTGCGGCATATGCTGACCAAAAAACAGCTCGATCTGCTTGAATTCATCAACAAATGCGTTCAGCGCGACGGCGTGCCGCCCAGTTTTGATGAAATGAAGGACGCGCTTGATCTGCGATCCAAATCCGGGATCCACCGGCTGATCACGGCGCTGGAGGAACGCGGGTTTATCCGGCGTCTCGCGCACCGCGCCCGCGCGCTCGAGATCGTAAAACTGCCCGAGGCGATGGGCGGCACGCCGGCCCATGGCTTCCACCCCCGTGTGATCGAAGGCGACCGGCCCATGGCGGGTCAGCCGGCCAATGCACAACCCGTCGAGGCGATCCACGCGATGGAGCTTCCGATGATGGGCCAGATCGCCGCCGGTGTGCCGATCGAGGCCATTCAGCATGCGTCGCATAACGTCGCTGTGCCCGGTGCGATGGTCGCAGGCCCCGGTGAGCATTACGCGCTGGAGGTGAAGGGCGATTCGATGATCGATGCCGGGATCAATGACGGCGATGTCGTGGTGATCCGCGAGACGCAGGTCGCGGATAATGGCGATATCGTCGTGGCCCTCGTCGAGGATCATGAGGCGACGCTCAAGCGGTTCTATCGCAGGGGCGACGCCATCGCGCTCGAAGCGGCCAACCCGGCCTACGAGACACGCGTTTTGCCCAGCGACAAGGTGAAGGTTCAGGGCAAGCTGGTCGGTCTGATCCGCACTTACTGAGCGCCGCGCGGCCCGGCCCGGTCGCGCCGCACCTCCCACGAATTCCAGAGCCGCGCGCCGGTCACATCGCGCGCGGTGATCACTTTAAGGCCCTCCGCCCCGTCATAAAGTGCCATCGCGCCAGTTTCGCGTAGGCTGGCCGGGCCAATCACAGTGCAGTCCAACCCCTCGGGCGGCGGATTGTTAAACACGAGAAACTCGGTTTTCGCACAATCGCTAAGCTCCGCGGCAGCCTTTTTTCCGCGAATGTTGCGGATCGTGACGCCCCCCAGGGCTGCCACCTCGGGCCAACGCGCGGCGGCGACGATCTGCTCGGCCTTGTCGCCATCATTCTCCAGCCATGTCATCGCAACGAAGCCACCCCCGCGCGGCGCGCTCAGCGCGCGACCCTCGGGCGTCATCACCCCGACCAACCCGCCTGTGTCTGCGATCAGAACATCGGGCCGCTCGGCCTGCGTCCCGAGGAGCATGGCAATGAGCGCAGGCACCGCCCCCAGAAGTCGCGCCCGACCCTGCCAAAGCACTATGAACAGCGCCCCCAAGACCAGCATCGGCAGCACCACAGGCCCGGGCGTGATCACCGTGCCGCGCGCGCCATCAAGGCCTGCGGTCCAATGCGCCACGGCCAATATCCAATCAAGTCCCAGCCCCATGATCCAAAGCCCAATCCAGTCGAGCCCCAGCGGCAAGAGACACACGGCCAGCACCGCCGCCGGCATGACCACAGACCCCATGAGCGGCACACTGGCGAGGTTGGCGATCAGGCCGTAATGGGCGAACCGGTTGAAATGCGCCGCCGCGATCGGGGCTGTTGCGATGCCTGCGACGAAGGACGAGATGAAAACCGCGGCCACCGGTTTCACCCATCTGGGCCCCGGTGGCAGGTTGTAATCGCGCATCATGGCAAACACGGCGATAAGCGCTGTTGTCGCGGCGAAGGACATCTGAAACCCCGGCCCCATCAGCGCCTCAGGCCGCAAAAAGAGCACGATCAGGGCCGCCAACGCCACCGCCCGCAAGGAAAACGCCCGCCGGTTCAGCATCACTGCCACCAGCACGACCGCGACCATGATGAACGCCCGCTCGGTCGCAATGGACCCGCCCGACAGGCCCAGATACATCGCCGCCACTATGAGTGCCAGCCCAGCCGCCCAAGGCTTGACCTGCACCCGCAGCGCCAGCCACGGGATCGCGGCGAAGCCATAGCGCAATGCCGCAAAGACAAACCCCGCGAGCAGCCCCATGTGAAGGCCCGAAATGGCCAGCAAATGCGCGAGATTGGATACGCGGGAAGCCGGGCCGCGTTGGGTGACCCATGCCGGATCGATCGCCCGTCATGATGGCTGCGGCAAAAGCCCCCGCCTCGCCTGAAAGATTGGTCTGCACCCGTTCAGAGAGCCACATGCGGATTGCGAACAACGGGCGTTTGCCATCTGGTGGCTCCAATGCCATGAGCGGCACGCGGGTATAGCCCACGCCGCCGATTTTCAGAAACCACGCATGGCGCTGAAAATCGAAGCCGCCGGGCTCGGTCGGGCCGCTGGGGGGCGACAGATGCGCGGTGGTCATGACCCGAGCGCCCGCGCGCGGGGCCGTCGTGCCGCCTTCCTTGCCATGCAGCGAAATCCGCACCCGTGTGGGCGTGCGACCGGGCCGCATATCGCGCAGCACCACCTGATCGAGCGTCACGCGCACCGCGTCCGATCCGGAGCGGTCGATATTCACCACGCGCCCCTCGACAGGGCCGTAGTAATGCCAGCCGAGCACAGGCCCCGACACGCTCTGCGCCCGCCATCCGCCCAGCACCACCCCCGCCGCGACAAGCGCCATGCCGATGAACACGGGGCCGAACGCCGCACCCGCCAACCGCGCCGCGATCAGGGCGAGAAGACCCGCCATTGCCACGCCGGATAGCGCCATCACCGAAGGCTCAAACCTCAGTGAGAAGAACAAACCGATGCCAAGCCCCACGCAGACAGGCGTCCACCCAAAGAGGTGCCCGCGCTGCACCAGCAGCGCCGTCGCCAAATGGCCCCACAGAGCCGACACTTGTTTCCCCTCCGGCCTCTGGTTAGACAGGCGTCAGCTTGCCCCAAACATCCTTACCGAAAGGTTAACGCGTCTTATGTCCGCCCCTGTCGTGACCCGTTTTGCCCCCTCGCCCACCGGCTATCTGCATATCGGCGGGGCGCGCACGGCGCTCTTCAATTATCTGTTCGCGCGGCGCCATGGTGGCACGTTCTTGTTGAGGATCGAGGATACGGACCGCGCCCGCTCGACCCCCGAGGCGACGCAAGCGATCCTTGAGGGCATGGAGTGGATGGGCCTCACACATGATGGTGAGGTCGTCAGCCAGTTTGCGCGCGCGCCCCGCCATGCGGAGGTGGCGCATGCTATGCTGACCGCGGGTGCTGGCTATAAGTGCTTTGCCACCCAAGAAGAAATCCAGACTTTCCGCGATACGGCCAAGGCCGACGGACGCAGCACGCTCTTCCGCAGTCCGTGGCGCGATGCGGACCCGGCGACCCACCCCGATGCGCCCTTTGTGGTCCGCATCAGGGCCCCGCGCGAGGGCAGCACGGTGATCCACGATGCGGTGCAGGGAGATGTGACCATCCGCAACGATCAGCTTGACGATATGGTCCTGCTTCGCTCGGACGGGACACCGGTCTATATGCTGGCCGTGGCGGTGGATGATCATGACAGCGGCGTGACCCATGTGATCCGAGGCGATGACCACCTCAACAATGCAGCCCGGCAGATGATGATCTATGACGCAATGGATTGGCCCCTGCCCGTCTACGCCCATATTCCGCTCATTCATGGCCCCGATGGCAAGAAGCTGAGCAAGCGGCACGGCGCGCTTGGCGTCGCGGAATACCGCGATATGGGCTATCCTGCGGCGGGGATGCGTAACTATCTGGCGCGGCTGGGCTGGAGCCACGGGGACGCGGAGTTTTTCACAGATGCGCAGGCGCTTGAATGGTTTGATCTCGACGGGATCGGCAAAAGCCCGGCACGGTTTGATTTCAAGAAGCTGGAGAATGTGAGCGGCCAGCATATCGCCGCCATGGACGATGCTGCACTGCTGCATGAGCTTGATGGGTTTCTGGTGGCCACCGGGGCGGCGGCACTGACGCCAGGGCAACACGCCTTGATGGAGGCGGGCATGTATTGCCTCAAGGAGCGCGCGCGCACCTTCCCGGAACTTCTTGATAAGGCAAAGTTTATCATGACTAATCGCCCAGTGGAGGTTGACGAGAAAGCGGCCAGGCACCTTGATAATGTATCCCGCGGTATACTGAGTGAATTGACGCCGCACCTGCAAACTGCTAGGTGGGATCGAAACAGTCTGGAGGCCACCGCAAACGATTTTGCCGAGGCCAAAGGCACGAGTTTCGGCAAGCTGGCGGGCCCGATGCGGGCGGCCCTCGCGGGACGGAGCGCAACACCGAGTGTGTTCGATATGATGCTGGTGCTGGGCCGGGACGAGACCTTGGCGCGGCTCACTGATGCGGCAAAGGGTGGTTAACTCCGCCTTAAGGCCGGGTGCAATACGCAAGCTCCAGCGCTCCGCGCAAGTGGGCGCGAAAATGGAGGACGCCGCATGGCTGACAGCAAACGCAACGCAACTCTCACGATTGGCGAACAGAGCTATGATCTGCCGATCCTGTCGCCCACAGCAGGCCCCGATGTGCTGGATATCCGCAAGCTTTACGGCCAGGCGGGCGTGTTCACATATGATCCCGGCTTCACCTCCACAGCAAGCTGCGACAGCACGATCACCTTCATCGACGGTGACAAGGGCGAGCTTTTGCATCGCGGCTATCCAATCGACCAACTGGCGGAGAAATCGCATTTCCTCGAAGTCTGCTACCTGCTGCTTTACGGGGAACTACCCTCGGCCGCACAGCTTGAGGATTTTGAAGAGCGTGTGACAATGCACACGATGATCCACGAGCAAATGATGTATCTTTTCCGTGGCTTCCGCCGCGATGCTCATCCAATGGCGATCATGGTAGGCGTGGTGGGCGCGCTCAGCGCATTCTATCATGACAGCACCGACATCAACGACCCATGGCAGCGAGAAGTCGCCTCGGTGCGCATGATTGCGAAGATGCCAACGATTGCAGCCATGGCGTTCAAATACACAATCGGCCAGCCTTTTGTTTATCCGCGTAACGACATCGACTATGCGTCGAACTTCTTGCGTATGTGCTTCTCGGTGCCAACCGAGGATTATCAGGTCAACCCGATCCTGAGCCGCGCAATGGACCGTATCTTTACCCTCCATGCCGATCACGAGCAGAACGCATCGACCTCCACAGTCCGCCTCGCCTCTTCCTCGGGCGCCAATCCCTTTGCCTGCATCGCCGCTGGCATTGCCTGTCTGTGGGGCCCGGCTCATGGCGGCGCCAACCAGGCCTGCCTTGAAATGCTGCGCGAGATTGGCACTGTGGACCGCATCCCCGAATTCATTGCGTGCGCCAAGGACAAGAATGACCCGTTCCGCCTGATGGGCTTCGGGCACCGGGTCTACAAAAACTTTGATCCGCGCGCCAAGGTGATGAAGCAATCCGCCGATGAGGTTCTGGAGCTTTTGGGCGTTGAGGATAACCCTGTGTTGCAGGTCGCCAAGGAGCTCGAAAAACAAGCCCTCGCAGATCCCTATTTTTCAGAGAAAAAGCTCTTTCCTAACGTCGATTTCTACTCGGGCATCATCCTTGAGGCGATGGGATTCCCGACCTCGATGTTCACGCCCATCTTCGCGGTCAGCCGCACCGTTGGCTGGATCAGCCAGTGGAAAGAGATGATTGCCGATCCACAGCTCAAAATCGGGCGGCCCCGGCAACTTTATGCGGGTGACACGTTCCGCGATTATGTGGACATGGAAAAACGCTAAACTCTGCTATTTTGCCGCATGCCGGGCCTCTGGGATGGCGATAACGACACCCTATCTATTAACGCATTCTGTAATAGATAGGGCGTAGCATGAAACATTCGACTGGCTTTGACACCCAGGAGGTGTCGTTTGAGAATATCCACCACACGCCGCAAGATTGGCGCGATCGCGCAGCCTTGCGCTTTGTGAAATTCCTGCGGTTTTTCGCGGATCAATTTTTTGCGGGCCGCTATGGCCACCGGGCGGTTGTGCTTGAAACCGTAGCCGCCGTGCCGGGTATGGTCGGCGGTCTCTTGCAGCACCTCAAGGCCATCCGCCACATCCGCGACGACCAAGGCTGGATCAAGGAATTGATCGAGGAGGCCGATAATGAGCGGATGCACCTGATGACATTCATCCATATTGCTCAACCGTCGCGCGGAGAACGGTGGATGATCATGATCACCCAAGCGATCTTCTACAACTTCTACTTCTTCCTGTACCTCTTCTTGCCGCGTATCGCACACCGCGTCGTGGGGTATCTGGAGGAGGAAGCGGTGGTGAGCTACACGCAGTATCTTGAGCAGTTGTAGATATGTACGGACTCTTGGGACACTTCCTGTAAATTCCCTGATTTGGGATG